>Ga0210019_1003814_pt1 | contig 13594 bp, 14 predicted proteins | sample CryGeyCG2114_020_2_FD_183969 | JGI IMG/M metagenome (GOLD analysis project Ga0210019, IMG submission 183969) | Groundwater microbial communities from aquifer - Crystal Geyser CG11_big_fil_rev_8/21/14_0.20 (SPAdes) (version 2) | ecosystem: Environmental > Aquatic > Deep subsurface > Groundwater ...
TAGTAACTTATCCCGAAACTACGATTTTCACTTCAAAATCACGAATTTGAGCCAATACAAATGAATTAATCATCAATTATTTAGTCCAATTTTCGGTGTTTTTCAAGTTTTGGGATGAGTTGTAGATGAATACGATGTAATATTTTCTGATAAGAGAAGTGATCCATCTGACTTTGTCTACAAGATTTTGCAGCTAGAGGAGAACTTGCGGGAAAAAGGACTTTCAGTATGTACTATTACCATATCCAATAACGCACTTGATGATTATACCCTTGATGACAGGGTAAAATCTAGCATGGGTGGAAATGAGATATTTTTTAGGCCTTATGAAAAATCAGATGTGTTTGGAATTTTAAAAGACAGGGCAAATCATGCGTTTAGAATTTCTGTGCCTAACGATGTCTTGGAGTACTGTGCATTGCTCAGCTCCGATGATCATGGGGATGCGCGACGTGCACTGGATTTGTTGCGTACTGCCGGTGAGATTTGCAATGGAAAAGAAATATCAAAAACAGACGTTGATAATGCCAAAAATATGCTGCAAAAAGACAGGGTCACTTTTTTGGTATCTCAAAGCTCTACTCACCAGCGTGTAATAATTGCTGCAGTATGCTCGCTTTCGTTATTTGGAAATTCCTGGAATGCCACATCAGCAATATACAAAAAGCATGCTGTCTTGATTGGCCAGACAAAGCCGCTATCATACAGAAGAATAGTGGATTTGCTAGTCGAACTTGAAAACTATGGACTTTTGGCATCTCGTACCATATCTAGGGGAAGATACGGATATGGCAATGAATACAAGCTAAAGATATCGCCTGAGATGGTAGGACCTGCAGTGAATCAAAAATGGTGGGACGATAACTTGGAATACAAAAAGAAACAAGAATCTCTACGAGAACGTATTGAGACTATGAAATCACTTGGAAGTCCATTTTCAAAAAGATACTCCAGGTTATTTGGCAAATATGGATTACAGTGCAAACTTGTTATATTTTGGGAATAATTAAATGACTAGCATCTAAAATTAAATTAATTGCTTAACAAAGAGATTCTGGAAAAGTATGATCCTTCTGGAATGCACAAAGTATATGATAGATGGCCTGAAATTGCCAAAGAATCATACGAGTCTGATTTAATTCCAATAGATTTTCACAGTATTGATCATATAGTATTTTCAGGAATGGGAGGTTCTGGTGCTGTTGGAGACTTGTTTTTATCTGTGCTTTCAAAAACACCCATTCATGTAACTATTGTCAAGGGATATCTTCTACCAAAAACAGTAAATTCCAAAACATTGATTGTTGCAACAAGTGTATCCGGAAATACTCTTGAAACACTTACTACTGTTCAATCTGCAAAAGATCTTGACTGCAAGATTATTTGTTTCTCATCAGGAGGCAAACTAGAGGAATTCTGCAAGAAAAAGTCTCTTAACCATCGTAAAATTTCAATGTATGACAATCCTCGTACTTCTTTTCCTGCATATATTTATTCAATTCTAAAGGTGATACAATCAATCATACCAGTAGATAAAAAATCCATTTATGACTCAATTTATCAAATGGAGTTGTTATCTGAAAAAATTTCCACAAAAAATCTTACCGATTCTAATCCATCACTGACACTAGCAAAGTGGTTGGATGATACTGCATTGATATATTATCCATGGGGACTTCAAGCAGCAGCAATTCGATTTAAAAATTCAATTCAGGAAAATATGAAAAGTCATGCCATGATTGAAGATGTTATTGAAACATGTCATAATGGGATAGTTTCTTGGGAAGGAAAGTCAAGTATAAAACCCATATTTATTCGAGGAAAAGAAGATTATGTAAAGACAAAAGAGAGATGGAATATCTTAAAACAATATTTTATGGAAAACAAAATAGATTTTCGGGAAGTTGTTTCAGTTGATGGTCCTGTTCTTTCTAAAATTATTAATCTTATTTATCTATTAGATTTTGCAACAATATATCGGTCAATTATAAATGAATTAGATCCTAGCCCTGTAAAGTCTATAGATTTTATCAAAAACAGATTAAATTGAGCCTAAAATTTGATTAACTGACTCTAGCAGACTAGAATCTGTCTCTATTTTTATGGATCGTATTCCAGTACGTTTGGCAGCTTCAATATCACTTTCACTATCACCAATCAACCAGGATTCTTCTTTAGAAATTGTATGGTCTTTAATTGCTTGATGGAGCAATCCTGGATTGGGCTTTCTACAAATACATTTTTCTTCTGGACGATGTGGACAATAATAAATTGCATCTACAAATGAATCCCATTTTTGAAGCTGTAATTTCATATATTGATGAATCTTGTCAAGTCCTTCATGAGACAAATACCCTCGATTAATTGCAGACTGGTTTGTGATTATGATTACTGAGAACTGACTTTGCCTTAGAAGGTTAATCGCTTTTGGAACATCACTAAGTAAAATAAATTCATCAACACTCTTGACATAATCATCACGTTTCTTGTTGATTACACCATCCCTGTCCAAAAACACTGCTCTTGACAACTTCTTTCTTATAGCATATCATATTAAAAAATTCTATGTAAACATAAATAAGAACGACACGCAGAAAAAAATTATTGAATAAAAAAGTACTTGTAACTGGTGGAGCGGGATATTTAGGCTCTGTTCTTGTCAGATTTTTACTTGAAAATGATTACAAGGTTAGAGTTTTGGATAATTTTAGGTATAAACAAAACAGTCTTTTAGATTGTTGTTATAATGAAAATCTAGAAATAGTTCGTGGCGATGTACGAGATGAACAAACTGTTAAAAAATCATTAGATGGTGTTGACTATATTATTCATCTTGCCGCACTAGTTGGTGCTCCTTTGTGTAATGCTGATCCTCTTGCTACTACATCAACAAACTTTGATGCAGTCAAACTTTTACTGTCACTCAGATCTCAAGATCAAAAAATTCTCTTTCCATGTACCAACAGCGGATATGGTATTGGTGAGAAAGGGAAATTTTGTACTGAAGAGACTCCACTACGACCTATCTCATTATATGGAAGAACTAAGGTGAATGCAGAAAAAGTAATTTTGGACGCTGGAAATTCAATAAGCTTTAGATTGGCAACAGTATTTGGTGTCTCTCCAAGAATGCGTCTTGATCTACTTGTAAATGATTTTGTCTATAAAGCACTAAAAGATGGATACTTGGTTATTTTTGAAGGCAACTTTAAGCGAAATTATATCCATATCAGAGATGTTGCCAGGGTCTTTTTACATGGAATAAACAACTTTGAAAAAATGAAAGGTAATGCGTTTAATGTTGGATTAAGTGATGCAAATCTATCTAAATTAGAACTTTGTCAAACCCTTAAAAAACACATTCCAAAATTTGTCTTTGTTGAATCATCAATTGGGGAAGATCCTGATAAACGCGATTACATTGTATCTAATGAAAAGATAGAAAATGCTGGATTTGTACCAAAACATTCCCTTGATTTTGGAATTGAGGAATTACTCAAAGCATACAAAATTTTACCAAACTCAAATTTTTCTAATACATAATTAACCTTAAAATAATCAACAGCAGCATCATATGAAAATGACTGGAAAAATTGTGTTAACAGGCGCAACTGGATTCTTGGGTTCACACACTCTGCCAATTTTACAGAAAAAATATGGAAAGGAAAATGTCATTGGACTTTCCAGTCAAGATTATGATTTAACAAAGCCTGATCAGGTTAGAAAAATGTTTGAAGAACGTGATCCTGAAACATTGGTTCATTTTGCAGCATATGTAGGAGGAATAGGTGCAAATGCCAAACTTCCTGCTGACTTTTTTTACATTAATACTTTACTAACTAGCCTTGCTTTTGAATATGCAGCAAAAAAGAAGATCAAGAAAATGATTTACCCAATAGGTGGTTGCTGTTATCCTCATACTGCTCCATCTCCAATATCCGAAGATCAAATGTGGAATGGATATCCTCAAGCAGAAGGAGCCGGATATGCAATGGCAAAAAAAGTGGGCGTGGTTGCAAGCATGTCTTATCGTGAACAATATGGTCTAAATTCCATAATTATTGTTCCAGGAAACATGTATGGTGAATATGATAATTATAGTATTAATGATTCACATGTAATTCCTGCAACTATTCGAAAGATGTTTGAGGCAAAACAAGAAAATAAACCTATAGTGTCTATGTGGGGATCAGGAATTGCACAAAGAGACTTTGTTTATGCTGGTGATGTAGCTGCAACAATTCCATTTTTTATTGAAAAATACAATTCTACTGATGCAATTAATATCTCATCTGGAACTACTACATCAATTAAGGAGCTTGCAGAAACCGTAAAAGAATTGGTAGGCTATGAAGGTAAAATACAATGGGATCTATCAAAACCAGATGGGCAGCTTGTGAAAATATTTGATACTAGACGAATGAAAGAACTAGGCATTCAATGCCCAACTTCATTAAAAGAAGGACTAAAGAAAACAGTTGATTGGTTTTCTGCTAATTATGATTCTGGTAAAGTTAGATTATAGTTATCTATGATCTTCATATTAGGTGGTAAAGGATTTGTCGGCTCTGCATTCTCTCAGTATTGCAAAGAAAATAATATTGAACATCAAGTAATAACACGAGAAAATTACAGTGATTTTATAGGAAAGAATTGTGATATTTTGATTAACTCAAGTGGTAATTCAAGCAAATTGCTAGGAAAAAAGGATCCGCTTGTAGATTTTGAAAGATCTGTCACAAGTGTAAAAAAAACATTATATGATTTTAATTTTAAAAAATATGTGCTTTTATCTTCATGTGATGTATATCCTGACTGCTCCTCCCCAGAAAAAACTAGAGAAGACTCTATTCTCGACATTGAAAAACAAAGTCAATACGGATTTCACAAATATTTGGCTGAGTTGTGTGTTATTTCTGGATGTAATAATTGGTTGATTCTTCGCCTTGGTGGAATGATAGGAAATGGATTGAAAAAAAATCCAATATATGATATTCTTCATGGTGGTCCATTATGGGTAAATACTCAAAGTCAGTTACAGTTTATGAATACTATTGATGTGGCAAAAATTATTTTTTCACTGATTGATAAAAATATCTCAAATAATATTTTTAATATTTGTGGAGATGGACTCGTAATGATACATGATTTGCTTAATAGATTTGGCAATGTTACAATTAGCGATAACAGCTCAACTGTGAAATATAATGTCAACATAGAAAAAATCAAACAAATAGAAAATCTGCCAAATTCAGAAGTATCAGTAAATCAATTCATAGAAAAATATATGGAGAACTCAAGTTGATTATCAGTAAGACACCATTACGCATTAGTTTTTTTGGTGGTGGAAGTGACTATCCTGACTATTTTAATAAATATGGTCAGGGAGCAGTCCTTGGTACCTCGATAGACAAATATGTGTATTGTTCTACTAGCAAGTTTTACAGTAAGCTATTTGATTACTCTATCCGTATTTCTTACAGTAAAGTAGAATGTGTTAATAGCCTTGATGAGATAAATCATGCACCATTCAGAGAATGCCTGAGATTGCTTGGAATTAAAACCGACATTGAAGTTGATTATACTGCAGAGTTGCCTGCATTTACTGGATTAGGTTCGTCATCATCATTTATTGTAGGACTTTTAAATTCACTTCATGCATTTAAGGGTGAAAAACTCAATGCATTGGAACTTGCCAGAGAAGCAATCAATATAGAACGTGAAATATTACGTGAGCCAGTAGGATGTCAGGATCAAACTTTTGCTGCCTTTGGAGGTCTAAATAGAATAAGATTTAACAGCCAGACTGACATTGAAGTAGAACCAATATTATTATCAAAAGATCGTCTCATAGAATTTGAGGATCATCTGATGCTATTCTTTACTGGAATAAAACGAAAAGCAAGCCAAGTCATTGAGAAACAAATTTCTAGGATAAATGACAATAAAGAAAACTTGAATAAAATGCGTTCTCTTGTAGATGAGGGATTTGACATTCTCACAAACTCAAAAAAATTCGAAGAGTTTGGTGGATTACTGGATAAATCATGGAAGATGAAGCGTTCTTTAGACGATTCTATATCAAATGATACTATTGATGAAATTTATGAAAATGGAATCAAGGCAGGCTCTTATGGTGGAAAACTATTAGGTGCAGGTGGTGGTGGTTTTGTTCTATTTTTTGCACATCCTAAAACAAAAGACAATATTAGAAAAGCACTCTGCGATCTAACTGAAATTCCAATCAAAATTAACACACATGGAAGTACAATAATGAATTGATTTTCAATAAATTATTCTTAATATGAGATGTGTCATTATAACGTCACTAAAACTATATCACAGTAATACAGCACTATTAATAATTTGAAATCAGACGATCTAGTTTCATTTATTATTCCTATCTTTAATTCTGCAAAATTCTTAGACCAAACTATAGAATCTATCTTCAATCAAACATATCATAATATAGAAATCATAGCAGTTAATGATGGATCCACAGATAATTCACTAGATATTCTTCATAGTTATGGGGATAAAATAACTATAATTAATCAAGAAAATTTTGGATTGGCACATGCTCTTAATGTAGGATTAAAAAAGATCACTGGCAAATGGTTTAGATGGTTTTCTCCTGACGATATTCTATATCCCGAATCAACTGAAATTCTAGTTGATCAAATAAATAAATTTAAACAAAATACAATTGTATATTCAAATTGGGATCTGATCAATGAAAAAAATAAAATACTTAGATCATTTTCTGAATCCAATTATAATGATCTAAAAAAATTTGATTACAATGTCAGGCTTCTTGATGGTCAACAAATTAATGTAAACACTGCTATTATTCCTGTTTCTTTAGTACGAGAAGGATGTATTTTCAAAGAGATTAAAGATCCAGTGGCTATAGATTATGATTTTTTTCTTCGAGCTGGATTACTATACGATATAAAGTTCTATTTAATATCACAATCATTAGTAAAATATCGTATTAGTTCAAGCCAACTTTCTCATCAAAACATTACAAAAAGCCTGAAAATTCTTCCCAAGATTAAACATGATATTTTATTAAATATGTCTGAACAAACAAGAAATGATTATCTAAATGCATTGGATAGATACAATAAAAATAAACGTATATCAAAAAAATCATTGGAAATTGGATTGAATCTCTCTACTAAAATATTACCTCAAAACATAACTGATAAAATACTTGTCTTTTATCTTAATAAAATTAGACGTGGGCGATAGTTTTTTTGAAAAGGAGAAAATAAAATGATTCTAACTAGTAACTCAATGATATCAATTATAATTGTGAACTATAATGGAAAATATGATTTAATAGAATGTCTAGAATCTCTGAAAAAACTATCTTATGAAAATTTTGAGATAATTTTGGTTGATAATAATTCAGTTGATGGAAGCACAGAATTTGTAGCTGCAAATTTTTCTAATGTAAAGATTATCAAACTTGAAAAAAATTACGGATTTGCTGCAGCCAACAATATTGGTGCAAAGACAGCTGTTGGAGAATTATTTTTATTTCTTAATAATGATACTATTGTTACTCCATATTTTCTTAACGAGTTAATCAAACCTCTTTTATCTGATGAAAAGATTGCTATATGCCAACCGTTATTATTTCGAATAGACGGCAGCATTGATTCTAGCGGAGATTATGTTGATGTTTATGGGCGCTCATACTCTACAACAAACATAGAAGACAAAATAAAGCATATTCTTAGCGCTCGAGGAGCTGCGCTGCTTATTCGTAAAGATATTTTCTGGGAATTAGATGGCTTTGACTCTGAATTCTTTTTTGCATTTGAGGATATTGATCTTGGTTGGCGAGCATGGATTTATGGCTACAAATGCATTCTAGTTCCAGCCTCTAATGTTATTCATAAATCTGGCAGATCTTTAAAGCAGTTAAATTCAGAGCTAGAATTTCATAGCATCAAAAATAATTTTATCTTGCGTTATACTGATTTTGATGGAAAATATATGTTGACATCAATCTTGATGTTTTTTTTGATGAATTTTATTAAAAAAGTCTTTAAAATATCTATAGTAAAAGAAGTCGTCTCTCTTGATTACAATCCATCATTTTCAACCATATTAAGGAGTTTGAGGTGGATATTCCAAAATCGCAATTATATTCAGGAAAAGAAAAAACGAGTTTCATCAAAACGAAAACTTTCTACAAATAAATTAATAGAGATGAATCTAATCACAAAAATTTCCTAAATAATTTGTATTGTGAAACTAAAATACTCTATAGACTAGAAAATTAATTTAACCGCTATTCATTACTTCTTGATACTTTTTTATCCCGTCTTCTGTGTTGCCATCAAATATGATCTTACCTTTTTCAAGTACAAGTACTCTATTACATAATTGATGAATCGTTGATGGATCATGCGATACAAGCAAGATTGATTTTTTATCTTCCTTAAATTTTGAGAAAACATCAAAACTTTTCTTTCTAAATGATATGTCTCCAACTGAAAATATTTCATCTACTAGCATGATGTCTGGATTGATCTGAATTGCAGTAGAAAATGCAAGACGTGCATACATCCCTGCTGAAAAATGTTTTAATTTTGTATCTTCAAACCTCTTTAAATCTGCAAATTCTATTATTGTGTCTATTTTACTTTTGATTTGACTTCTAGAGAAACCTATGATCATTCCATAAATAATTATGTTATCGATTGCACTCATTTCTCCGTTAAACCCAGTACCAATTTCTAAAAACGGTGTAATCTCGCCATTTACAATGATCCTTCCTGAATCTGGATTTAGTATTCTTGAAATTAGTTTTAATAGAGTACTTTTACCGCTACCGTTTCTTCCAAGTACGCCTACAATCTCTCCACGCTTGACTTCAAATGATATATTGTCAAGTACAGTTAGAATGTCCGAATTCTGATGTTTTCCAATAGATCTAATCAAACTATATAACGAATTATTTTTTTCATGATTAATTTTAAATGATTTACTTAATCCTTCCACTTTAATCACTGTATCATTCAAAGATTTTCTACCAGCCTATAGTCAAGTTTTTTGAAAACAAGGTAACCAGCAACCAATACTATCAACGTTATTCCAACCATTGACAAAATTTCTCCAGAATTAGGCATCTCTGTATTGATGAGCATTGCACGTGAAAGATCAAAAATTCCTACAAGCGGATTAATTTTTAATATTTCAATCACATTTTCAGGAAGAACATCCATCTTGTAAAAAAGTGGTACAACAAAAAATCCTGCAGTTAAAACAATATTCCATATATACTGAATATCTTTAAGATATACGTTTAGGGGACCTAGAATAAATGATATTCCAAGTGTTAGGAAAAATAAATTAATTAAAACTAGGGGAAATACAATAATTGAAGCATTTGGAATTACACCAAATATTATCATAAATATAAAAAATACTCCCAACTCAAATAACATCATCAAAAATGAAGTCAGTACAGAACTTATCACTAATATCTCTCTTCTAAAGTAAATTTTTTGTAGCATTCCTCCTCTGCCAATCATCGAATTCATTCCCATGCTTGTACCTCTTGAAAACATGTACCATATCACCAAACCTGATAACAGATAAAGTGGATAGTTTTCTACCTGATTTTTAAAAATACTTGTAAAAACTACATAAAATACACCTAACATTAAGAGCGGTTCTAAAAAACTCCAGAAAAAACCTAACACGGAATTCTTGTAACGCAGCTTCAAGTCTGTAACTGTAAACAACCATATCAGTGATCTGCGTATCCAAACTGTTCTTAGTAAGTTCTTACTCAATACACTTCTAACTTAGATTTTTCATAAGCCATATATCAATTGAACATAATATTTTATTGCGTGTTATTTTGTTTTCTAAAAAATGAATTAAAATAAATTATAGTAATTTGGTCATTATGTAATTTATGAACAAATTCATACTAATTGATAATTCTTTGGTGGATAAATCTGGACATCATTACCAATATGCCATGTTTTGCCTAAAAGCAGCAGAGTCTTTAAAATTTGAACCAATATTGGCTTCAAACATAAAACACTCTGATTTTAAAAAAATCCCTTGGAAGACATTTCCTCTGTTTAGATTTGGTTTTTGGAGCTCAAAAGAAAAATCAACATTACATAAAATCAATGATTTTTTTTCACTTTCTTCTAAAAAATTTAAACAAAAAAAGACTCTAAATAACATCAAAGCTAAATACTCTAAACTTGGATTATACAAAGAAATCATGTGGATTTTACCACAATTTTATTCTACTAATACAATAAAATTAAAAACATCTATTCCAAAATCTACATTACTTTTAGTAGGAATATTTTTCGGTATACCGTACAGGTTTTTTTCTTATATTAAAAATAAGATTAAACCTTCAATCAAAAGAATTACCGGAAGTATTGGACTTTATTATTATTACTTTCTAAAAGTTATAGCTGCTAGCCCTGTTGATCCTATTACTGGAACAAGATATTTTGAATACAGGCAATATGCGTTTGAAAAAGATCTTGAAAAACTCTTCAAGAAAACTCCTCTTCTGAAGAATGATCATGTATTCATTCCAACTACTGGATTAACTGAAATGTTAGGTCTTATGAATTACTGTAAAAATAATCCAATCAGTAAAAACGTACATTGGCATTTGCTATTTAGAAGAAATATCTTTATCGGATCTCCTGTATTTTACCAAGAACAGAGTGAAAATAATAGAGCAATTAGAAACACATTACAAATTTTTCTTAATACTCTAAAAAACTATCACGTCTATTTTTATACTGATACGGATGATTTGACTGAACAGTATAACTTTTTGGGAATAACTAAATTTACCACTCTTCCCTTGCCACATACATATGATAATTCTTTACACAAGTCAAAAACTGACAAAATAAGAATTACTTACTTGGGCGATGCACGTACAGAAAAGGGATATCATCTCTTACCAAAAATCTGTACTGATCTATGGAAATATCTAAAAAACGATAAAATTGAATTTTATATTCAATCAAATTATAACATCCCTGAAGGAGAAACCAAGCCAATGGTTGCTAGAAATCAACTACAGCTGCTTGACTCTAAAAATATTCATCTGTTAATGAAGCCTTTGGATATTGAATCCTATCAGAATTTATTGCTTACTTCTAGCATACTTTTACTTTTATATGATGCAGATAATTATTATGCACGAAGTTCAGGAATTCTAGCTGAGGCATTATCTGCTGGAATTCCAGTTATAGTTCCTACAAGAACATGGATGGCAAGGCAGTTCATTAAACAGGTGTATTTGTATCATCTCTCTTTATTGAATAAATTAAAAATTATTGAAAGTGTTTCAAATTTTAAATGGAGAAAACTCGATAAAACACGAATTGCTCAACATGGATCCTTTATTTCATTTAGAAGTCATGATAACAGAATATATTCTGAGATCAAAATCCCTGAAAACTCTTCATACATGCTTTTAAAATTAGATTTTGTTAAAAGAATTGAAAATAGATTTGTAGGCGGTTACATAATAACACTTGATAACAATGATCTATTAATTTCACGAATTCCATTTGAGTTAGAAAGATTAGACGATGATATGCCTGGCACTTTTTTTATTCCAATAAATAAAAACTCAAAAAAAATTAGAATTGAACTGAAAAATCCCCTAACGGATGTCATCATAATGGTGCAAAATCTTCAAATAATATTTTTTGACCACTCTGAAGTAGTACCAATTAGCATAATTGGATGCATCTACCAAGATCCTACTGATATAACTTTTTACTTGAAAGAATTAATTGATAATTATTCACACTATCTACAAAGCGCAAAATCTTTTTCTAAGAACTATTTTGAATTTCATAATGCTGAAAACATGATTAGAATGATGACTAATCAAAACTCTGGTGATAAAAATTAAGGTCTTAGCAATTTCGGATGTGAGCACTGGATATGGTAGTAGACAAATACCAGAAATAGTTGAATTTTTGGGAAATCACTTTAACGCTGAAAAACATATTCTAGAGCCAGATCAAATTGAAAAACCCATAAGATATTACTTATATCCAAACATAATAATTCAGAGAGTTCTTACTACTTCTCACCCTCATAGCCCACAGGGAAGAATAGAGTATATAATTAATGCATCAAAATTAATTAATAAAATCAAACCAGATGTGCTGATTATAGCAACCACATTTACTTTACCGGTAATTTTTAAACTAAATTACAAACCAAGTAAAACAATCTATTATTGTCTAGAGTCCATTTCACATTATGGTGATCAAGAAATGAATAAGATCATAGATTCCAAAGTTGACTTTATTATCTTTCCAGAGGAGAATCGAGCCGAAAAACATATTGAGATTACTAATACAAAATTACCGTTTTGCATAGTTTACAATTGTACAAATTTTGGCTCAGATGCTATACCTGTAAACAAAAGAAATAACAGAATTTTATACTCTGGAGGAATTCATAAAAATACAGCATATGATTACTTTCTAAGTGATAAAATCCAAGACTATCCAATAGACATGTATGGACTAATTGAGGATTCTTCAGTTACCCAAAAAAATCTAATAGAAACACAATTTCGCTCCCTAACAAAAAACGTTCGATATAATGAATACATTCCTTATGACCAACTGGAAAACATAAGAAAGTCATATAGTTTTAGCATTGTAATTTGGTTGCCTGTTGATGAAAATACCGTCTTTGCGTGCCCTAACAAGTTTTTTGAATCTATTGCAAGTGGAATCCCTCCGATTGTTGCTCCAATCCCTCAATGTGTATTATTGTGTAAGCGGTATGATTGTGGAATAATAATGGAAGATTTTAGCTTAAATGCATTTTCTAGAGCAATCAAGCAAAGTTTAGAAATGTCTCCTGATAGGTACAACGAATTAGTAGAAAACTGCAAAACTGCAGTCTCAAACGAACTAAACTGGAATAAACAAATGGAAAATGTTATTAAATTATTGAAATGATCCTGTTATTTTGACTATCGTATAGTTTTTAAGTTTACAAAAATTATAATCTTTCAATGGATGCTGTAAAAATATTTCATGGTAACCCAAAAGATGTAGAAAAAGAAATGAATGCATTTTTTGAATCTGAAGAAGATGCTAAAATCAAGGATATAAAATTACGGGCAATATGGAATTCTAATTCTGGTACAGAGATTGTGATATTTGTTCTATATGAAATTCCTGATGAAGATTTTTAATCTTTTTTCTCATTTACTTTTCCTGAATTTTTAACATTTTTGTATAATTATGACAAAATATTATTTAAATGGATCATGGTTTGACAATATTAATTAGAAATCTGATTTAATACTGTTTGAACTCCTTCGTGATTTGGCTTTAATTTAATTGCTTTATTCAGATCTTCCAATGCTTTTTCTATTTCATTCATCTGTAAATACAGCGATCCTCTATTGTAAAAAGTCCAAAATTCATCAAAACCTAATTCTAAGGAAATGCTGTAGTGTTTTAGGGCCTTTTCAAGATTGTTTTGTTGATAATGTAAACAAAAAGCATAAAGATAGTTTAATTCAGGGTTTAGTGAGTCAATA
>Ga0210019_1003818_pt1 | contig 13589 bp, 11 predicted proteins | sample CryGeyCG2114_020_2_FD_183969 | JGI IMG/M metagenome (GOLD analysis project Ga0210019, IMG submission 183969) | Groundwater microbial communities from aquifer - Crystal Geyser CG11_big_fil_rev_8/21/14_0.20 (SPAdes) (version 2) | ecosystem: Environmental > Aquatic > Deep subsurface > Groundwater ...
GCAGGCGGAATTCCCCCCACACCCCCCTTCCACCCGCCTCGCTTTGCCTGCCCGACCGAAACTCTTGAGTGAAGACGGGAACCGGAGCGGATTGGACGATTTCAAGTTTTTCTTTGGCGGCAAATTCTTTATTCCGTTTTTTCTTGAATTCTTAAATCTTCTTTTGTAACTCCCAATAAATCGTGGAGATACTGATAAACTTCTTCGGTTTTTCCGCGCGGAAATTTTGCTACAATTTCATCTTTTGAAATATAATCAGGAACTAAAACCTCGTCCTCTTCCATGCCAAAATGGTTTGCGGTGTTGCTGTTAATCGCAGAGTCTATAGGAATTTTCAAAACATATACTTCATACTGAAGTTGTTCCGCCGCATCTGGCACATTACCTGTCCCAGCTTCAGCACATGGAATACTTGTCGTGGTGGAAATGAATGACGAGCCACCTTTTGCACTTTGGAGATAAGCAAGTTGTTCAGTTGTATTATCAGAAGACGGTTTTGCTGTCGTAAGATAACGCTCGTCGCCGTATAAAGCATATCCAACTTCACCAGAGCCATGGAGCTGTTCCGCGAGTTGTTTAGTGGTGAGTTTTCCATATCCATAAGTTCTCGCATAAAATCCTTTCTGATCTAAATTCGGATGGTCGCCTCGAAGCAAATAAACAAAACCGTCTTTGATAAATTTAGGGTTTAAATTTGCTTTCCATTTCTCAAGCTGTAATTCAGAAACTTTTGTTCTTTCTGGATAGCCATGTTCACGAAGAACTTCGTCTATTTCGCGTTGAAAATCAAATTGTTGCTTTCTATCAAAAAGTGCCATTAACTTCGGATCGTTCTGAATTTTTTCATAGTTTGTCCAAAGATTATCCAGCCGCTCTTTTCTCTGTTCCAAACTTTCGTTAGCTGTTTCTGGTTGTATCCCTAATTGCTCTCTTAGCTCTGCAATTTTTTTAACGTCAGCTTCTTGACGAGCAGCAACATCAGCTTCATTCGTATTTGTAGTTTCAGGTGTTGGCACAACAGGAGCCACTTCCGAAACTTGATCGGGCGATTTTGTTTCCCGTGGTTCTGGATTTTCCGTAGGATTAGATTGTGGCGGTTCTTCAAATTTCATAAGTTTATTTTAGCAATTATTCCATTGAAACTTCTAATACTTTAGCAATTTTTGCAATCATCTGAACGCCCGGCTTTTTTACAAAATCGCCCTCAATTTTGGCGAGAGTGGAGTATTTAAGCCCAGCTTTTCGCGCCAAATCATCTTGGCTTAAATTCTGCTTTGTTCTTAATTTTTTGATATTCTCACCAATGGTTGCCATAGTATCCAAATTTTGATAGTATAAAAATAGGTTATACTTTTATCTGTAAGATTATGATAACCCATTTTTTGTTTTCTTTCAAGAAAAGCCCGCTTTTGGCCTTACTGAATTTAAAACGGTTTGAAATTTCCCCGAAAAACGGCTGGCGAGCCCTCGAGAGAGGCGACGAGCCAACAGAAGCATTTCCTAACTGGCGGAGAGGGAGGGATTCGAACCCTCGAGGGGCTTACGCCCCTACGGGTTTAGCAAACCCGGGCACTCGACCACTATGCGACCTCTCCAAAAATGCATTATTTAGCATATATTTTCAAAAACCATTCGGTGGGGGTGAGATTCGAACTCACGGTCGTCTTACGACGACTCCGGTTTTCAAGACCGGTGCACTAAACCGCTATGCGACCCCACCTTCACAAGATTAAAATTTCAAACATACAATTTTTTCAATTCTACTTTATTTTTACTTGAAAAACAAGCTGAAAAAGAGTAACATTTAATCAATGCGTTTTGTATTCCCTAGCAATGCGCCTGTAGCTCAGCGGACAGAGTGTCAGCTTGCGGAGCTGAAGGTCAGAGGTTCGAATCCTCTCAGGCGCACTTTCAAAATTTTTTTCCAACCAGCAATGAGGTCAACAACAATGCCAAAATGCGCAACAGCCGCTAACCATACAGCGACACGCGAAGAAATGGACATAATGTATCATTATTTAGAACAACATACGAGCCGATATGATGAAGATGGCGTTTGGTTTGATGTAGAACGATTATCTCAAATGATAAGGCAAGCCAAACAAACCGGTAACTGGGAAAATATCCGAACATTAACAACCAATACCCAGCCCAATCTCCAGCAATTTATACCCATCGATCTCTGGCGTAAAATCCATATGATAATTTTACGCTTTTTTATTATTTCCCATACCGCTTCATCAGAAGCGTATTGAGCACCACACTGACAGACGAAAACGCCATTGCCCCGCCAGCGATCATAGGATTGAGAAGCCAGCCGGTAAGCGGGAAAAGCACGCCAGTTGCCAGCGGAATTCCGATAATATTGTAAAAAAACGCCCAAAATAAATTCTGTTTTATTTTCCTTAAAGTATATTGGCTCAAATCTATCGCAACCGCCACATCACGCAAATCGTTTTTTATCAGCACTATTTCTCCTGTTTCCATCGCCACGTCAGTGCCAGAGCCAAGCGCAATACCAAGATCTGCTTGCGCCAGAGCTGGCGCGTCATTGATGCCATCGCCCACCATTGCCACAACGCGTTGCGTTGTGGAATTTCCAATATTCAATTTCCAATTTCCAATCTGTTTACCTTGTTGAATTTGTTTAATAGCCTTGGCTTTATCTTGAGGCAACACGCCAGCTATGACAGAATCTATCCCGACCTGCTGGGCGATCGCTTCAGCCACTTGCTGATTATCGCCAGTAATCATAGCTGTGCTTTTGCCCATTTGGTGCAATCGGCTAATCGCCTCTTTTGAATTTTTTTTCAATGTATCGGCAATGGCAATCAACCCTAAAATATGGGTTTGCTCAATCACCAGCACAACCGTTTTACCCTGACGCTCAAGTTGGTTCATTTGTTTTTCAATATTTTCAGCGACTTTAACTCCATACTCATCTGCCAACAGGCGCGTGCCAACTAAAATAATTTTAGCATTTACTTCTCCGATTACGCCCTTGCCAACTAGCGCTTTAAATTTTTTAACTGGCAAAAATTTTATCTTTTTTTCTTTGGCTTTTTTTATTATCGCTTTAGCCAGAGGATGCTCTGAATTATTCTCAATTGACGCGCCAAGCTGTAAAATTTCATTCAATGATTTTTCTGCGATCGCAACAATTTCAATTACTGACGGCTCGCCAATTGTAAGCGTCCCAGTTTTGTCAAACACGATCGTATTCACCAAGCGGGCGGTTTCAAGCGCTTTGCCACTTTTTATCAATATCCCTTGTTCAGCTGCCAGCCCTGTTCCAACCATTACCGCAGTGGGCGTAGCCAAACCTAAAACGCACGGACAAGCGATGATAAGAACCGCCACAAAAATTGTCAAAGCAAAAGAAATCGGGTAGCCAAAAAACAACCATATAGCCAAAGAAATAATCGCAATCCCCAAAACCGCTGGCACAAAATAAAACGAAACCTTATCAGCCACCAGCTGAATCGGCGCTTTTGATCCCATTGCTTCCTCCACGATTTTAATTATTTGCGCCAACATTGTACTTTGCCCCACAGCCGTAGCTTTAAATTTTATCACTCCTGTTTGGTTGATAGTCGCGCCAATAACCATATCGCCTTTTTTCTTTTCAACCGGAATCGACTCGCCAGTAATCGCCTTTTCGTCAACCCCGGAATAACCAGCGATTATCACCCCGTCTGTGGGGATTTTTTCACCTGGTTTAACAATAATAATATCTCCTATTTTAAGCTCTGAAATGGGGATTATTATTTCCTTGCCACCCCTTACAACCGTCGCTTCCTTGGGCGCAAGCCCGATTAATTTTTTAATCGCGTCGCTAGTTTTGCCTTTGGTCAAAGCTTCCAGATATTTGCCAAGGGTGATAAAAACCAAAATAATCGCTGCGCTTTCAAAATACAACTCTGCTTGAAGTTCTCCTTTTTGCAATGAAATTATTGCGATCGCAATACTATAAAAATAGGCTGCGCTGGTGCCCAAAAAAATTAGCGAATCCATATTCGGGCTCAATTTGATAAAATTTTTTATGCCCGAAATCCAAATGTTTACGCTGGCAACAATCACCGCTGTTGCCAGAAAAAATTGCGCATAGATGTTGATATTTCCTTCGAGCCACTTTGGCATTTCAACTTCAAAAACTTTTAACATAACCATCAGCCCCAGCGGAAAACCAAAAATCAGCGCGCCAAAAAAACGATTTTTTAATTTTTGAATTTCGCTTTGAGCTTGGAGTTTGTGATGGTCGCTATGATTATCATTTTCGCTATCGTGGTCGCTACGGTCGCTTGCTTCCTCGCCCAAAACACCATAACCAAGTTTTTTTATCACATTAATAAACTCGCCTTTATCCGACAAACGCGCTGAGTGTTCAATGAGCGCTTTTTCCGAAGCAAAATTTACATTCACCTCTTTGACTCCGTCTATTTTTTTCAACGCATTCTCTATTTTCTGCGCGCAAGACGCGCAGTGCATACCCGAAATTTCCAGTATGGTTTTTGTGTTTTGCATATTACTCCTTTTTTATTCAACGATTATTGTGCCTGATATCATCCCCATCCAACAGCTGAATTTATAACTGCCTATATTTTGAGGCGTAAATTTTTTAACCGCAGTTTCGCCTGGCGTCAACTGAATTACATCCTTAAATAAATTGGGCGATATAACCGCGTTGGTGCACCCGCTTGTGCCAGTGTCCGTAATTTCCCACCTGACTGGCGCTCCGGCTTTGATAGTAAACGAATCAGGCGAATATCCGCGAGAGGACGCTTCCATTTTTATAATTTGGATATTCTTGCCGTTGTCTCCGTTATTATTTTCAGTTTTTGTATCCTTGGCTGGCTGGTCGCTTTTTATGCCAATGGTTTTTGTCTTGACGGACGGCAGTTTAATATCGCTCAAACTTTTCACCCCCAAAACATTTAATTGGCTGTTGATATTAAAAGCAACGAAAAACAAAATTAACACACCAGCGACTTTTAAAAATATCTCGGCTTTGCGGGGTTGTTCTAAAAACTTGACTGACGATACGCCGATTGCGATTAGCGACAAAAAAGTCCCCAACGAAAACGCCAGCATAATCAGCGCGCCAGAAAGCGAGTTGCCTGAAATAAGCGCCAGCCCTTCTGCTGTTAAAGTGAACCCGCAAGGCAACAAAAATGTCAAAGCGCCAAGCGCCATCGGCATCCATCGCCCTTGAAAATTTTTTTCATCAGCTATAAAGCGGATTAGAAACCGTGGAGCGGTAATTTGAAATTTTTGCATTATTTTTACGCCCAGCATTTGCAGTCCGGTTGCCAGCATTACCAAAGAAACGAGTATTACCAGCCAAGACGAAAATTTTATTGAAATGTTGAACTGGCTCCCCAATGCTCCCAAGACCGCTCCGAGAATCGCAAATGAAATCAAGCGACCAAAGTTAAACATTAGATGAGGCGCTAATTTTTTTGAAAAAGAATCGCTAGACAAATGCGCGCTTTGCCATTGCTTGGACATAGACAGCACAATTCCGCCTACCAACGCCGCGCAAGTTGACACGCCGGCAAGCGCGCCAAATAGCCAAATAACAGCAAGCGATGAATTGCTGTTAACACTGCCAAAGCCTGAAAACACAAATTTATTGAGTAAAATAAAGATAGCAATAAATATAGTTGCTAAAATAACAATTGATAAAGTTTGGCTTTTTAAGGGGTCTGTTTTATCTCCGTCGAACGTTAAAGGTTGGTGGTAAAAAGTATAGTTATGCTTGCGAAATAATTGATTTAATAGTTGAGTGCTGGGTATTTCTTTTTCATATTCAATAGCCACCTGCCCCAAAGCAAGTTGCGCATCCGCTGATTTAATGCCTTCTATTTCCAGCAATTTTTTTTCAATCAAAACCTCGCAAGACGGGCAGTGCATTCCCCGAATATAAAATATGTGTTCTTTCATTTATGCTCTAAATGATAAAGTTGCAGGAGTTCTTTGACGACCTTGTCGTTTTTCCCTTCTTTAATTTGACTGATCACGCAGGTTTTAAGGTGCCCTGCAAGTAGTAGACGATTTAAACTCTCGAGCGATTTTTGCGCAGCTAAACTTTGGACCATTACATCAACGCAATACCTGTTATCCGTTATCATTTGCTCAATTTTTTTCATTTGACCCTGAATAATTTTTATCCGATGGCTGGCGCGTTGTTTTTCGTAAGACATAATTTTATTTTATTTTTTGAGAGCCTATCAAATTTATTCTAATCCCCCCGTGGGGTATTTGTCAAGCCCTAGCCTTTTTAGCAGAATTAACACGACTTACGCAAAATTTCTGCTTATTATTATACTTGATTCATCTGTCGTTATTCTTGTTCCGCCTGCCATTCCCGTATCTCCTCTTTGTCATTCCCGCAAAAGCGGGAATCCAGTCTTTTTGTCTGGATCCCGCATCAAGTGCGGGATGACGGGAGGGGCTGGATCCCCAATCCGAAGCGCTTCGCTTTCGGTTGAGGATGACAAGGGGTGTGTCATTCCCGCAAAAGCGGGAATCCAGGCAGGGTTGAGGATGACAAGGGGACGAAATGATATTTTGCGTAAGTTAAAAATTTAGATTTCACTTGTTGCAAAGTTCTGTTATAATAAAATTATGCAGAAAAAGAAAACTCAACAAGCAAAAAAAACAAGAGCTGTTAAGCTTGCCCCCAACCAAAAACCGATCGAATTCCAAACCCAAGAATTCCCCTATTTTGAAAAAAGTATGTTTTGGTTTGCGTCCGTGGCAGTGGTTTCCGCTATTTTAGCGGTTAATTTTATTTTAGCCCAAAAATATTTTCTCACCTTGGTTTTTGCAGTGGCGCTGATTGTTTTCCTTCGACTCAGCTTTGAAAAACCAAAAAAAATCCAAGTTAAAATTGACGAAAACGGTTTGCGTTTTCGCCACCGCTATTATCCTTGGAGCGTGTTCACTACTTTTGGAATTTTAACATCACAAAAAATCCGCGCTAGATTGTATCTATATTTTCCCGGGTTAATCAGCATTCCGCTCATGATTCAACTGCCCAAAAATATCTCAGCAGACAATATCAAAAAAGAACTAAGCGCTAAATTGCCAGAAAAAATTATCAAACGCCCGTCGCTCACCGACTCAATCAACCAATATCTCAAATTTTAGTTCTATCAAACCACCCCTTCAAGCCAAGTGATATATTTTTCAAATCCATAAATAGTAATTGTGGCAGCCATAAAAAAGAAAAATAGCGCCACAATCAGTATGGCTAATGAATAATGCAGAAAAGAGGTATATGGTTTATTGTGCCAATGATAATAACCCTTGCTTTTCATCCGCAAATAGTTATGAAGCTTATTTGTCGCCCGCCACCCGCTTTTAGTGGATTGATGATTCTCCCAAATTTTTTGTTCTAATTCTTCTTTGTCCATAGCGCTATTTTTTCAGAATATATTTTTGATTACCTTACTCATATTTTAATGCTACTAGCGGATTAAGCCGAGAAGCGCGCAAAGCTGGATAAACTCCGGTCAAAAGCCCAATCAGTAACGAAAACCCCAAAATCAACAACATAAATTGAACGGGTAAATAATATATCGTTACCTTGGGCTGTCTAGCGCTTTGGGCTAACATATTAACTCCGCCGTTGACAAATAACACGCCAATCCAAGCAAAAATAATTCCCATAATTCCGCCTGCCAAACCGATCATTCCCGCCTCTAAAATAAACAGTCGCCTCACATCACGCCTTTTGGTGCCGATCGCGCGCATAATCCCGATGTCTCTGGTTCTCTCCAAAAGGGTAACTGTCATGGTATTAAACATACCGATGGAAGCAACGATCAGAGCAATTAAACCAAACCCAGCTAAAATAAATTCAAACCAGCGAAATACTTGATTAATTTCTTTGATTTTTGAAACCAGCGAGGTTGAGTTAAAGCCAAGCAAGGTGATCTGAGCTTGCAAACTCTCAACATCGTCTGATGTTTTGGCTTTAATTTTTAAGCGGGAATAACTATCGGCGCTCACCGCCGTATGCTCATCGTCCGCAATCTCAATCAATTGGCTGGCATCATTAAAAACTCCTACGACTTTCAAATCAACTTCTTTATTTTCCTCAGCGCTGGCAAGAGAAGTAATTGAAGTAAATACTGAAATTTTTACTGCTTGCCCCACAAAATCAACCGGATTTTCTAGACCAAATGTTTTGGCAGTGGCAAAGGACACGATTGCTTCGCCCGCATTTTTTGGATACACTCCAGCCAAAAGCTCGCCTGGCGCCAAGGAATAATAGTTTTTATCCACCACCCGTATCAGCGATTCTGATGTCACGCTACTTACGGTTATTTGTCCGGGAAAATTATTTATCGCTGAAACTTTTTCCACCTGCGGTAAATTTTTTATGCGACTGATAACCTTATCGTCAATTTTTAAAACATCAGGGTTATCAGAAAAAACTTCCAGCGCGGTGACAGTGGCTGAACTAACCAGCTTGTTGATGGTAAGCTGTTGCAAACCAAAGCCAATACCAACCAAAAAGATAATCGCGCCGATTCCCACGCCAACGCCAGCGATAGTTAAAAACGACCGCATTTTATTGCCTACCAAATTTTGCCACGACAGCAAAATTACATCAATTATTTTCATTGGGAAGGTTAGTTTTTGTTTGCCCGATATCTTTGACGATTTTGCCATCTTTTAAATAGATGACTTTTTGCGCCAAAGCCAGATAATCAGGATTGTGAGTGACCAAAATAACCGTTCTTTTTGATTTTCTATTTAGATCAACCACGATTTTCATCACTTCTTTGGCAGATTTTGAATCCAAATTGCCGGTGGGTTCGTCCACCAACAGAATCCACGGGTTATTCATCAGCGCGCGCGCGATAGCGACTTTTTGCTGTTGCCCGCCAGATAGCTGCTGAATTCTGCGGTTAAAAGTTTTTGCCAAACCAAAACGGGTTAAATAACTTTTAGCGCGCGTTGTCCTTAGTCTGGCGCTCGCGCCCTGGAGCATTCTGGGAAAAGCGACATTTTGCAAAACAGTTAAACTTTTTACCAAGTTAAATTGCTGGAAAACCATTCCGATTTTATCGCGCCGATAAGTTGAAAGCTCCTCCTCGCTCATTTTTTTAAGACTTTGCCCGCGCACTTTAATCTCGCCTTGCACCACTTGCTCAAGCCCTGCCAAGCTATGAAGCAAGGTAGATTTTCCGCAACCAGACGGTCCGAATAAAATAACAAAATCACCCGGTCGCACTTTAAACGAAACCTCTTTCAAAGCTTTTAACTCGTTGGGTTGTCCTTCGTCGTAAGTTTTGGACAACTTCTCAACTTCAATCACCGAATGATTAGATAATTTACCAGGCATTAAATAATTTTATGACTTACATAAAGATTCCGCTCTCTGTCATTTTCGCATCCCTTCTTTGTCATTCCCGCTTTTCTCCTTTGTCATTCCCGCATTTCTTTTCCGTCATTCCCGCGCAAGCGGGAATCCAGATCCAACTGGATCCCGCATCAAGTGCGGGATGACAGCTTACGAGATTACTTCGCCTGCTGGCTCAGAATGACATAATCTAAAATCTTGTCTTACTTTTTCATTATCGACGGGATAAAACTAAAAGTTTCCTCCAAAAGCTTGATTATCACTTGCAAAGTTGAATCCTCTTTCTCCGGCGTTAAAATCGTATAATCAGAGCTGGTGGCTTGATTGGCGATTTCGTCTGAGGAAACTGCTTGAAAACGGTAGCTGGTGGACGGCAACAAATTTTTAATTATCACCACATGGGATAGATTGTAATTCTCATCGAGCGGAGTTTTCTGGGCGAAATCGCCAGAAGTTACTCCCACTCCATAAGAAATTTGCGAAGTGGACGGTTCGTCAGTCACCCAAGTGATAATCGCCTGCACGCGCGCGCCTTCGCCAGCGCCCACAGTGGAAATCTCTGATTTGACTTTGGAAATTTGTGGAGCGTAAACATCAGCTTTGGTAGTCAACGAATACACTTCCGAAGTGGCAATGTTGCCGTATTGATCAGTGGATTTAATCTGATAATTATATTTTGTATTGGGAGTAAGCGCTTGCAACACCACCTTATGACTTGCCAGAGAATCCGACGAACCTTGGTCTTGGTTGGGTATATTAGTGCCAAAACCAACCAAGGAAGTGGTGGGCACATTGGTTTGCCAACTAATGGTTGCATTGGTTGCCAATACTTCGTCCAGTTTAACCTCGGTCACTTTGGGAAGTGGCAAAGTTGAAAATTGATATTGATCAGACACCACTGCGTTACCATCTTCGTCAACGCCAGCCACTTGATAATAATACTTGGTGCCTTCATCTAACCCCGATAAACGAATCGTGTGAGTAGTGGCTGAACCCAAAGATTGATCGATAATTTGTTGACTCATATTTTTATCAGCGCCATAGCGGAAAACCGAGCTGGTAACGATATTGGTTGACCACCCGACAATCGCCGAAGAAAGCGTTAAATCATTTACCTCCACATTAGAAATCGCGCCCTCAGCTTTGGTGGTAAAAGTCAAATCCGACTTTGCCCCGACATTGCCAGTTGCGTCTTTGGAGCGAATTTCAAAATAATATCTTGTGTCAGGATTAAGTCCAGCTAGGGTGATACTGTGCTCTTTGACTGAATCGTCCTTGCCGGTTTCCGCGCCCAAAGCGCTGGTTGCGCCATAGCGAACAATTGAGTTTGATAATTCGTCAGTCAACCAAGTAATCGTCGCTTGATGAGCTTCCCGTGAAATCGCCGGACTATCGCCACCGATTGACGGAGCAACAATGTCACTACTACTGGTGTCTGCCAAAGTAGCAAAACTGCTAATTTCAGAATATGCGGAATTGCCGTTAGCGTCAACCGACTTCACCCGAAAATAATATGTGGTCTGGCTGGTAAGCCCGGCAAGCGCGACTGAATGCGCAGAGGTTAAGTCAAGCGGATTACCTTGCGAGCCCAAAAGCAGGGACTGATCCGCGCCATATTCCACCACTGAATCTCCGCTCACATTGGTTTGCCAAGAAATAGTTGCCGAACTGGCGCTCGCGTCAGCGAAAGCCACATTTGAAACTGAAGGGGTGATTAAAGTGGTAAAGGTTAAATTATTGTCGTCAGTATATGCCAGAGAAGCGGAATTATTATTAGCGTCCAACGAAACCACCGCAAAATAATATACTTGCCCGGCTGTTAACCCTGATAATTCTACCCGATGAGTGCGGTTTAATTTTGTGTCAACAGCGGTTGATAAATTTAAACTGGTCGAAACTGTACCATACTGAACCCCAGAAGTAGCTGACTCATCGGTTAGCCATGAAATCACCGCTGTTGTTTCAGTTAGCGATTCAGCGATTGCCAAGCTAATAACCGGGTCAGTGGCATCACCGGTGGTAGTAAAAGTAATTTGACTGCTGGTGACCGGATTGCTTGATGAGTCAAGAGACCGCGCCAAAACATAGTAGGCGGTGTTGCGAGTCAAGCCAGTGAGCGAAACGGTGTGATTGTAGTCTGTTTCGCTTTTAAGGGTTGAAGTGGTTCCCGCGCCCCATACAAAACCATTTGAGGTTGAGTAAGATATTTGAGTAGTTGACGCCTCGTCTGTTACCCAAGTAATTATCGCTGATTCATTGAGCACATTTGAAGCAGTTGGGCTGGTCGTGATGGTCGGGCTGGTTGAGTCCGAAGAAGTGCCAAAAGAATAATAACTCCCGCCGTTATTGTCCGTGGTCTGATTGCCTTCGCTGTCGCGGGATTTTATTTGAAAATAATGGGTGGTTGATTGCGATAATCCAGTGATAGCCACTGAATGCGAGGCGACTGATTCCGCGCGATTGCCGACCGTTTTCCAAGTTGAATCTGGGGTAGCAGTAGCGCCCCACTCCACCAAACTATCTGAATTGGTGGTCGTAGTCCAAGTAATCGTGGCGCTGGTTTGCCCGGGCGCGCCAGCTGAAACAGACGAGATAGCCGGCGCGCTAGTCGTGGTAAAAGTATAGCCGGCGCCAGTATTGTCAGCCGAACCCTCATTGCCGGCACTATCTCTGGATTTAACTTGAAAATAATAGAGTGTGCCGGGGGAAAGACCTGACAGAGCGACTGAATGCGATGTAACCGATTCAGCGCTATCGCCATCTGAATCGCCATAAGCGGTAGTGTCGCCGTAATCAACGATTGAGTTAGATGCTTCGCTAGTTGTCCAAGTAATAGTAGTAGTTATAGTGGTGGTTGAACCCGCGCTCGGCGTATTGGTGATAGTTGGCGAAGTAACATCCGCGGATGCTGGCTGGTTGGAGACCTCGGATGAGGTAGCGGTATTGGTGCCTGTATCTGTAACTTTGATTTTGTAATAGTAGGTGCTAGAGGTAGAGAGTGATGTATCAAGGTAATAATCGGTCGCTTGATTGGTAATGGTGGCGATATCGGCATAGGCACCAGCGTCAATTTTCTGCTGAACTTTATACGAGGCAAAATCGCCGTCTGCGTTCGCAGTCCATGTCAAAAAGTGCCTGTACGGTCCGCCAGCAGTTGAGACATCAATAATATCCACGCCAGTGGGTGTGGTTGGGTTTTGCAAGTTTAAGCTGATAGTGTCAGAGGAGGTAGAGGTATTACCCTTGGCGTCTTTAATGCGAAGGTAAACCGTGCGCGTGCCGTCATCGCCAACAGTCAAATACCAACCGGTCTTAGATGCGCCATATGTTTCGTAGGTACCACTGTCCGTCACCACCCCACTCGAATTTGTTGCCGTTCCCCAAGTGGAGTTGTCGTTAGAGAACTGCATCTGTTGCGCTGTATTGTCAGAGGAAGAGATGGTGTGAGTTACGCTGGCGGAGTTGGTGTAAGTTGCATCTCCCGCAATAACGAACGAGGAGATGGAGGGGTTGGTGGTGTCAAAGGTAAAAATTGAGGATTCGGCGGTGTTTGATCCGCCAATGTTGCCGTCATCTGCGGTGATTTGAATTTTCATACCGGTAGAGTATTGCGTATTGTAATCGGTTTTGCCGGTCCAAGTGCCAGTTTGATCGGTACCAGGGGAGGCACCAGAGGTCTTTGAGCCCTCGCCAGTGGTAGTAGTTGCCTCCTGATACTGAGCGCCATCCCAATATTGGAAAGAGACAGTAGCAGAGGAGTCATCCTCGTCCGATAAGGTGTAGCTGATATTGACTAAACCAGCACTGTCCTGGGAGGCAGTGAACGAGGTGATTTGTGGCTTGGCATTGGTTAAAAAGGAGTAAGTGGTGGACCAATCACCCCAGTCGTTCATTCCCGCCGGCGCTTTGGCGCTAGTTCGCCAAAAGTAGGTGGTCTTGGCAGTAAGCGGTGATTGCACGGTGTAAGTTACCGAGGTTCCGGTGGCGTAGGGGGTGGTGTTAGCGTTTGTCCAGCCAGTACCGGAAGATGACCGATCAAAGGTCTGCACATTGGCGGTAAAACCGGAGTCGGTGGCGATTTGGATTTTAACATTCATTGGATTGCTCGCCGCCTCGGTGGGCGTAACGATAAAAGTGGGCGAGGTGCCAGACGCGGTTGGGCTTCCCGCCACCGCCACCCCATCCACCGATACCGGCGTCGAAACCGCCTCGG
>Ga0210019_1003823_pt1 | contig 13572 bp, 13 predicted proteins | sample CryGeyCG2114_020_2_FD_183969 | JGI IMG/M metagenome (GOLD analysis project Ga0210019, IMG submission 183969) | Groundwater microbial communities from aquifer - Crystal Geyser CG11_big_fil_rev_8/21/14_0.20 (SPAdes) (version 2) | ecosystem: Environmental > Aquatic > Deep subsurface > Groundwater ...
TGAAGTCAATACTTTCTACTTGAGGATTCCGACAAATAACTAATTCAGGAGGCGAATCAAAATAATCATTTGGGTTTGAGGCATCACCTTGAACGAAAGTAGTGCCTGTTGAAAATGCGCGGAAAACTCCATTTCTACATTAGGTTTTTGGATATCTATTGCAGTTAGTTGAGAATATTGACCAATAAATTGACGTATATATGGAAGTTCTTCACAGTTTCCTACACATATGTTATAGGTATGCATAGGCTTATCTGGAGGAAAGAGGTGTGTCTCAAGTAATTGTTCGATCTACGCTTCATTCAAGTGTTTTTCTAACGGTATTTCCATCTAGCTAGATCTTATATTATAAGATAAAAAAATTATGTTGATTTTAAATTATGAAGGTATCCAAACTTTAAGAACGTTATTTTTCACATCTTCTCCACCGTCTCAATCCCCAGAAGATTCAAGCCATGCTTGAGGACATTTGCCGTTGCCTGTGTTATGGTAAGTCTGAGATTTTTCTCATATTCATTTTCTGCTTTGAGAATTGAATTTTTTTGGTAAAACAAATTATACTTCTGTGAAAGATCGTACAAGTATAAACACAGATAATTTGGAGCAAAGTTTTGAGCGGATTCAAGGACTACTTCAGGGTATTTTATGAGAGCGCGCATGATGGCAAGTTCTTCAGTATTCATATCATTTGATTTCAAATCGCTGTCCGAAGTGACAAGATCAGAGGTAGATTTATTCAGAACAGATTTGCAACGGACATAGGTATATACGAGATAAGGTCCGGAATCTCCTTGAAGCGTCGTTGCGTCCTTCATATCAAAATAGACATCTCCTTGCAGACCACTTTTCAAAAATGAATATTTGACCGCGGCAACTGCGAGCTTTTCAGCAACTTCTTCAGTTGATTCATAATCTTTGATAATCTGCCTTTTTGCTTCGTCCAAGAGCCACTCTCCTTCAACAACATTTCCTTTTCTAGAAGACATCTTTCCTCCCTTGAGATGCACCCATCCATATTTCAAATGGTGCTGTTTACCGGTGTAGCGTTTTGAGTCCATAAGTTCTTCCACCTTAAACGTCGTTGCAAAAAAACTTGTTTGTTCCTCTGTCACCACATGAATGATTTTATCAACTTCGCCAAAGTCAGTTGTTTCTTTTTCGGCAAGTGGAAGCTCTTTTCCTTCATATGTCGGATAGCCCTCTTTATTTAAAAATACGCGCGTGTGCACGCCATGTCCTTCTCCATTGAAGATTACTGCTCCTTCGCTTTTTTCCAATATATTTTTTTGTACGAGTTCTTTAATAAGTTCAATCGAGCGCTTGGCCATCTGGCTTTCAAAATATTTCTTATCAAAAGTTGTTCCGACCCGATCATATTTTTCATCAAAATATTCCAAACTCCATGCGCGCGTTTTTTCATATAACGGCATGATCCTCCCATCCTGATTGTAAATTTGTTTGTTGATTTCAATGATTTCTTTTTTTGCCTCATCATGACTTTCATATGCTTCGCTCCCTTCGACATATGATTTTCCAAGAAGAGTAATTTTTTCTCGAATCGTCATTGCATTGATTTTTTCCTCACCTAGTTCTTCCATTTTCTTTGGAGCAGCCCAGAGAGTTTTGGCGATATGCAACCCTACGTCTCCTTGATAATTTGCGCGGATAACTTCATTTCCAGTCACTTCAAGAAGTCGTGCTACCGTTTCTCCGGTTGTTATATTTCTTAAGTGTCCAATATGAAATAATTTATGAGTGTTTGGATGTGCGTATTCTACTATCACTTTCTTATTTTTTCCGAGGTGATATTCTTTGAAGGAAAAAGTATTTTGTGAAGCTTCTGAAAGATTTTTTAAGAGTACTTTCTTTGATATCCATATATTGCTGAATCCTGGTTTTAGAATCTCTACTTTTTCGATGATATCATCTATTATTATTGCTTCAGCTATAATTTTTGCAAGCTCCATCGGATTTTTCTTTTCAATTTTTGCAAGCTGAAGCGCAACATTCGTTGAATAATCTCCAAAATCTTCATTATTTGGCGGATTAATCATAAGATTTTCAAACGGAAGGTTGAGAGTCTCAAGAGTATGGCGTATTTTTTCGTGAATGAGATCTTTCATTATGCGATTATGATAACATAAAGTAGGTAAAAGTGGAACATCAATAACGTCCAAAAAAGAAGTTCTCGCCTACCGTATTTCTTCAGTAATTCCCAGTTTTTTGGCAAGCCATGGCGTAAGTGGTGGCTCAATGATAAGGGTCAGTAAAATGATCCACATACCGATTGCAATGATAAGATCTGACTCAATAATATTGAATGTTTTAGCAATAACAAGCAGGATTGCCGCAATAATTCCTGTTTCTCGAATAAGACTTAAATAAAAGAAGATCTTTTAGTTTAAAAACGTTTTGCATCCACCACGGTGCAAGTGATACAAAAATGACAATAGGTCGTAAGATAAATATAAAAATGAGCGCAGCAACGATTCCAATCGGCGCAAGCTTGATAAGTTATTCCGAGAGGGACAAGTGCTCCGAGAATATTAAAAAGAAATGGTTTGATCAAATGATTGAGTAAGCTATCATAAAAATGAAACACTTTCAGTACGCTCCCGAATGCATCAGTCAATAGCCCACTTGTAAATGCAGCAAGAAAACCAGCGCCTGCTAAAATATTTCCTAAGACAAAGGTAAACATTGGTATCGGAAGTAGGAGTGCCGGATATGATTTGCAGTGCAAATGCATCATAAATGTTCTTTTGAAAGAGTTGCCCAAAATAGCAAAAATACCATTATTTATTGCTGGAGCAGAGATTAGTGCAAGAAGGAGGAATTGAGTGAAAATACTTCCCGATACATCGGTAAGTGCAGATTCTGATATTGCAATGTGCTTGAGTTGAGGACATTTGAATTTCAGTATATTCAAAGTTGGAATAATCGCGGGTGAATCGGTTGATGATAGTGCGGCACTCAGTATGAGAATAGAGGGGATGAGCGCCGCATCAAACTCACCAACAAGATTCATAAGCCAATACATAATGAATGCAAATCCCACGGAGCTGAAAATGACACAAACCAGATAGAGTGATGCAATGGGCACAAACCATTTTTTGAAATTTTGAAAGGGAATTTCAAGCCATCCCGCAAAAAGTATTATTGTCCCATATACCTCCATGGCAATTTTTAAGGAATCAAAATCTTTGATAAAAAAAGATAAAAAAGGCTGGAGTGCAATGCCGGCAAAAATTGCCCGGAGTCTTGAAATGCTCCGCATACCACAATAGACAAAAAGCTCAATAAAGTTATGAGGATAAAATAAGGGATAAATAAAAGAAGTTTTTTTTCATAATGTCCATGTTCAGAATATCATCGTAATTGATGTTTCTACAATACCGATCTTGTATTTTGAGCGGCAGTTGCTAGAATAGTAGCACTCTATGAAACGAAAACTCATTGTGCTTGGAATTCTCGTTCTTTTATTTGTTGTTTTTGTATTGGTTCGTTTTTTTGTTTTTGATAATCCAGGAACCACCGGACGACTCAAGGTTTTATCATCACCAACCGCGGGAATCTTTATTGACAATATTGCCATGGGAAAAACGCCCTATGAAACTCGGTTGAAGCCGGGAGAATATACGATCAAGCTGATTCCAGAAGGTGAGGACACTCAAACCGTCTCTTGGAGCGGCAAGATACCTGTCAGAGAAAATGCCCTTACTTATGTCAGTCGCGAAATGGGAACGACAGAACTGACATCAGCGGGCGAGATACTGACGATTGTAAAAATGGAAAAATCTCCCAAAGGCGAGACGGGACAAGTATCGATCGAAACGGAACCTACTGGAGCGATCGTATTTTTGGATAACGATGAGAAAGGAGTTGCACCGCTCATGCTTGATGAAGTTTCACCAGGAGACCATGAACTTGCCGTATATCTTCCTGGTTTTTTTCGTCGGTCTCAAAAAATTAATGTTATTGAGGGGCATGTAGTAAAAACAATGTTCAAACTGGGACTAGATAAAACATACAAAACACTCGATGAAGAACTTGAAAAAAATAAAAAAGAGGCAAGTAAATCCGCAGATGTTTCCGAAGAAAAAAATACCGAAGAAAAAGCCAGCAAATCTCTTACAATTTTGGAGACGCCAACAGGATTTTTAAATGTTCGCGAGGATCCATCAACATCGGGTAAAAAAGTAACAGAAGTCAGTCCAGGAGATGAATTTGCCTATACTGAAGAAAGTGGTGGATGGTACTTGATTCAGACAAAAGAAGGTGAAGAGGGATGGGTGTTTGGAAAATATGTGGAACTTTCCGAGTGAGGCCTATTTATCTTTCCACACAAGCTTATTGTAGAAAAAGTATGAATAAGGAATGATAATGAAAATGATAATCAACACCTTATAAATATACCAGTAGGTAATCCCAAAAATATTTGTTGTAAGAGTCATTCCGATTGTTTGAATGAGGATTGACCCAGATGCGATAACATTGAATTTAACAAAACTCCATAAAAGTGAGCGTTCTTTTCTACTTAAGCGTTTATGTTTAAAGCTCCATTGATTGTTGAGGATGAAATTGGATATGATAGCGGCTTCTGCACTGATCATGGTACTGAGCCAAATGATGATCATAAGAGTCTCGATCAAGAGATATGAAATACCAAAGTCGATTATAAAGCCGATTCCTCCAACGATTGCGAATTTGATAAATGAAGAATTTAAAAATACATATTTTATCGTTTGATAGATATATTCGACCGAATTAATTTTTGAAGATCCCTCTACGCGATCGGTAAATTTGACAGGGATTTCCTCTAACGTTGCCCCGGACTTAATCGCATTATCAAGAAGTGCCACTTGGAAAACATACCCAGTGTACCCTCTCATATCTTTAAGATGTTTTTTGATAATCCATGATTTCATCGCGCGATATCCATTGGTCCATTCGGTAATCGATAATTTCATGAATCCAAGACGTACAATCCAATTGCCTAAAATTGAAAATAATTTTCGGTGGATACCCCAATCTTGTGGGATGGATCCACCTGGGATATATCGAGATCCGACGACAAAATCTGCACCTGCCTCAATTTTTTTGAGGAATTTTGGAATATCATTTGGATCATGGGAAAGATCGGAATCCATCTCAAACAATACATAGGGGTTAATTTTTTCGAGTGCAAGAGAAAAACCATGAATATATGCTTGTCCAAGACCTTCTTTTTCAGTTTTTAATAGTGAGAGATTTTTGTACTTCTTTTGAAGCCTTTCTACTTCACTTGCTGTTCCATCGGGAGAATTGCTATCAACAACGAGAATATATGTGAACCAATTTTTAAGTCCTTCAGAAATGGAAAAAATTCTTTGAATCACCTCGGCAATGTTTTTTCTTTCATTGTATGTGGGAAGAACAATAACTGCTTTTTTCATTGGTTATACTTGATTATCTAATTCTGCTTCAAAATATTCAATGGTATTTTTAAGACCTTCATTGAGGGATATTTTTGGCTTCCAAGAGAGAATCATCTGCGCTTTTGAAATATTTGGTTTTCGCTTCTTTGGATCATCTTGTCCGATTCCTTCAAAAGTAATTTCAGACGTTGAATCAGTCATATCTTTGATTATGTCTGCAAGTTCAAGAACGGTCTTTTCATCTGGATTTCCGAGATTGATTACTTCTCCTTCAATTCCTTCCGTTTCACCAAGTGATATCAGTCCTGAAACCATGTCATCAACATAGCAGAAGGATCGTGTTTGAGTACCATCACCGTAGATTGTGATCGGATTGTTTTGAATAGCTTGGATTATAAAGTTTGAGACCACGCGCCCATCATTGAGTTCCATATTTGGACCGTACGTGTTAAAGATGCGCGCAATACGAGCATCGACATTAAAAGATCGGTGATATGTCATTGTCATACTTTCTGCATATCGTTTTGCCTCATCATAACATGCGCGATCACCTAAGGTATTTACATTACCCCAATAGGATTCTTTTTGTGGATGTTCCAGGGGATCTCCATAAATTTCAGAAGTTGATGTAAGAACCATTCGTGCGCACTTTTTTTTCTTGCATAATTCAAGAATTTTATGCGTTCCTTCAGCATTGACTCGCATGGTTTCAACCGGATGTTTTTTGTATTGAATGGGCGAAGCTGGGGATGCAAGGTGATAACAAATATCAATGGATGGAAGTACCGAAAGGTCTGCGGTAATAAGATCCTGTTCAAGAAAAGTAATTTTGTCAGAAGGTATTGAGGCGATATTCTTGCGATTTCCCGTTATCAGGTTGTCGATAATGAAGATGCTGTTTCCCTTGTCAGCATAGTGTTTGCTGAGATGAGATCCGATAAAGCCAGATCCGCCAGTAATGAGAATATTCATATATCAAGTATTATACCGACTTCCTTCCCGTAGAGATATACGTAAAGCCATACTTTTGCATTTTTTCAGGATTATAGATATTTCGTCCATCAATTATTGTTGGGTTTTTAAGAAGTTTTTTGACTCTGATGAGATTTGCTTGTTTGAATTCATTCCATTCAGTAAGAATACAAAGTGCGTCTGCGTCTTTGACGGCTTCATACATATCAGTACTATAGTGGATTTCGCTGCCAAATATCTTTTTTACATGTGCTGTAGCTGCGGGATCATACGCTGTGATCTTGTATCCCATTTTGCTGAGCTCTTCAATAATATAAAGAGAGGGAGCAAAGCGAATATCGTCGGTATTTGGTTTAAAACTCAGACCCCAGATTGCAATGGTTTTTCCTTTTGTATTTTCGACCACTTTGTGAACAAAATTATCTCGTACGACTCGATTAATACGCTCTGCAGAGTCAAGTATCCCAGTGTCAAGATTAAGTTGCTTTCCCGTCTCGGTGAGTGCCATGACATCTTTTGGAAAACACGAGCCACCATATCCAATTCCTGCGAATAAAAATTTTCGTCCAATGCGGTTGTCTCCCCCAACAGCATCCATAATTGTTTCGATATCAGCCCCTGTTTTTTCGGCATAGAGCGAGATCAGATTTGCGAAAGAAATTTTGGTCGCAAGCATGGCATTTGAAGCATATTTGATGATTTCCGCACTCGCAAGATCGGTCACGACCCGAGCACCCGGAAGAGGCTTGTGTGCTTCGAGAATAACGTCAATCGCTTTTTGAGATTTTGAGCCAACAACAACACGATCGGGATTTACCGTATCGTGAATGCCCGTGCCCTCTCGCAAGAATTCCGGACATGATGCAACATCAAATTCTGCTCCATCAGATTTCACTCCACTTAGGATCTTTTCAACTTTAAGATTTGTGCCAACGGGAACAGTGCTTTTACATGAGACAACGGTATATCCTTTTTTCAGATTTTTCCCTATTTTTTCAGCAACGGCAAGAACAGTTGAAAGATCAGCTTCACCGGTTTCGGTGGGAGGAGTACCAACGGCGATAAATACAATATCTGATTCAGGTACGGCTTTTGCAAAATCAAGGCTGAAATGAAGACGTTTGGAATCAAGGTTTTTTTTGAGAAGTTCTTTCAAGCCCGGTTCGTAGATGAGCGGATCACCGTTTTTTAGTTTTTCAATTTTTTCTGGGGTGTGTCCGACCACCCAAACGTCATTTCCAAAGTCTGCAAATACGCATGCAGTGACAAGTCCGACATATCCGTGTCCTACAAAAGTGATGGTCATAGCTGAAATGATAAAGGATTTGGACTGAAAACACAAGCTCAAACTGATACAAAAAGTGGCTTCCATCTGGATAATCAGCTTGAGAAGATTATGTCGTATATTTCAACCCTTCGCCAAACGACTTCATTTCATGAAAAGTGTTTTTTATACTTCTTGTTTGAGCATATTGTGGTTTCGGAGCTTTTCCTTTACAGTATTCTTCAAAGGTCGTAGGTTGGATAAGCCAATCAGGAAGGTTATAATGTTCAGCAATCAATTCCCCTACCTCAAAGGGTGAGTATGATTTTGAACCAACGATATGAAATATCTCCGGTGAAAAATGATTCATCAAATATTTTAGAGCCAAAGCAATATCGTCGATATATGTTGGCGTCATTGCTGAGTCAGTCACCATTGAGAGAGATTTATTTTGTGATAAGAGCGAATGGATTTTTTGAACAAAATCATGTTTTGGTGAGGGGGAGTCGCCATAGGGATAGGTGATTCTTACAATCATAGCCCGATTGTCAATGACCAGTTCGCCTTCATATTTTGATTGACCATAATAGCCAACTGGATGTGGTTTTGACTCCTCATCAAATGGGGGGTTTTTCCCATCAAACACAAAATCAGTTGAAATGTAGATCATTTTTTTATTTTTTGCTTGTGTTTCTTCAAACAAATACTTGGTCGCATCAACATTTAATTTTTGAGCGATATCTTTTTCTTCCTCTGCCTTGTCAACATTGGTATATGCTGCCATATGAAGTAGAAGGTCAAAATCAATTTCATTCAGTTTCTTATGTACTTGTTTTTGATCGGTAATATCAACATCTTTGTGATCAAGAGGAATGAACGTGAAATCGTCTTTGAGAAGTTCAACTACCCGAGATCCGACAAGACCGTTTGCGCCGGTTATTGCAATATTCATAGTTATTTTAGGGGTTTCCACCAATCCTCATTATCTTTGTACCATTGAATGGTTTTTTCAAGTGCTGTATCAAAATCATGTTCAGGCTTCCATCCAAGTTCTTCATGTGTTTTGCTCCAATCAATCGCATATCTTCGATCATGTCCCGGTCGATCTTTCACGTACTCAATGTTGTCTTCGGATTTTCCCATTATTGACAGGATTTTCTTGATAACCTCAAGGTTTGAGATATCTTCCGTTTGTCCACCAACGAGATATGTTTTCCCTACAGTACCATTTTCTAAAATCAAATCGATCGCACGACAATGATCTTCGACATAGAGCCAATCACGAACATATTTTCCATCACCATAAACAGGGACTTTTTTTCCTTCAAGAAGATTGGTAATTGCCAAAGGAATGAGTTTTTCCGGAAAATGAAAGGGTCCGAAATTATTCGAACAGTTTGTTATGGTTATAGGCAAACCATAAGTATCGTGATACGCACGGACGAGATGGTCAGATCCGGCTTTTGAAGCAGAATAGGGGCTATGGGGATTATAAGGCGTGTCGATGGTAAACTTATCCGTACTATTCAAATCAAGAGAGCCGAAAACCTCATCTGTTGAAATGTGATGAAATCGAGAAATTTTATATTTCAAAGCTGACTCTAGCAAGATATGAGTTCCAACAACATTTGTCATAACAAATGGTGAAGCGTCGCTGATGGATCGGTCAACATGACTTTCAGCTGCAAAATGAACAACGGTATCAACGCCAGACATCACTTCTTCAACCGTTTTTTTATCCACAATATTACCTTGTACAAAGCTATAGCGAGAATTATTTTCAACATTTTTTAGACTGGATAAATGACCAGCATAGGTAAGTTTATCAAAGTTTACAATGAAATCCTCTGGGTGTTTTGCAAGCCAGTAATGAATGAAGTTTGAGCCGATAAAGCCCGCCCCACCCGTGACTAATAGTTTCATGATTATAGTATACTATCAAACATGCTTGATATCATGAAAAAAGCGGCAATTGCTGCAGGAGAAATCCAAAAGAAGTACTTTCGTCAAACAGAACTTGATGTCGTTCATAAGACGAATCATGAAAATATCGTAACCATTGCAGATCATGAGTCACAAAAAATTATTCATAATGTTCTTTTGAAATCTACCGAAGAGATGGGAATAGAAACTGACACGGTTGGGTTTATTGGCGAAGAAGATTTGAGATCAAATGGTGATCATATGTTTATCATCGATCCGCTTGATGGTACGAGTAATTATGCAACGGGAACAGAAGAGTTTGGAGTATTAATTGCCTATTTTTATAAAGGAGAGTTGAAATCAGGAGTCATGTATTTTCCGATGAAAAAAATGATGTATTCATCAGAAATGGGAAACGGTGTCACTCTTGAAAAGGACGGAGTTGGTGAGAAGATTGTTCTCAAAAATATTCCCCTGCAAGATAGTTTTCTGCTCTCATCAATGTCATATCAAGATGAAATTGAATCTGGTATTCCAGAGAAAATAATCACTCTTAAGCCACTTTTTCGCGCAGTGCGCATGTACGGATGCATTGGAAATGAGTTGGGATATATCCTTCAGGGAATTGCAGGTGCGACCGTTGCACATGGGTGTAGTATCTGGGATATTGCACCGGGGATTCTTATGCTTCGTGAAGTGGGTTATGAAATGTACGATATGCAAGGAAGAATTGCAGTTGGATTTATCCAATCCGAAAAGAACATATCCGTTTCTCGCATGTCATCCATCAAATAAAGCTATCCTTTTTGATCAAATTTCCTAAGAAGTATAGGCAAACGTATTGATTAGTTTGTCAAGCTCTTTCCATCGTTTTTTCTTGGTTGCAGGAGATACATCATCCTTCATAACTTTCGTTGCAGCAGTCATATATCGTTCGGAGTAACGAGCAATGTATGCTTTTTCAAAACCGACCTTTTTTGCAAGTTTGACGGTATTTTGAAATTCTTCATCTGTTTCCCCACAAAACCCAACGATGATATCGGTTGTAATTTTGATATTTGGAATTAGAGATTTGAGTTTTGATATTATTTCCAGGTATTCTTCTCGTGTATACCAACGATTCATTCTTTTTAGAACATTATTATCTCCCGACTGGACGGGAAGATGAATGGTTCGAGTGATATTTGGGTATTTTGCAATCATTTCGATAAGCTCATCCGAAAAATCCCAAGGATTTGAGGATACAAAATCAACCCTTTCAAAATCCATGCGCGCGACATCCTCCAAAAGATAAGGGAAAAGGGTAGGGATGCGTTGGCGACCTAAATGCTTGACATACACCGGCTCGACATTTCGACCGTTGTACGTAAATTTTGCCCTTATGGTTGAAAGATTTTTTGCGTTATTGTTAAATTGTCCAATTGTTGAATTGTCGAAGTAGGTTTCGTTGATATCGCGCATAACTTGGATATTTTCTTTGCCCATGATAAGGTCAGCACCATATGAGTTTACATTTTGCCCCAGAAGCATGACCGAGGTATACCCCCGTGCTTTGAGATGCAAACATTCTTCAATAATATCTTCATACGGTCTGCTGATCTCTCGACCACGGGTAAATGGTACGATACAAAAGGTACAAAAATTATTACATCCATTTGAGATCGGGACCCATGCATGGGTCGTGCTTTGTCGGACAGGCTCACTATCAAATCCGACTTCTTCAATCGGCATAAACTCATCTACATCAGGCATGCGGTCACGAATTTTTGACAAGAATTTTCCCGTTTTGTCTCGAAAGGCGATACCGACCATACAACCGGTCACTATGATTTTGAAAAGTTCTTTGTTCTTCAGTCTCTCCTTTTTTATTATTGCAAGATTTTGTACCAGTCCATAGACTCGTTCTTCAGCTGATTCACGAACCATACACGTGTTGATAATCACATAATTTGCATCCTTGTACCCCTTTGCTTTTGTAAATCCTCGTGCTGAAAATGCTTGTTCAACGCGTTCACTATCTGCCACATTTTGCTGGCATCCAAACGTTTTAATAAAGTATTTCATGGGGTTCTATTATACCTTGTAAAATATTCTTTTCATTTAGTACAATATCCCATGGCAAAAACTGAAACACTTACGTTCACAGAAAATGAAATTCTCTATTTACTCATTATCGCTGGTGCTGATGATGAGGATATATTTGAACGATTTGATCTGTTGATAACCGATACAACAAAAGAACATCTCCAAGAAGGTCGTAAGTCGTTGCTGAATCGCGAATTGATCAGTTTTCCTGAAAACAGTGAGATTCCCGTGATGAATGATTCGGTAATCGGACTCATTGGGGCGATCGCTGTTGGGAGACTTGAAGATGGGTATTATTTCGAATCACAATCAGGATGGCGTGCAAAAATCACAAAAGAGTCTGAATGGTACATCATTGAAGGAGAAGAAGAGGTAGAAGGCGATGGAGATGATAACCCAATCATAAACTGAATATAGACGTGATGATTGTCTCAGCTATTTTGAGTTTTGAAGCTTTCTCAATTTTTTTTACCTTCTTATCTTTTGAAATGACGTATACTTCATTTTCATCCGATTCAAAACCCACATCTGGTCGACTAATGTCATTGACCACTACATAATCTGCTTGAGCATTGTCAAATAATTTCTGAGATGAAGTTATTATTTGATCTTTTTTTGATCCATGAATCGCTTTAAATCCCACAAGAATAACGTTTGGATTTATTTTTTTTATATTGTTTATGATCTTTCCGGTCGATTCAAGATGAAGATCGAGTTTCTTTTCACTCGGAATTTTTCCTTCAAATGTATCCACGGTAAAATCTGAAACTGCTGCACTGTGAAATAGTATGTCAGTTTTCTTAAGTTTATTATCTAAGAGTTTTTTGAGATCCTCTGAGGAGGAAAATGATTTCTGATCGATAGGAAGGCATGATATTTCTGCATTGTGCGCATGAAAATATGTCACATCTGCTCCATACCGATATGCCATTTCAGCAAGAGCTTTTCCCATTTTGCCGGAGCTTCGATTGGTGATCACCCGAACCGCATCGATTGGTTCTGAGGTCCCACCTCCCGTTACTACTACTTTTTTTCCTTCAAAGAGCATTTTTCGTAAAAGGATTATCTCTACCTGTTTTTTAATATCTTTGACGTGAGGCAATCTGCCAATACCATCAGTGCCGCAGGCGAGAGCTCCCGATTCTGGATCCATAATTTCATATCCATATGACCGTAATATCTTGAGATTATTTTGTGTTGCGGGGTGATGCCACATTTTGTCATTCATTGAGGGGCAAATGAGTACCGGTGCAGTAGTTGCTAAAATTGAAGTTGAGATAAAATCATCAGCAATTCCATGGGCAAACTTTGCGATCGTATTTGCTGTTGCCGGCGTGACGACAAAAATATCAGCCCGTTTGGCAATCTCAATATGATCGACTTTTTTCCGTTTTAAAATTTGCTCATAAGAAAAACTGTCTTCAAACAAATTCATAAATACGGGGTATCCCGTTATTTCTTCAATTTTACCGGGAGAGACGATATGCATCGCTTTTTTTGTCATCATGACATAAATATTATGTCCATCTTTTTTGAGAAGTTTGATGAGATCGAGCGTTTTGAATGCGGCGATTCCCGATGAAATACCAATAACAATATGAGACATAATTATCTATAAATTTGTTTCATGCGATCGATCAGGATAATAAAGATAAATAGAACAAGTGCGATGGTGATAAAAGCGAAAAACTTTTCTATTCCGCCAAGAAATAAACTCGCAACGCCAAGAATAAATGAAATGAGCCAATAAAATACTGCTATTCTTCTTTTTCCCCATCCAATTTCGATCAGTCGATGGTGAAAGTGCCCCCAGTCAGCGCGAAACGGAGATTTTTTCTGGTGAATACGCCGCATGATGGTATAAATTGCGTCGATTGTTGGTATTGAAAGTACAAGAATTGCTGTTCCCAC
>Ga0210019_1003824_pt1 | contig 13570 bp, 12 predicted proteins | sample CryGeyCG2114_020_2_FD_183969 | JGI IMG/M metagenome (GOLD analysis project Ga0210019, IMG submission 183969) | Groundwater microbial communities from aquifer - Crystal Geyser CG11_big_fil_rev_8/21/14_0.20 (SPAdes) (version 2) | ecosystem: Environmental > Aquatic > Deep subsurface > Groundwater ...
CTCTTGAAGGGTGGGTTGTTCTGCGTCGAGTTCCAAGGCTTTCTCCCAGTTGGCGCGCGCTTTCTCGAATTCCTGCCGCTTGAAATACACGTCGCCCAAATGCTCGAAAATCACCGGATCGGTATCCAGCACGCCGGCGGCGCGCTCCAAGTAGATGATCGCTTCGTCCAGCTGCTCCATTTTGAAATACACCCACCCAAGGCTGTCCAGGTACGCGCCGTTTTCCGGGTCCATATCGAGCGCGCGCTCGATGAGCGCTTTCGCATCCTCCAAGTGCAGACCGGATTCCGCGTCCATGTAGCCGAGATAGTTCATCGCATCCGGATGGTCCGGATCGAGCTCGAGCGTGCGCAGCAGGCTGCCGCGCGCCTTGTCACGCCGGCCCAGCTGATCGAGCTGCGCGGCGAGATAGAAGTGCGCCTGCGCGTAGCCCGGCTTGAGCGCAATCGCCCGCTCAAACGCCCGCAACGCTTCCGCGTCCTGCTTGGCCTCTCGGTACACCACGCCGAGCGCGACGTACAGTTCGGGGGCCGCGCCCGCCTCGCTGAGTTCCTGCCCGAGGAAGTGCTCGGCGTCTTGATAGCGCCGCTGGGCCAGCCACACGCGCACGAGCCCCATCACCGCTTCCAGGTCGTGCGGGTTCAGGTCCAGAATCGTCTGATAGCTCGCCGCGGCCTCGGCGTATTGCTGCGCCGAGAACTGCGCGCGCGCCGCATGCTGATACAACCGCGCGTTCAGCGGATCCAGCCGCACCGCTTCGTCATAATGCGCCGCGGCCTGCAGCGGCTGTCCGCTGAGCTCATACGTCAGCCCCAGCGCCACGCGCGTCTCCACCGAGTCCGGCGCCCGCTCGACCGCCCGGGAGAGCTCTTCGATCGCGCGGCCGAACTGCCCGGTGCGCCCGTACAGGACGCCGAGGTTGAAATGAAGCTGGTTCGTCGGCCCGAAGGTGCGAATCAGCCGCTCGTAGAGCGCGATGGCCTTGGGCAGCTCGCCCTGCAGCACGTACAGGTCCGCCAGCGTGCTGATCACGAACTGATCGTCGGACTGCGTCGAGAGCAGCCGCTCGTAGTCGGCCACCGCCTTCTCGAGCTGGCCCTGCGAGGCGTGCAGCATCGCGAGCCATCGCAGCGCATCCGGCTGATTCGGATCCAGGTTGAGCGCGCGCGCAAACGCCTGCTGGGCGCGGTCCATCTGGCCCAGCTTGACGTAGGTCGCGCCGATGCGCACGTTCAGCAGCGGCGAGCGATGGTCTTGCTCCAGCGCCAGCTCGTAGGCGCGCAGCGCGTCAGGCAGTTGCGCGGAGCGCTCCAGCATCAGCCCGCGCACGTACTCGCCGTAGGCGCCGGCGCGATGATGCCGCCTGGCCGTCTCGGTGCCGGCGCATCCAGCCGCCAGCATCGCGCTAGCAACCCACAGACCGCCGAGGCGCGGCATCGGCATCACGCGATGATTTTGTTGAGCGGATACTCGATGATGTCCTGGCCGCCGGCCGCTTTCAACTTGGGAATGAGCGCTTTGACTTGCTGCTCTTCGATCACGGTCTCGACCGCCCACCAGGGGTCGCGGTCGTCCTTCGACCATAGCTTGGAAATCGTCGGCCGCTTCATCGCGGGGAGCGCTTCGATGAGCTGCTGCAGCTTGCGCTCGGGCACGTTGAGCTTCACGCCGACCTTGCCGTCCGCCTCGATCGCGCCCAGGAGCAGCGTCTTCAGGCTCTCGATCTTGGCGCGCTTCCACGCATCCTTGAGCGCCTCGGCGTTGGCGATGAGCTGCGTCGTGGACTCGCAGATCGTCTCGAGGATCTGCAGCCCGTTGGCGATGAGCGTTTGGCCGGTCTCGGTCAGCTCGACGATGGCATCGACCAGGCCGGCGCGCACCTTGCCTTCGGTCGCGCCCCAGGAAAATTCCACGTCGGCGGCGACGCCGTGGCGGGCGAGGTACGCCTTGGTCACATTCACCAGCTCGGTGGCAATGCGCTTGCCTTGCAAGTCCTTGACGCTGCGGATGCCGGACGCGGCCGGCACCGCAAGCACCCAGCGCACCGAGTGGCGCGTGCGCTTCGCATACATCAGCTCGGCCACGCGCTCAACGCGCGAGTGGTTTTCCAGGACCCAATCGTTGCCGGTAATGCCGCAGTCCAGCACGCCCTGCTCGACGTAGCGGGACATTTCCTGCGCGCGCAGCAGCATCGGGGCGAGCTCCGAATCGTCGATCGAGGGGGTGTAGGAACGCTCGCTGATCACGACTTTGAACCCGGCGCGCTCCATGAGCTTGACGGTAGCTTCCTGCAGGCTGCCCTTGGGCAGCCCGATGGTGAGGCGCCGATCGGAAGATGCAGCGGGTAGACCAGTTTTCGAGCGTTTCGTCGGCATGGGAGTCGGGCGCCGGAGGATGGCGACGGCGCCCAACGATTGTAGCCGAGGGTCGCCGGGGTGTCAACGCTCGCAGGCTTGCCCAGTGCTTCGCGGCACCCCGGCTCGCTCACGTGCGGCTTCCGGGCGCCCGGCTGCGGCGGACCGGCCAACGAACTCCTCGCCCCGCTCCCGGGGCTCGTCAGACAACGTTGGCCGTACTTTTAGGAATAGTCCGCCTCGCCGGGCTGAAGCCGCACACTTCGCTCGCCTAGGGGTGCCGCCGCACTGGGCCCGAAGCACTTGCTCAGGATGCGTTGCTGCCGTAGAATACAGCGCCATGTTCAAAGAGTTTATGCGCTCGCCGAAGTACCGCCGCCGGCTCAGCCTGATCATCGCCGGCTCGCTCCTGCTGCCCCTAGCCTTCTACTTCCAGGCCAGCAGCAAACCGCCGCGCGGCCCCGGGGGCGCGGCGGGCATGATGTTCGGCAAGCCGGTGCCATGGGACGTGTTCGAGGCCGAGCGCACGCAGCTGCGGCGCCTCTTCCAGCAACAATTCGGCGATGTCGCGGACTTCATGCTGCCGATGCTCACCCAGGCCACGTGGGACCGGCTGTTGCTGCTTGAGGAAGCCAAGCGCCGCCGCATGACGATCGATGACCGGGAGCTGGCCCGCACGATCGAGCAGGACCCGACCTTCCAGAAAAACGGCCGCTTCGACCTCCCCACCTACCGCGCGCTGCTGCGCGCCCAGGGCTTCACGCCGCAGCGATACGAGGAGCGCGTCCGCCGGCTGCTGCTTGGCCAAAAGCTCATGCAGGCGATCACCGAAGCGACCACCCTCACCGATGAAGAAGTCGAAGCTGCGTACCGCGCCGAGCGGGAGCAGCGCCGCGCGCTTCTGGTCATCGCGCGCCCGGATGCGTTCACGAAAGACATCGACAAATCGCTCACGGATCAGGACGTGCGCGATGCTTACAACGCGCATCCTGAATGGGTGCGCGTCTCTGAGCAGCTCACGATCCAGTACGCCGGGCTCTCGCAGGACGACGCGGCCAAGGGCGCTGAGGGAACGGATGAGGACATGGCGAGCGCGGCGCGGCGACGCTTGAATGCCCTGCTCTCAGATTTGGAAGAGGACATGGAGGCCAAGCGGCCGCTGCAGGAGATCGCCACCGCCCGCGGGCTTACGGTGCGCAGTGCAGGTCCGGTGGCGATCGACAGCGCGTGGGCGCCAACTGGTCCTGACCCGGCATTCCTTGATCCGCTGCGCGAGCTGCCCGAAGGCGCAACGAGCCAGGTCATCGAGCTCTCCAATGGTGTGTACGTGGCGCGTGTGGCCACGCGCGCCCCGGCGCATGTGCCGTCCTTCGAGACGGTCGCCTCGCAGGTCCGTGAACGCCTGACCCAGCAGCGCGCACATGTTCTCGCCCGCGAGCGCCTCGCTGCACTGCACGCGCGCCTTACCGGACAGGTCGCGCAAGGCGTGCGGGTCGAAGAGGCAATGTTGCATGAATCCTGGCTGCCCTCCATGAGCGTGACGCTCAGCAGAAACGGCGCGGTGGATCAAAAAATCGGGGTCGTGCCGGAGATCAACCAGGTGGTGTTCGCAACGCCGGTGGGACAGCTGAGTCAAGTGATCGAAACGCAGGCAGGATTTGTGTTCGTGCGGCCCGAAGAAGTCATTCCAGCAGACATGTCAGGATTTGCCGCAGAGAAAAACGCCTTCCAAGAAGAGCTGCTTGCCCGCAAGCGCACCGAGCAGTTCGAAATGTGGCTGCAGGACCTGCGCGAGCGCGCCAAGCTCCAAAGCTTCGTCGACCCGCCTTCCTCGTCCTAACCTCCCCGCGCGACCTCAACAATTACCGAAGAACGACCGACCACTCGGCGTCGGTGAAGGTAAAGGGCTTGGTGATGTAGGCGGCCGCGCCATACCGGATCGCCTGCTCGCGCAAGTCGGCGCGATCAAGCGCCGTGATGATCACGACGCGGGTTTCCGGCAGGAGCTGCTTGGCGCGCTTCAGGACTTCGATGCCGGTCAGGCCGGGCAGCAGGATGTCGAGCAGGATGACGTCAGGAACCTCGCTTTCGAGCCGCTCGATCGCCTCTTCCCCGCTGAAGCTGGAAACCACCGCGAACCCCCGCCGGCTGAAGAACTGCTGCAGGCATTCGCAGATATCCGGCTCGTCTTCCACGATCAGCATCCGCCGCAACATAACCTCCGGGGTAGAAAAAACGGCTGCCGATAACGCACGTCGGCAGCCTGGCAGTCCTGTTCGGACCCATGGCTTTGCGCCCCCCGTCTTCCGGCAGGGGTTGCCCGTTCGGTGTGCACTTACAAGTTAACCTGAGGGAGGAAAGCGCTGTCAAGCAAGAGGCAAGAATGCGGCGGGACTACGACTTCGCTTTGAAGGCGAGCAGGTCTTTGAGCTCGCGCATGAACTGCTCGACGTCCTTGAACTCCCGGTAGACCGAGGCGAAGCGCACGTACGCCACCGGGTCCAGGGCGTGAAGCTTCTTCATGACGCGCTCGCCGACCTCGCGCGAGGGCACCTCGCGCTCAAACTGCTGCGAGAGCTCCCGCTCCAGCTCATCGACCAGGCCTTCGAGGTCGTCCATGCTGACCGGCCGTTTCTCGCATGCTTTGACCAGCCCGGCAAGCAGCTTGTGGCGGTCAAACGGCTCGCGCCGGCCATCTTTCTTGACGACCATGAGCGGCTGCTCTTCGACGTGCTCATACGTAGTATACCGCTTGCCGCATTGGAGACATTCGCGGCGGCGGCGGATCGAGCCGCCGTCACCGCTGCCGCGGGAATCAACGACCTTGTCTTCCTGATGGCCGCAGAATGGGCATTTCATGAGGCTCTCAGTTCGGGATACAGCGGAAACCGGTCGGCCAGGGCCGCAACTTTTCCGGCCACCGCTGCCAGCGCGGCCGCATCCTGCCGTCGCGTCAGCGCCTCATCGATCAATTGCGCGATCTGCGTCATTTCGGCCTCGCGCATGCCGCGCGTGGTCACCGCCGGCGTGCCAAGGCGAATGCCGCTGGCCTTCCCCGGCGGCAAGGGATCGAACGGGATCGCGTTTTTGTTCACGGTGATCTTCGCCCGATCCAGCGACTCCTGCGCGTCCTTGCCGGTCAAGCCTTTCGGGGTCAGATCGACGAGCATGAGGTGGTTGTCGGTGCCGCCGGACACGATGCGGTAGCCGGCCGCGGTCATGCCCGACGCCAGCGCCCGCGCGTTGGCCACGACCTGCCCCTGATACGCCTTGAACTCAGGCGTCATCGCTTCCTTAAAGCACACCGCTTTCGCCGCAATCGTGTGCATCAGCGGCCCGCCCTGGTTGCCGGGAAAGAGCGCGGAGTCGATCGCCTTGCCGTACTGCGCGCGCGCGAGGATGAAGCCGCCGCGCGGCCCGCGCAGCGTCTTGTGCGTCGTGGATGTCACGAAGTCCGCGTGCGGCACCGGGTTCGGGTACACGCCCCCCGCCACGAGCCCGGCGAAGTGCGCCATATCCACGAGCAGGATCGCGCCGACCGCGTCCGCAATCTTGCGGAAGCGCGCGAAATCCAACACCCGCGCGTACGCGGAGTAGCCGGCAAGAATGAGCTTGGGTTTGTGCTGCTTGGCGAGCGATTCGATCTCGTCGTAATCGATCTGCTCGGTCTTCTGGCTCACCCCGTAGGGCACGATGGTGAAGAAGCGGCCGGAAAAGTTTTTCGGATGGCCGTGCGACAGGTGGCCGCCGTGCGCCAGGTTCATCGCCAGGATGGCGTCGCCCGGCTGGAGCATCGCGTAGAACACCACGATGTTCGCCTGCGTGCCGGAGTGCGGCTGCACGTTGGCGTACTCGGCGCCGAAGAGCGCTTTCACGCGCTCGATGGCCAGCCGCTCGGCCACGTCCACGAACTCGCAGCCGCCGTACCAGCGCGCGCCGGGGTAGCCCTCGGCGTACTTGTTGGTCATCACCGAGCCCATCGCCTCCATCACCGCAAGGCTCGTGAAGTTCTCCGAGGCGATCAGCTCCAGGTGGTCGTGCTGGCGCTTCGTCTCCTTCTGGATCGCGTCATATATCTCCGGGTCGGTGCGCTGCAGGGGGGATGTCATCGTCGCGCTTTGCATGTTTTCCTTTCGATGGCCGCAAGTTGCCGCACGCGCCGCTCGTGCCGGCCGCCGGCTTCAAAGGGCGTGTCCAACCACGTGGTGAGGATCGTTTTTGCTTTCGCCGGGCTCAGCTTCTCCGCGCCCAGCACCAGCACGTTCGCGTCGTTGTGGAGGCGGCTGCGCTCGGCGTCGAACACATCGCCGCACACGCCTGCGCGGATGCCGGGCACTTTGTTCGCGGCGATCGCAATGCCGATGCCGGACTTGCACAGCAAGACGCCGCGGTCAAACGCGCCCCGCGCCACCGCCGAGGCCACACGGTAGCCGATTTGCGGATAGTCGCAGGGCTCGGCCGAATGGGTGCCCAGGTCCGCCACCTCAAGCCCTTTGGCTTGCAGCACGCGCACGAGCGCGGCCTTCAGCTCAAACCCGCCGTGGTCGGCGCCGATCGCCACGCGCCGCACCAGCGGGCGCGCCGCGCGCCGGGTGGATTTCGCCTTCATGCGGCGTTGACTCCGAGCGACTTGGCGATGCGCTCCACGGCCTGGCGGATCTCGTTGAAGCACACTTCATAGATTTCCAGTGGCTTGCCGATCGGGTCCGGAATGCCCGGCTGGCCTTCCACCGCGCCCGGCGGCAACCCATAGGGCTTGAGCAAGTGCACCTTGCCCTTCGCGGAGGGTTGGCGCCGCAGCACCTCTTCTCCCTGGAAGGGTTCCATGACGAAAATCAGATCGGCGGCGTCTACCATGTCGGCGGTGAGCACCCGCGCGCGGTGGTCGCTACAATCCACTCCGATGTCCTGCAGCACGCGCAGCGTTTCCCGCGTGGGCCCCATGCCGTTGATAGCGAACACGCCGGCGGACTCCACCTGGATCGACGGGAACCCGGCGCGTTCCAGCACCTGCCGCATCAGCCCTGCCGCCATGACGCTGCGGCAGCTATTGCCGGTGCACACAAACAAGATTCGCTTAACGCTCATTGTGGGAGCGCGTTGATGATCTTAAAAATCGCCTCTTTCGCAATGGCGCCTTCGCGCCGGACCTCGACGCGATCGCCCACCACCTCCACCACGGTCGACTCGCGCCCGAGGCGCGTGGGGCCGCCGTCGAGCAGGCACTCCACGTCGCCATCCAGAGCCACCAGCACTTCCTTCGCATCGGTGGGCGGAGGAGAACCCGACCGGTTTGCGCTCGGGGCCGCCACCGGCACATCGCAGGCCTTCAGGAACGCATGGGCCACTGGATGATCCGGCAGGCGAAAACCGATGGTTTGGCCCTTGCCATCCGGGATCACAATCGTCAAGGGCCCGGGCCAGAACGCGTCCATCAGCCGCTGCGCGGCCGCCGGAATGGAGGGCACCATCGCGCGGACCTGGTCTACCGAGTGCACATGCATCGAGTAGGGTTTTTCCGGCGGGCGCCCCTTCACCTGGTTCAACCGGGCGATGGCGTTCGCGTTCGTCGCATCGGCGCCCAGGCCGTAGACCGTCTCCGTGGGAAACGCCACCAGCCCGCCGCTGCGCAGCCGCCGGGCGGCTTCCTGCAAGCCGGACGGATCGAGCGCATTGCCCGCCATGACGAAGATGCGCGGCTCAGCCATTCTGGGACGCGTGCAACCCCCGGTCGGCCTTAAGCGTTTTGTCCGTCAGCGTCTTCTTGTGGACGGCCAGCGCTTGCTGCAGGCGCGCGTCGCTCAGCGCCAGGCACTGGATCGCGAGGATCGCGGCATTCACCGCGCCGTTGATGGCGACGGTCGCGACCGGCACACCGGAGGGCATCTGCACCGTTGAGAGCAGGCTGTCCAGCCCTTTCAGGCTCTTACTCTCGATGGGAACGCCGATCACCGGCAGCGTCGTGTGGGCCGCCACGACGCCGGCCAGGTGTGCGGCCCCGCCGGCGGCGGCAATGATGACTTTCAGGCCGCGCCCGGCGGCCGTGCTGGCGTACTCGCTGACAAGCTCCGGCGCCCGGTGCGCGGACAGCACGCGGGCCTCTGAGGCAACCCCGAACTGCTCCAGCGTCTTTTGCGCTTCCTGCAGCACCGGCCAGTCCGAATCCGACCCCATGAGGATGCCGACGACCGCGTCCTTCGATGGCATGCTCAGCCTCCTGACTTCACCGCGGGGCGCTTCAGGGCGCGGTACGCGATGTCTTTGCGGTAATACATGCCGTCAAACGCCACTTTGCCGATCGCCTCGTACGCGCGCTTCACCGCGTCTTCCAGGTCCGCGCCGGTGCCGACGACGTTCAACACGCGCCCGCCCCAGCTGACAAAACGCGCTTTGTCCTTCTTCGTGCCGGCGTGGAACGCCATCACGTCGCGCCGGCCCGCGAAGGCATCCAGGCCGCGGATTTCCTTGCCGATCTGGAAATCGCCCGGATACCCCCCTGAGGCGAGCACGACGGACACACAGCTGCCCGACTGCCATTGGCACTGCGTCGTGGACAGCCGCCCCTCCACCGCGTCATCCAGCAGCGGGACCAGGTCGCTTTTGAGCAGCGGCAGGATGGCTTGGATCTCCGGATCGCCGAAGCGCACGTTGAACTCCAGCACCTTCGGCCCATCGCTGGTCAGCATCAGGCCGGCGAAGAGCACGCCGCTGAAGCTCAACCCCTCGCTGGCCATGCCCCGGATGGTCGGCAGGATGATCTGCTCCATCACCTGCGCGCTCAGCGCCGCATCGACGATGGGAGCCGGGGCGTAGGCGCCCATGCCGCCCGTGTTGGGCCCTTTGTCGCCGTCGTGGACGCGCTTGTGGTCCTGCGCCGGCAGCAGCGGCAGCGCGGTGACGCCGTCGGTAATCACGAGAAACGACACCTCCTCGCCCACCAGCCGCTCCTCAACGACGATGCGCTCTCCCGCCTGCTTGAAAATGCGGTCTTCCATCAGCAAATCAATCGCCCCGAGCGCTTCGCTGAGCGTTTGCGCGACGATCGTGCCTTTGCCCCCGCACAGCCCGTCCGCTTTCACGACGATCGGCGCGCCCAGCTGCCGCACGTACGCGCGCGCCGCCTGCGGATCGTCGAAGATCGCGAATTGGCCCGTCGGGATGTGGTACTTCTTCATGAGGTTCTTCGCGAATGCCTTGCTGGACTCCAACCGTGCGGCCGCCTTGGAGGGGCCGAAGATGCGCAACCCCCGCTTCTCAAAGAGGTCCACGATCCCCTTAGCCAGCGAGGACTCCGGCCCGACGACCGTCAAGTCGATGTCCTTGCTCTCGGCGAATTCGGCCAGCGCCTCGACATCCTCCGTGCCGATGTCGACCAGCTCGGCCAGTTCGCCGATGCCGCCGTTGCCGGGGGCGCAAAAGAGCTTCGTGACCTCCGGCGACTGGCTCAGCTTCCACACGAGCGCGTGCTCGCGCCCGCCCGATCCGACCACGAGGACCCGCATCTTATCGACTCCTTATGCGTTCAATGTAACCAATCGGCCACGCCTTGATGCGCGCGCGCGCGAAAAAGCGCACGATACGATCCGCATCCGAGGGCGCGCACGCAAGCGCCATGCCAATTCCCATATTAAACGTGTTGTACATCTCGTCCGTGCGGATACCGCCGGACCGCTGAATCGCCTGAAAGACCGCGGGAACCCGCCAGCTCCCCGGCGTCAGGCGCGCGCGCATGCCGCGCGTCTTGGCCACGAGGCTGGGGAGGCGGCGCGCCAGCCCGCCGCCGGTGACGTGCGCGATCGCATGCACGCGCACGTGCCGCAGCAGCTCCAGCACCGGCTTGACGTAAATCCTCGTCGGCCGCAGCAGCTGCGGGGCTAGCCGCTTCAGCTGCGGCGCGCTCAGCGCCCGGCGCACCAGCGAAAACCCGTTGGCGTGCACCCCATTGGACGCCAGGCCGATGATCACGTCATTTGCGCGCACGCGCGATCCGTCCAGCAGCCGGGATTGCTCCACCACCCCGACGCAAAACCCGGCCACGTCATACTCGCCTTCACCGTACAGCCCGGGCATCTCCGCGGTCTCGCCGCCCAACAGCACACAGCCGCTCTCGCGGCACCCCCGCACGATGCCGCGCAGCAGCGCGCTCATCAGCTTCGGTTGGATCCGTCCGACCGCGAGATAGTCCAAAAAGAACAACGGCTCGGCCCCGTATACCAGGATGTCGTTGGTGTTCATGGCCACGGCATCCACCCCGATATCTTCATGCCGGCCGGCCAGCTGCGCAACTTTCAGTTTGGTGCCGACGCCGTCCGTGGAAGCCACCAGGACCGGGTTGCGCCACCGCCCCGGCGGCAGGCGGAACAGCCCGGCGAACTGGCCCCGGTCGCGCAAGACTTCCGGCCGCATCGTCGTGCGGATGAGCGGCTGCATCCGCGCAAGCCAGCCATCCGCAGCCGCGATATCGACGCCGGCCCGGCGATACGTCACCGCGCCGGCCATCAGCAGTTTTCGGACCCCTGGCCGGCGTGCTTTTCGAGAGCGAACTTATCGCCCTCATCGCCGAAGGGGATGGGGTACTGCCCGCTCCAGCAGGCGGTGCAATAGTCGTCCGGCCGCTTCACCGCTTTCATCAGCCCTTCCAGCGACAGGTAGCCCAGGCTGTCGACCCCGATGAACTGGCGGATCTCATCGAGCGTCTTCGTGTTAGCGATGAGCTCTTTGCGCTTGGGGAAATCGATGCCGTAGAAGCAGGCGAATTTCGTCGGCGGGCAGCTCACCCGCAGGTGGATCTCTTTCGCTCCGGCCTCGCGCAGGCTCTTCACGCGCGCGCGGGTCGTCGTGCCGCGCACGATGGAGTCATCCACGATGACGAGCCGCTGGCCTTTGATGATCTCCTTGATCGGGTTGAACTTCACGCGCACTTTCAGGTCGCGGATCTCCTGCGCCGGCTGGATGAACGTGCGCCCGACGTAGTGGTTGCGGATCATCCCGATCGCGTAGGGAATCTTGGATTCCTGGCTGTAGCCGAGCGCTGCGAAGTTGCCCGAGTCCGGGATCGGCATCACCAGGTCCGCCTGCACCGGGTACTCCCGGGCGAGCTGACGCCCCAGCTTGATGCGCACCGACTGGACGCTCTCGCCGAAGACGTAGGAGTCCGGGCGCGAGAAGTAGACATGCTCGAAGAGGCAGTGCGAGCGCTGCTTCGGCTTAAAGGGGCTGAGCGAGCGCATCCCATCCGGGCCGATGACCACGACCTCGCCCGGGTTGACCTCGCGCAGGAATTTCGCCCCGATGATGTCCAACGCGCACGTTTCTGAAGCCAGCACGTAGGCGTTGTTCAGCCGGCCGATGCACAGCGGCCGGAAGCCGTTCGGATCCCGGGCCCCGATCAGCTCGCGCTCCGTCATGAACAGCAGCGAGAACGCGCCCTGCAAGAGCGGCAAACATTCGCTGAGGTCTTCTTGGAACGTTTTATTCGTCGAGCGCGCCAGCAGGTGCAGGATGATTTCGGAATCCACCGTCGTTTGAAAGATCGACCCGTTCGCCTCCAGCTGCTGGCGCAACTCGAAGGCGTTGACGAGGTTGCCGTTGTGCGCCACCGCCAGCGACCCTTTCGCATAGCTGACGACCAATGGCTGCGAATTCTTCAAGGTGCTGGAGCCGGTCGTGGAATAGCGCGTGTGGCCGATCGCCATGCGGCCCGGCAGCTGGTGCAGCGTCTTCTCATCGAACACTTCGGAAACCAGCCCCATCGCCTTGTGCGCATTCATCGTCTTGCCGTCGAACGTGACGATGCCGGCGGCTTCCTCGCCGCGGTGCTGCAGCGAGTAGAGGCCCAGATACGTCAGCCGTGCGGCGTCGCGATGGCCGTGGATGCCGAACAGCCCGCAATAGTGTTTGACCGACTCGTTCATGAGTGGAGCGCCTTGGATAAAGCCGCGCGCCAAGATGTGCTCAGATCCTCGATGGGGGCATCGATCCAAGAACCAATGATCAGACGCGTGCCGCCGACCTTGCCGATCTCGGCGGCTGGCACGCCCAACTGCTTGGCCAGCGCCAGCAGCGGCTCGATGAAGCCGCGACCGCAGCTCACCACGATGCGCCCGGCTGACTCGCCGAAGAGCAGCGCATCGATGCGAATCTTCTGCGGGCTGCGGATAATCGCTTCTGCGCGTATCGTGGCACCCATCAGCCGGTCGTCGTCCGTCATACAGCTCTCGGCCAGCGCGATCGCCAACCCGCCGTCGGAACAGTCGTGCGCCGAGCTGAGCCAGCCTTGGCGCGCCGCCTTGACCATGAGTTGCTGGAGTGAGCGCTCAGCGGCCAGATCGACACGCGGCGACTTGCCCGCCTTGCGCCCGTGGATGATGGCAAGGTACTCGCTGCCGCCCAATTCCTCGCGCGTCTCGCCAAACAGCAGGATCGCCTCACCTTCGCGCTTGAAGCTGCTCGTAATCGCTCCGCCTTGCTCGATCACGCCGATCATGCCGATGACCGGCGTGGGATCGACCGCACCATTTGGCCCTTCGTTATAGAAACTCACATTTCCGCCGGTCACGGGGGTACCAAACGCGCGGCACGCATCGCTGATCCCGCGCACGCACTCCTTAAACTGCCACATGATCTCCGGGTCCTGCGGGCTGCCGAAGTTCAAACAGTCGGTGACGGCCAGCGGTTCGGCTCCGACGCAGACCAGGTTGCGCGCCGCCTCAGCCACGGCGGCCTTACCGCCCTCGTACGGATCGAGATAGCAGTAGCGGCCGTTGCCGTCCGTGGTCGCAGCGAGCAGCCGGTCGGTGCCTTTGAGCCGCAGCACCGCCGCATCGGATCGGCCAGGCAACGTGACGGTATTCGTTTGAACCATGTGGTCGTATTGTTCGAATACGTAAGATTTATCCGCGATTGTTGGGGCGCCAAGCAGCTGCGTCAGCACGCCGGCGTAATCGCGCGGCTCGCTCACGCGGCTCAGGACCAGCTGCTGCGCTTTCGCGAGATACCGGGGCCGTCGCACCGGGCGGTAATAGACCGGCGCGTCGTCCGTGAGCGCGTCTACCGGGATGTCGGCCGCAACTGTTTCGCCGTCCCGCACGCGCATGCGGCCATCCTTGGTCACCCGGCCGATCTCCACCGCGTTCAACCCCCATTTGGCAAAGAGTTGTTTGATGCGGCTCTCGCGGCCCCGCTTCACGACGAGCAGCATCCGCTCCTGCGACTCG
>Ga0210019_1003828_pt1 | contig 13564 bp, 13 predicted proteins | sample CryGeyCG2114_020_2_FD_183969 | JGI IMG/M metagenome (GOLD analysis project Ga0210019, IMG submission 183969) | Groundwater microbial communities from aquifer - Crystal Geyser CG11_big_fil_rev_8/21/14_0.20 (SPAdes) (version 2) | ecosystem: Environmental > Aquatic > Deep subsurface > Groundwater ...
ATGAATATGCCAAGATTATGGAGAAAGAAAAACAAAAATTATTTAATAAATTCAATTTGAAACCTATCGATTCTTAAAACTCATTTCATGCTCATTATTCAATGAGAAAATACTTCAAATATATACCTGCGGTTGTTGCAAGAAACAATACAATCATCTATGATATAGTCGTTACAGAACGTATGTATTATGAGTCATCCATACCTAATCATCCCCCAACTCATTGCGCAACCTACATGGGGCGGAGACTATCTTCTAAAACTTAAGGGTTGGAATAAATCACAATTATTAGGAAAAATTGGACAAAGTTATGAACTATCAAGCGCTTCACGGCTTGCAGTACATGCAAAAAATAGTGACGATCTCCAGTCACTTACAGGAAATCAGAGTGGTCAAGAATCAATTTTAATCTCAAAACTTGATCCAATCAATTTATTGATCAAGCTCAATCAAGCTCGTGGAAACTCATTCCAACTCCATATGAACCCACATACAAAGGACTTACGGTGGAAACCAAAGCCAGAGTCTTGGTATTTTTTAGAGAATGGATCCATAACTCTTGGTTTGGCTCCTGACGCAGACATTAGTCGATATAAAAATGTTTGTGTTGAAATTGATACATTCATGAATGACGTATCTCGTCGAATAATAAATAGAGAACTGTCACTTGAACTCGCTCGCCTGGAAGCAAGTGATTATATCCATAAAAAAAATCCGTGGCAGTTTGTCAATAAGTACACGGTAAAAAAATATAACTTGATTGACTTATCAATTGGTGCAATCCACCATTCGTGGGAAGAAGATATAGACAATGCTCCTCTGGGAAACATTGTATTTGAAGTACAGATCGAAGCAAGTGACGATGAGGCTACCATACGATCATTTGATCAAGGAAAAATAAAAGATGATGGCTCTGTCCGAAAACTTGCAATAAATGATTATTTTATACACTTAGATTCCGATCCCACTCATAATGATATTTCATATCTAAAACGTTCTCGAGAAAAAAACAACTTACTATCAACTGATTACTATGTTGTTGATATTATTGAACCTCAAGAGAAATTAATTATTCAAACTGAGGGAAAATATCATCATTTATATGTTCGGGATGGATCAGTTTCCATTGTGGGTGGAGGTATTGTGGTAATGGTCGGAAAGGGTCACTCGTGTTTCATACCTTCTTCTCTTGCGCAATACACTGTTGAAAAAATTAAACCAAATTCAGTAGTTCTAAAAACATATTCAGTAAATACTTAAGTAACAAATGTTAATTGTTTAGTTTATTAATTAATAAATTCATATGAAATTTTCCTATAAAAATAGCGTGCTTTCTGAATCTGAGCTCGCTCAATCGCTATCAAAACTCGAACAATACCATTCACATTTGTGCGATGTTGTAAGTAATGGTGGATACGATTCTGCCGAAAGCTCCCTTAATCTTCCTTCTGATGAAAAGATACTAAACAATGTTCTTACTCTTACAAATATAAAGAAAACTGCGGCTCTGAAATATATTTTGGTTGTGGGTATTGGTGGGTCGAACCTTGGAACAAAGGCCGTTTATGATGCATTTTTTGGATATTATGACCTTTTGGAAAGAGAACGTTTTCCAAAAATGATCTTCCTCGATACTCAAAATCCTGACGTTTTGATCAAAGTATATAAGCTCATTGCAGGGCTTTCAAATAAAGAACAGATCATTGTTAATATGATAAGTAAGTCTGGAGGTACAACCGAGACTATGGCAAATGGGGAGGTCATCTACTCTACCCTTTCAAATAAATTTGGAGATATATCTGACCGATTTGTCATCACCACAAATAGTGGTTCAAAAATGCATACGAAAGCATTGGAACTGAATATTTATGTGCTCACCATTCCTGAAACTGTTGGAGGACGCTACTCTGTCCTCTCCCCTGTTGGACTTTTTCCATTGTCTTTAATGGGAATTGACATACAAAAACTAAGAGTCGGTGCGGTTAAAATGCGGGAATTATGCGTTAATTCAACCATTACCTCAAGTCCTGCGGCTATTTCAGCAGTTTTATTATTCCAAAACTCGCTTCTTGGAAAAATATTAAATGATAATTTCATCTTCCTTCCCCAACTTGAGTCTTTGGGGAAATGGTATCGACAGCTCATGGGGGAGAGTGTTGGGAAAGATGGAAAGGGAATCACTCCAACCGTTTCTATTGGATCAACCGATCTGCACTCTGTGGGACAACTTTATCTGGGCGGACCAAAGAACAAAATCACAACATTTATTTATGACCAGAATGATAATAGTGGGGTAATGGTGCCATCAGAACTTACCTTTGGAATAGTTCCGACAATTAGGGGCAAAACCATCTCATGCATTATGCAAGCAATTGTATCGGGTACAAAAATTGCATATGAAAAACAAGACTTGCCATACATGGAGTTTGTGTTTGAGGGGGTGAGGGAGGAAGAAATTGGTTCGTTTATGCAATTTAAGATGATTGAAATGATGTATTTAGGACACCTTTTTGGGGTGAATGCGTTCGATCAGCCACATGTTGAGTTGTATAAAATAGAGACAAAGAAAATATTAGAAGAAGCTTACGCATAAATATGATTATATAATTCCCGCATATTTTCCGCTTATTTCACGCAGCTTGTGTGTTTTGTTTGGTTTTTTGTGGAGAAAAATATTCACAAATGATTGTTTCTACAAAAAGAAGTATTGGTATTGCAAGGAGTACTCCTAAAATACCTCCAATTCTGCCACCAAGGAGAAGGGCAATTAATGTGAGAATTGGGTTTAACCCAACAGCTTTCTTCATAATAACTGGAACTATCAGACCATTTTCAAGTTGTTGCACGATCACGTAGAGTGCCATTGTTGAAAATCCAGCAAAATAACTTTGACTAAATCCAATAATAACTGCAGGTACTGCGGATATTACCGGTCCAAGGTTTGGCACCACTTCTAAAACCCCTGCAAGTACGGCAAGTGGCAATGCATATCGCACACCGACAAGAACCAATCCCACATAAGTAAAAACGCCAACAATTGTCATCAATGCTATTTCTCCCCAGAACCAAGAAGACATACGTTTTTCGGCTAAAGTAAGTGTTTCTGAAAGTTTGTCCGCAGTCTTTTTCCCAAAAAAGTGGTGAAGAAATTTGTCGACTAGGTTTTCTTCGAGTAAAAAATAAAGGGCGAAAAACATCGTTGTAACCACAAAGAGGGTATTTGAAAATACTGAAGAAATGAATCCGAAAATATTATTCGTAACATTTGGTATATATCGTGTTAAATCAGTCACGTTAATAACATTTTCTGTATATGGAAAAACTTGTTGAAAGATAAGAGGCAAACTTCTCAAGAGATTTGAGGTTTCAACAACAATTGGGGGGACTATTATTGAAATGATTGAAAGAAAAAAGAGGATAAAAAGAAGATACACGAGGGCAACAGCAAGACCACGGGGGGCTTTTTTACTTACTAAGTAGACTACCCCTGGACGAAGTGCGCTCATGATAATAAATGCGATAAGGAGAGAGAAAAGTAGATCCCGAATAAACCAAAAGAAATAAAGAGATAAGGGTATGAGGGTAAAAAGAGCTATTGTCTGAGTTGTAATATTGATAGTAATAGTATTCTGTTTCATTCTGTCCTTATTATACATCTAACTACTCTTGTATACGAACCGGCATAATGATATGAAAAAAGGAATCATCTCCCTTAATCTTAAACAGTGTGGGAGTATCGGAACGAAGAAGCTCGATCACAATCTCTCTAGATGAGACATTATTGAGAAAGTCCAACATATATCTAAAGTTGAACGCGACACGGACAGGCTCTCCAACAATTTCAATATCTTGCATGGTGGTATTTTCGGCATTAGCCTCTTTTTTTGGAGCAAGAAGTAAGCCATCTTCTGAAAAGTCATATACAATAATATTAGAGTGGTCTCTAGCAAAGATTGAAATAATTTTGGTGTTTCGAAGTAATTCGTCTTTATTTAGTGTTACGGTTGTGCTCTTTTCATCAGGAATGACGCGTTCATATGGGGGAAATTCGCCGTCTATGAGCCGCGAGTAAAGCTCTTTCTGCCCTATGGTGAAGCGCACGATTTGTTCTTTTTCCGAAAAAGTGAATCCGATTTCCTTATGATCCTTGGATTCTCTTAATACTTCTCGTAAAAAGCTTGATGGAACAATCATTGAAGAAAATGCTCCGGCTCTCTTCTCTTTAATGACGGATAGTCTAAACCCATCTGTTGCAACGAGGGTAAGCTCACCATCAGCTGCGACAAAGTTTATCCCGGTAAGCACTGGTCGTGCTTCGTCGGTCGACGCAGTAAATAATAATCGAGAAAGTTTTTCAGTTAAAAACTCCGTTTTTATTAGTTGTTCCTTCTCTTTGAGCTTAGGAGGATAGGGGAAGTCTTTTGCATCGATGAGTTGAAAGTTTCCTTTTGTCTTCCCTTGGACTATCTGTATCCCTGTTTCTCGTATTTCTACTTCAACATCCCCTGCGGGTAATATCTGTAAAAACTCCATAAGTTTTTTTGGCTCAGTGAAAAAGTCGACCTTTTTAGTTGTTGCTAATGGTATCGTGATATGACAAAAGGCATTGAGATCTGTCGCATAGAAATGCATATTTTTTTTGTCGAGAAGAATATATATTCCTTGTAGTACCGTTGATGTGTTAATCTTATCTGCGGAAAATTTGTACGCCGTTTGTATACTCTCGAAGAAAACATCTTTATCTATTGTAAGATTCATGGATAGTTATATATAAAATAGTAGTATTAGAGGCTGTGGACAAGTGTATAAGATTGTGAACGGATTTTCAAGACAAAAAGAACCAGAGAAAAACCGATGTTTATATCGCGTGGAAACTATGTTGATTGAAAGAGAGCGGTGGTGATCGAGGAAAGTTCCTCACGAAATCCAGCATCTTTCATAGCAAGATTTCTAATTTTATTCATAGCATGCAGTACCGTTGTATGATCCTTACGTTTCACCAGAAACGCAACCTCTTCAAGATTGAGCCTGAGCTCTGTCCGAAGAAGAAACATTGAAACTTGGCGCGCAAGCACAATAGTGCTCTTTCGAGAGGTGCCTTTCACCTGAGATTGCGACACTTCATAAAATGAGCAGACGATTTTAATAATATCCTGAGGTGAGAGTTTTCGTTTCTTTTCAGAGACTTTATCCTTAAAAAAATCCTCCACAAGCTCAAGACTGATAGGGCGGCCACTTGCAGCGCTTCTTGCATAAAGTGAGAGAAGAGTACCCTCAAGTGAGCGTGTGTCAACTACCATCTCAGCAATTATTTTTGCAACCTCAATATTTATCTCGATATCTTTTTCACGCGCTTTAATAAGCAAAATGGCGGTTCTTAGCTCAAAATCTGGTTGTTGGATGTCTACGATCAAACCACCAGAAAAGCGCGATCGCAAACGATCTTCAAGCTTTCGAATTTCGTATGGTGGGCGGTCAGACGTCAAAACCACTTGACCGCCTGCAGAAACAATACTATTAAATGTATGAAAAAACTCTTCTTGTACTGTTTGTTTGCCTGCAATAAATTGAATATCATCGACAACAATGAGTTTCAGTGTGCGGAATTTTTTACGAAAACGGGGTGTTGTTTTTTCGCGTATTGATTCGATAAGTTCATTCATAAAAGCCTCTCCAGAGCAAAACAACACACTACTTTTAGAATCATTCTCAAGGACGATATGTGCAATTGCTTGTGCAAGGTGTGTTTTTCCAAAACCAACCCCACCGTATAAAAACAAAGGGTTGTATGATGATCCGGGAGTTTTTCCTACTGATTGGGCAGCAGCAAAAGCTATTTGATTGGTTGAAGAAACGGCGAAACTTTCAAAGGTGTAATTTGCGCGAAGTCCAGCCTTTCGGAATACATCTTCTTTTGATGGCTCAAAGCTCAAAAGTGGACTTTCTTCTTTTTGTTTTCCTACTGCAATAATGAGATTAATTGTTGTTTTTTTATGTAAATAAAAAGTAAGAAGACCTTCGATGTCTTCTCTCTTTTTTTCTAAATATTTTAGCGCACCACTGCTTGAGCAAGAGAGAACCACAATGTCTTTTTTTATTTCAATTGGAAGAGTATCTCGAAGAATAGAAAAATAAATAGGGTTCTTCTTCTTTTTATCCTTAATAGAAGCCAGAAAATCATCCCAAAAAGACTGCAACATAGGGCTAAAATAGGTTTATGTATAAAATGTGGATAAGTTGTCCACAAACAATAAACATATTAACATAAAGAAATCGGTTTTAGGATACGTTTACAGTTTTGTTTAATATGTCAACCTAAGCACACAGTAAAACTCAAATTAAGAGCATTGAGAATAGGGGTTTTAATATACACACATCAATAGTAAGATATAATTACATATGTTTTTTGATTTATTTTTCCCTGCAAGATGTGTCGGATGCGGGGGGTTTGGAAAATCTTTATGCTTAAAATGTAAAAATAATATCATCCCAACACGTATTGATGTGTGTCCGGGATGTTTCAGACCATCTATTCTTGGAATAACACACTATTATTGTCGCGAAAAGTCATTCCTTGATGGCGCGCTTTCTGTTGTCCAATACCGTGGGGTGATAAGAAATATCATTAAAGAAGCAAAATATAGACTTGCATACAACACACTTGAAGACTTTCTAGAAAATACACCCAAAGCTTGGTACGAAAAGTTTCATACTTTTAGCATGAATTTTCCATCTGCCACACTATGCCCTATTCCTCTGCATGTTATAAAATATAATACGAGAGGATTTAATCAGTCAGATATTCTTTCAGAAACGTTTGGAAAAATAACTTCGCTTAAAATAGAAAAAAATCTTGTGCGAGTCAAAAACACCCTCCCACAAGCAAATCAAAAAAGTCGAGTAATGAGAATGAAAAATATGCGGGGGGCATTTGAAATGAATATTAATCAAAAATCCTCAAGCACAATCATACTTATTGACGACTTATTTACTTCGACAAACACCGCAAATGAAGCTGCTCGCATATTAAAATCAAACGGAATAAAACAAGTATATTTATTCGTTTTGGCTCATGGGTGACACATCTTGTGTTTATTAGCCTATAATGCTATAATGAGTGTATTATGGAATTTAATCGTATTATATCTTTGGTTCTTGGATTTATCATTCTTATTCTTGCCTTCGTCTGGATAAGTAATAAATTTCGCGCAAAAAATCCAACAACTCAACTCAGTCAACCTACAGCAACCATTATCCCAACAATAGAAAAGAAACAGAGTGAAAAATGGAATCCACTCTCTTTTTTATTTGACGATAAAACCTCAACACCTACTCCAACAAAAAGCAAAAATATCATAAGTACGACCAATGGAGAAGGGCAACCCCCTACTCCACAAGTACAAATAAGTATTATTGAAGGAAGAAATGCTGTCGAAAGGAACGGATCAACTGGACAAACAACAGCTACCACGAATAACACAAATTCAATATACAATAAAAAATCTATCCAACAAATTCCAGAAACAGGTTCCCCGACAGTTCTTATTCCAATCCTGACACTATTTATTGCGGGAGGATTTGCAATTAGAAAAACTACATAACTCAAAATCACATTGCCACGCTTTGGTTATACCATTACTTCATTATATTATTTGCTTTTTATCAAGGTGTTTGTAATAATGGGTGATATTACTATTTGAAACTCAAAAAATGACAAAAAAAACCACAAATGAAGAGCAAGGTCTCAAAAATAAAGCAATTAATTTAGCAATTGAACAAATACAAAAACAGTTTGGAAAAGGTTCAATAATGAAAATGGGGGATGGACCAACAACAGCCGTGGAAACAACATCAACCGGCGTACTCCCACTTGATTTAGCGCTTGGTGTTGGAGGAATACCACGGGGAAGAATTATTGAAATATACGGTCCAGAAGCGTCAGGGAAAACAACCATAACTCTTTCAATAGTGTCACAGGTTCAGAAAAAAGGGGGGACTGCGGCTTTTATTGATGCCGAGCACGCCGTCGATCCCGCGTGGGCGGAGATTTTAGGTGTGAATCTAGATGACCTGCTCATCTCTCAACCAGATACCGGAGAACAAGCTCTGGAAATCACCGAGACGCTTGTACGTTCTGGAGCGGTTGATCTTATCGTCATTGACTCAGTAGCAGCTCTCGTTCCTCGGGCAGAGATAGAGGGGGATATGGGAGATGCACAGATGGGTCTCCAGGCGCGATTGATGTCTCAAGCACTTCGGAAGCTTACTGGGGTTGTGTCAAAATCAAAAACAACCATCATATTCACCAACCAACTTCGTATGAAAATTGGGATCATGTTTGGCAATCCAGAGACAACTCCCGGTGGAATGGCGCTTAAATTTTACTCATCTATACGAATGGATGTGCGGAAAATCCAAACACTGAAAAAAGGCGACGAGATTATTGGTGCGCGCGTTCGAGTAAAGGTGGTGAAAAATAAAATTGCGCCACCTTTTAAGAAAGCAGAATTTAGTATTACTCCCGAAGGAGTAGATAATCTTGGCTCACTTGTAGATATAGCTGCGGAGAATAATATCTTAGAAAAAAGTGGTGCATTTTATAAATATAATTCTGAAGTAATTGGTCAAGGAATGGAACAGACGAAGAGCGCATTAATAGAAAACACAAAATTGAGAAAAGAGATAGAAAAGAAGGTATATGCCACCCTTCCAATGAACAAAGAAAAAGAACAAGGAGAATCACAAAAAGAGAGCTAAGTTTGTAAGAGATACATGAACCAACAAAAAAAACAAAAGCAGATACTCATAAATAAGGCGTTTTTTTATCTTCGTTTCCGCGCACGGAGTGAATTTGAAATGCGACAGTATCTTCTGAAAAAATCTCAAACATATAAATTCGACACCATTATCGTCGATGGTGTTATTGCCGACCTTATCAAGGAAAAATATATAAACGACGTTGAATTTGCCCAAGGGTATGTACGATCGCGTAGTCATATCAATCCAAAAGGGAACTACGCAATATCTCAAGATCTCCAACAAATGGGGGTAGATAAAACAATCATCGAAAGTGTGTTAAAAGAGAATATCATTGACGAACTTACCCGCGCGCGCTCTGTTCTTAAGAAAAAAAACAACCTTCTTGTCAACCTCCCAAGTGAGAAGCGAATGCAACTGGCGCTCGGACACTTGCTGCGAAAGGGATTTTTATACAGTGTTGCAAAACAGGCCTACGATGCGCACTTTAACAATATATTGTAAAAATATAGCGCAGATCTTCTTCTTGAAGAATCCAACAAAACGCAGTACAATAGAGGGGTTAATAATTATTGAGGCAGAACAACAATTGTGTTATTTTTTAATATGTCATTTTCTATACTTTCAACTTACTTTCGAGAAATAAAAAACGAATAGAAAGAATGAGACCACACAAGCCAAGGGTTTATTTGGCTTGGGTATTGTGTGTGGTTTGTGATGACATATTGATCTATCAACCCTCAAGTCGAAAAAGCTGCCTTAAAAATAAACATTATGTTTCAGTCATTAATTCAGTCGTTTTTTAAAAAAGAACGACAAGAGGAGATAAAGAAAGCAAAACAAGAAGCAAAAGAGCTTTTGTTAAAAGCGAGCGAAGAGGCGCTACAAGTGAAACAAGAGGCTGAAAGAGTGGGAAGAAAAGCAGTTCAAGATGGAATAGAGCTTGAAAAGCGACTTGCGCGAAAAGAGCAAATGCTTGAAGAGCGTGAAAAAGAGATTCAAAATAAAGAACGGAGCATAAGAGAAAAAGAAGCGCTCGTTGCGGGGAAAAAAGAAGAGTATGAAAATGAGAAGGATAAGATTATTTCAAAACTTGAGAAAATAGCTCAAATGACGAAAGATGAGGCGAGAAAGTTTCTTCTTACTGCCTGGGAAGATAAGCTCAAGGGCGATATCGCAAAGCAAATTCGTGAAGGAGAAGAGCAAATAAAAAGTAGTGCTACGGAAAAAGCAAAAGAAATTCTTATTGACGCTATGCGATATGGAGTAACTGATTATGTTTCTGAATATACTCTCGCTGTTATCCAGCTTCCTAATGATGACTTCAAAGGAAGAATAATAGGAAAAGATGGGCGTAATATTCGCGCATTTGAACTTGCGACAGGAGTGGATGTTGATCTTGAGGAAGAGGGTGTTATTCGCATATCATCGTTTGATGCCATGCGGCGGGAAGTTGCTAAAATTTCTCTTGAAAAATTGATTAAAGACGGAAGAATTCAACCACAACGCATTGAAGAGATTGTAAATAAAGTCAAAACCGAAGTGGATCTAACAATTATGAAAGCAGGAGAAGACCTCACCCACAAAGTGGGTGTTTTTAATCTTCCAAATGAAATAGTCCGACTTCTGGGTCAGTTCAAATTCCGCTACTCATACGGACAAAATATGATCCTACACACTCTTGAAGAGACCAAGATTGGGGTAGCGCTTGCTCATGAGCTTAAAGCAGATGTGAATACCGTGAAGATTGGCTGCCTTCTTCATGATATTGGAAAAGTGATAACAGATAAAGAGGGCTCTCATGTGGATCTTGGGATTGAACTGTTAAACAAGCACAGATTTCCAAAGAAAATTGTCGATACCGTTGCGGCACATCACGAGGATATCCCGTTCCCATCAATTGAGGCGATTATTGTATACATATCAGATGCAGTATCTGGAGGAAGACCAGGTGCACGCCACGAGGACTTCCAAGAGTATTTAAAAAGAATAACATCCATTGAGGATGCGGCAAAAAAACAAAAAGGCGTTAAAGAAGTTTACGCCCTTCAAGCGGGTCGTGAGCTCCGGGTTATTGTCAGACCAAATGAAGTATCTGATGATGAGGCGACCATTCTTGCGGCTAAAATAAAAGAAGAGCTCGAAACGAAGTTCGAAGTATTCCCTGGGCAGATAAAAGTGACGATATTGCGTGAGTATCGAGCGGAAGCGGTGGCAAAATTCAATTAGTTAATTTTATTAATTATACTCAATAAAATAATCACTCATACCGTCACAAGGGTGTAGTAATAATTTATTCAAAATACATTTTGATATAGATTGTTGCAAAAAGATATTTTAAGTATGGATTGACAAGACACCTTCTGATATATACCCTGTAAAGGTATATTATGATATTTATTGCTCCAATACTCTATATTGCGTATTGGAGAAAATTGATATAGAAGGGAGGTGAAAATAATGACAAAAGCAGATCTGATTGCACAGGTTGCAAAAAAAGCAGGACTCACATCAAAAGCAGCAAAAGATGCTGTAAATGCAGTTTTTGATACGGTTGCGCAAGCAATGGAGCGAGGTGAAAAAGTAGTGGTAACAGGTTTTGGTACATTTCTCGTACGAAACCGAGCGGCACGAAAAGGACGAAATCCACAAACTGGAGCTGAAATTCAAATCCCCGCAACAAAAACTCCTGGTTTTACCGCTGGAAAAAGTCTTAAAAGAAGAGTTAAATAACCTTTCTTACCGATACAGCCCCGCTTTTTTGATATCGATTATATTTTTCAGTACCAAGAGGGCGGGGTTGTATTTTTTTAATAAATCTATGAAACGAATCATTTTATCAATTGTCGTCGTAGTTCTTTCAATTACATTTGTTCCAGCGCTTTCTTCTGTCACAAAACCAGAATCGATCGATATTGAAAAAAATGAAGTTTTATACCAACTTCCCTATCCTGGCATTCTTCCAGGACACCCACTCTATTTCTTAAAGGTAATTCGCGACAATATTTTGATCTTCACAACACGGGATAATTTTAAAAAGGCTAAATTATATTTACACCTTTCTGACAAAAATATTGCCACCGCAATATCCCTGATTAATGAAGGTAGAGAACAGATGGCTATAGATCAGCTAAAGCTTGGCGAACGTCGATTTTTAATGATTCCTCCCATTCTTCAAGAATTGAAGAAGCAAGGGGGGGAGTACTCAAGTGATTTTATTATTGATTTAAATCAAAGTAACCAAAAACATAGAGAAATTATTACACAGGTAATCGGTAAAGTAACCGAATCAGATATTAGCATTCTCAATGATTTATTTGATCAGAATACAAAGGCAAAGGACTTATTACAAGAAATAAGATAAATACATATACTATTTGAAACAAGGATAAAAAAACTTGTATTTCGTGGTAAATATGGTATAGTAATAACCTGTTTAGGACAGTAAAGGAGCCAGAAATTATGCCAAAAGCACATAAAACAAACGATCAAAAACATTTACATCCAATGGAGATACTCCTCCAGGCAAATAATGTTTCAAATATTCGAAAAGGAACAGAAATAAACGCCAAAATACTTTCACTCTCAAAAAAAAATGTTTTATTTGACGTTGGTGCAAAAGCTCAGGCAGTACTTGGAGAAAAGGAATTAAAAGAAATTACTACCTACCTTCCCTATCTTGGTGAGGGTGATACGGTGAAAGTTCGCATTATATCTGCAGAATCTCGCGAGGGATACCCGGTCGTTTCGATGCGATCATTTTTTGAAAAAGGAAAGTGGAATATTCTCCAGGAGAAAAAGAAAGAAGAAGCCGATATTGAAGTTGTATGTGGAGAATATGGAAAAGGTGGTGTATTTATTGACTTTATGGGAATACGTGGCGTAATTCCAAAAATCCAGCTTACTACCGATTTTCTCGAAGATCCATCTCGGCTCCAAGGGCAACGTATAAAAGTAAAAGTGCTTGAAGTTGATGAAGTAAAAAATCGATTAGTTGTATCACAAAAAGCTGCGGTTCTGCAAATTTCGCAAAAAGAAATGAAAGAACGTTTTGCAAAAATCAAACTTAATGAAGTTTACGAAGCAAAAGTACTTGGTGTTTCGGAGTTTGGTATATTTTGCGAAGTTCAAGGAGTAGAGGGTTTAGTCCATATTTCAGAAATTTCTTGGGAAAAAGTAACGAATGCCTCGATTTATGTAAAGCAAGGAGAGACAATAAAAGCCATTGTGGTTGAAAAGAATGAAGAAGATTTGAAACTAAACTTATCGGTGAAAAGACTCGCAAATGACCCATGGGAAGAGATAGTTGAAAAGTATCCAAAAGATAAAGAGCACGAGGGAGAAGTGGTAAGAAAAGAGCGTTATGGATATTTTGTGAGGCTCGAACCTGGTGTTGAGGGTCTTATTCATGTGAGTAAATTAACCGGCGAGGAGCATTTTGATATTGGAAAAAAGATTAACGTATTTGTTGAACGGGTAAGTAGGGCTGACCGCAGAATGAGCTTAATTCTCCCTCAAACAGATAAGCCTGTGTTCTATCGTTAACAAACTAAACTGAATTTTTTACTTCGTGTTGTTCTGCACCAATAATGCCATAGTTTCTATTTAACTTGCAATTCCCTGCGGTCTTGCCGCAGGGATACCTTTTAGGGAAGTAACTATTCAGTTGTTTCCGATAAAGCAGTATTTTCTCATTGAATAATGAGCATGAAATGAGTTTTAAGAATCGATAGGTTTCAAATTGAATTTATTAAATAATTTTTGTTTTTCTTTCTCCATAATCTTGGCATATTCATTATCTGAATAT
>Ga0210019_1003829_pt1 | contig 13559 bp, 9 predicted proteins | sample CryGeyCG2114_020_2_FD_183969 | JGI IMG/M metagenome (GOLD analysis project Ga0210019, IMG submission 183969) | Groundwater microbial communities from aquifer - Crystal Geyser CG11_big_fil_rev_8/21/14_0.20 (SPAdes) (version 2) | ecosystem: Environmental > Aquatic > Deep subsurface > Groundwater ...
TTACGCTACTTATCAATTCGCCTCCTTCAGTAGTAATATACGCAATTTAACTTTCACATTAGGCATATAGCAACTTAAGCCCCACATAATTCCTGGTATACCTCTTCAATTTTATCCACCATTACTTCCACCGGAAAGAGTTTTTTAACTAATTTCTGGCCTTCTTTTGCCATAATTATGGATTTCTCTTTATTCCTTAGTGCTTTGATGATGGTGTGTCGCAGATTATCGGTGTCCTTGGCTGGGACCAGATAACCGGTTTTTTCGTTAATTATTATCTCTTTGGCGCCGTCAACGTCAAAGACAACTACCGGTTTTCCCGCGGCTAAACCCTGGGCAACAGTTTTAGGCAGTCCCTCCCTTAAAGAAGTGTGGACCAAAAGGTCAAAGATGGAAATAACCTTCGGAATTTGCTCCGGCGGCAGAAGTCCAGTAAAGATAATCGCATCCTTAAGCCCTAAATTTTCAGCCTTTTTTTCTAAGGTTTGCCGTAAAATTCCTTCTCCCACCAATAATAATTTAACATCAGGAAAAACTTTCTTGATATCTCCTAATATTTCCAGGAGATATTCTTGCCCCTTTAGCGGGAAAAGTCGTCCTACATTGCCGATAACTATGTTATTGACGTCTAAACCCCATCTTTTTCTTTCCTTTTCCGGCTCAATTTGCGGGTTGGTATACTTCTCTACTTCAAAGCCGCTATGGATTACTACAAATTTTTTTTTATTGCCGAGGCGCGCTGCCCATGCCTTTTCCTTCATTATCTTTCCCACGCAGATAATTTTGTCCGTAAAAAGAGAGCAAAACCGCTCTAAATTTACATAAATAAGGTTTAAGACTCTGTTTTGGTGGGGGTGGAAGGGAAGGCCATGAATGGTATGGACAATAATAATTCTTCTCCTGACTAATTTAGTGTGCTGTAACTGAAACAGTTTTCCTGGAGAAAACAGATATTTCAGCGCACTGAGGGTGGGTGAGGAAGAGGCTCCCTCACGTTTGGGGGTTAACAGTCCCCCCCCTTCTTGCTTTCGCAAGAAAGCAGGGGGGACGCCATTAGGGGGCCTGCCCCCTACATGGAAGTGTCGTGTCATGCTTTGCAACATAATATAAAGAAATTTATGGGACACGACACTAGCTGCTATTCTCCCCAGGACTCCGGCTTTGCTGGAATGCGTGTGGATAATGCTATATTTTTCTTTTTTAATGATGAAATATAACTTGATGAAAGCTTTTGTATCTAAGAAAGGGTTAATCTCTCTTCTTAATTCGGGAATAATAAGGACTTTTAACCCCTTTTTTTTGGTTTCCTCGATGAGTGAACCTTCCGGACCAAGTGGGGGACCGGAGATAAGGGTAACGTCATAGCCTTTTTTTTTAAATCCTTCTGCCGTAAAAATAGTATTTTCCTGCGCTCCGCCAATAATCAATCGGGTAATAATATGGCCGATTTTGATTTTCCTCACAATTTCTCATTATAGCATAAAGACCTCGCTGCGTCTAAAAAAATACCTAAAAAATAATCTACCGCGGAGACACAGAGAACTACAAAGAAAAACAATTATATGAATTTTCTTTTTAACTTTCATCCACGAATTAACACGAATGAACACCAAGAAAACAATTATTTAAGAATTAACTAAAATATCTATAGTTCTTATTCGTGTGTTATTGGTGGCTAATTTATTATATGGAATTTCAAAGTTACCCCCACCTCTTTCCTCCCCCCTTGAGGGGGAGGATGTGAGGAGGGGGGGTATAATTCAATACCATAGGAATTTTCTTTTTAACTTTCATCCACGAATTAACACGAATGAACACCAAGAAAACAATTATTTAAGAATTAACTAAAATATCTATAGTTCTTATTCGTGTGCATTCGTGGCTAATTTATTATTTCTGGCTTTGTGTCTTTGTGGCTCTGTGGTGAGAATCTTTTAATCTGTGGTTTCATTTTTTTAATCGGATTACTTTATAAATACGAATCTCGTCTTTCTTTCCCTTTACCCTGATGGGCTCCATTTCCTGGCAATCCGCTAAATCCTTCACCAGAGAATAAGTATTTTTACTGATTACGATTTCTCCCTCGTTGGCAAATTCCTCTAAACGGGCGGCTAAGTTTACCGTATCGCCAATGGCGGTATAGTCCATTCTTTCCGGGGAACCGATGTTGCCAATAATTGCCTCTCCGGAATTAATCGCAATACCCACTTCTAATTTTCGGCCAATTTCTCCAACCCATTTTTCCTCAATATTTTTTAGTTTTTTCTGAATTTCCAGAGCCGAACGCACTGCCCTCTGCGCATGCTCAGTTTGAGGGATGGGAGCCCCGTAGACCGCCATCACGCAATCCCCGATAAATTTGTCCAGAGTGCCCTGTTCCTTAAAAATTGCTTTTACGATTATGGTTAAAACCTCATTTAAAATCTCTACTACCTTCTCCGGGGGGATACTCTCGGAGATTTTGGTAAATCCTCTGATATCGGCAAAGAGAATAGAAACTACCTTTTTTTCTCCTCCTAAAGTTATCTCGCCGGGTCGGCTTAAGAGTTGGTCAATAAGTTGGGGAGCGGTATAACGGGAGAAAATTGATTTAATCCGCCTTTTTTCCCGGCCCTCTAAAATAAAACGGTAGAAGATAATCGCCAGATAACTAAGGGTAATCACTAAAAGAGGAGAGAAAAGATCAAGGCAGATTCCCAAAGAAACAAAGAGCCCTAAAGCCAGAAGAAAATATCCTGCGATAATAACAAACATTAACAATGCTCCCCGCGGCGCATTTAATTTGGGTATGGCTATCCCCATTAATAGCCCTAAAAAAATAAGGATTAGAAAATTAAGAGATTTTCCGGTCTCCCGGAGGAAATTCTGCTGCAGAATATTAGTAATTATATTGGCTTGAACTCCCACCATAGGGTAGAGGGCAGAAACCGGGGTTGGCCCTAAATCTGTGGTTCCGGTAGCCGTAATCCCAACCAGAATAATCTTATTCTTGAGCTTGCCCAGAGGGATGATCGGCTTTTTCCCCTCCTTAACCTGAAGATAGGATTGGAGAACCTGGACAAAGGAATAGTGAGGGAATTTTTTGATATCTCCGGCAAAGTTAACCAGCATACAGCCTTTTTTATCGATGGGAATCCTGATGCCTTTTAGTTCCACGTATTTTCCCGGAGAAACTTTAATCTCTTGAATCGGAATTCCCAGATAGGAGGCAGTAATTGCCAGACTTAAAGTTGGATAAAGCCGGTCCTGGCAGTGAATAAAGAGCGGAACCCTTCTCCTGATGCCATCGGTATCCGGAGGAAAATTAATCGTTCCGAGGGCTTTTGCCTCTTGAGCGATTGCCTTAAGAGGCAGGGAAGGTTGGGGAGAGGAATAGAATTCTTCAGTCCCGGGAGGTGCGGGAAGAGAAAATTTTCGATAATCTTCCGTGAAAGGGATGCCTTTTGCTCCTTTGGCAAGTTCAAAAAAAAAGCAATGGCAGACATTACCTGCTTCTTTGGTTGCCTCAGCCAGAAGTTGGTCATCTTGAGGATTACCAGGGTCCAGGAAGAGAATGTCAAAACCAATAACCTTTACTTCACACTCTTTAAGGATATGAATAAGAGTAGCGTGGTAATCTCTGCTCCAGGGGAAGCGACCCACTGTTTTGATATCTTCGTCTCCGATGAAAGCAATTCCCACATCCTGGCAAACCTTCTGAGAAGGGCGAAATTTGAACCGGTGGTCAAGAGTAGCCAATTCAAAGTTCTTTAAGACTGGTGTGGGAGAAAGAAGGATGAATAAAAAAGAGGCGAAAAGCCCAATGGCAATTCCGATTGTCTGAGACCGGTTCTTTAATTTAAGAAATTTCAAGGTTTAACTTGATTACAATAAGAATTTCCTTTTAAAACACTCTACCACGAAATCACGAAATAAAGAAGACACGAAAGAAAATAGCAACCACGATATTATCTCTAATTACACGAATTAAAAAACAGCATTCACCACAGAGGCACAGAGACACAAAGTTCACCAAGAATTATAAATAAATTTTTCTTGGTTATTCTTCGTGCCTTCGTGTCTTCGTGGTTAATATTATATTTTATCTTGTTTTTCTTGGTGTGCTTTGAGACTTGGTGCCTTTGTGGTTAAAGTGATTTGTAGTTTTTCGTGTTTTCAAGTTTTCGTGTTCTTGTTGGTAATCTTTATAATTTCACTTGACCTTTTTTAAAAACAGCATTCACCACAGAGGCACAGAGACACAAAGTTCACCAAGAATTATAAATAAATTTTTCTTGGTTATTCTTTGAGACTTTGAGTCTTTGTGGTTAAAGTATTTTGTAGTTTTTCGTGTTTTCAAGTTTTCGTGTTCTTGTTGGTAATCTTTATAATTTATCCAACTGGCGGTTACACTGTTTCCATGGTAACCCTCAGCACCTCTTGAGGGGTGGTAATTCCCGAAGATATTTTGGCTAAACCGTCTTCATAAATGGTTTTCATTCCCGACTTTATTGCTTCCTCCGTGATTTGCTTGTTGGAGGCTCTTTTTGCGATAAGGTTCTTGAGTTCCTCGTTCATGGTTAAAACTTCATGGATTCCCAGACGTCCTTTGTACCCGGTTCCGTCGCATTCCGGACAGCCCTTGCCTTTATAAAATTTCATTTTATCTTCGGCGATGCTCAAACCCAGACTTGCCAGTTCCTCCTTGGTGGCGGTATAACTGTTCTTGCAATGCTCGCAAATTCTTCTTACTAATCTCTGGGCAACAATACACAAAAGCGAGGAAGCAACTAAAAAAGGCTCAATTCCCATATCCATCAGCCGGACTACGGTTCCCACGGCATCGTTGGTGTGTAGAGTGGAAAAGACTAAATGGCCGGTGAGGGCTGCCTCCACGGCAATCTGAGCGGTTTCAAAATCCCTGATTTCTCCGACCATAATGATATCGGGGTCCTGCCGCAGAAAGGAACGCAGGGCATTGGCGAAAGTAACTCCGATATCCGACCGGACCGGGAGTTGGTTAATGCCGGAGAGAGTATATTCAACCGGGTCTTCAGCCGTTTGAATGTTAACCTCCCGGGAATTTATCTCGTTTAATGCCGAATAAAGAGTTGTGGTCTTGCCGCTGCCGGTTGGTCCTACGTGAAGAACCATACCGTAGGGTTTGTGAATCATCGCCCGGTATCGCGCTAAATTATTTTCGGAAAAGCCCATTCGGTCTAAACTGATAATTGCGGCAGTCTTATCCAGGATTCTCATTACAATCTTTTCTCCGTAAATCATCGGGCTGATTCCTACCCTGAGGTCAATATCCACATTGCCATATTTTTTGAATTGAATCCTTCCGTCCTGGGGCCGGCGATGTTCGGCAATATCCAAATCAGTCATAATCTTAATCCGAGAGATTAGAGCATTCTGGGCATGTTTGGGAACATTATAAGCATCATGAAGAATTCCGTCAATCCGGTAGCGAACAATCATTCCGGTTTCGGTCGCTTCAACGTGAATATCGCTGGCTCCTCTTTTTTTAGCCTCGCTGATGACGCTGTTGACTAACTTAACAATCGGCGCGCTTTCCTCGGTAACGTCCTGGTCCTTAATCTCAATCTTTTCCACCCGGAGATAGCGGGCGTCAATTTCGTCCATCACTTCGCCGATGTTAATCTCGCCTTTTCCCGAATAGAAAGTCTCAATAATCTCCAGAATATTGCTGGAGGTGCTGACTACTTTCCGAATTTTCACTCCGGTTTTAACGGCTAATTCATCCAGTGCCAGAATATTACTGGGGTCAGCCATCGCTACCGTAAGTTCATTATTCTCTATTTTTAAGGGAAGAATCAGGTGGCGTTTGGCAAAGGATTTTGGTATTTTTCTTAAGAGTTCGGCTTCGGGTTTCTCCTTATATTTTTTAAGGTCATAGTAAGGGCAATTAAACTCTTTAGCCAGGCAACGGGCTACATTTTCTTCGTTTAACCCGTACTTCTGCGCCAAAATTTTGAAGAGTTCCCCCTTCTTTTTTTTCTGGAAGATTTCCCCGGATATTTCTTGAATCTGTTTTTTGTTTAAAAGGCCTTCTTCCTCCAGAATATCGGCAAAAGTTTTCTGCTTTTGATATAATGCCATTGTTACTCCAGGGTCTTATACCAGATTGATTTCATCCATAGAGCATCGTTGGTTCTCGTCGTCGTCTTCCTCAACGTATAGATTATACGTCTCGTTGCCTCCTCCTTGCCGCCTTGCTCTCTGGCGAACTCAATCCGCTATTACTCTAACTCTGACTGCAAATTAGTCTTATTTACCAGGACAATAATCTCTCCCACTTCTCCATTCTTTGTTTTTCGGGGGATGAACTTAAAATTAAGAAGCCTGCCGCCGGCACCTGACTGCTGAAAGGATCTCCCGCTTTGAAAAACTTCTCGGTATACCGGCTCTAAATTTAAATAAGGAAAAATTTCCCGGGCATTTCTTCCCTTTAAATATTCCTTAGTATAGAGCCCCCCGCTCATTTCCTCTAAAGAGCGGTTTCCGACAATCACTTTTAAGCCCCGGTCAACCACAAAGACGGCCTCATTAATATTTTCAATAATTGCTTCGTTGAATTCCCGCCAGTTCTTTACCTCTTCATAGAGTTGGGCATTTTTGATGGCTAATGCGGCATGGTTGGCAATCTCCTCTAATAATTCAACATCACCCTGATTAAACTTTTTATCCTCGCTTTCCTTATTAATCACCTGGAGAGCGCCGATAATTTCGCTTTTAACCTTTAAAGGAACGCAGATTAATGACCTGGTTTTAAACCCAATCTCCTGGTCAATTCCCTTATAGAAATTAGGGTCATCCTGGGTATCCAGAGAAATATAAGGCCGCCCCTCTTTTATTACCTTGCCGGCAATCCCCTGGCCGGGTTCCAACTGAATCTTCTGCAATTTTTCTTTAACCTCTTGTTTTGCTCCATAGATGTAGGAAAATTCAATCTTGCCATTCTCGGTAAGGGTATAGATGGTGCTGGTGATTGCTTTAACGGTTTTGGTTACTTCTCCAATGACGTATTCCATCACCACCGATAATTGCAGGCTGGAATTTAACTGCTGGATAATCTTGGACAAGAGTTCGTTTCTTTTTTTCAACCTTTGGTTTTCCTGTTCCAACTCTTTGATTTTCTCCATCATTTTCCTTATGATATATAGTATAGCAGAAAAGACTAAAATTGGTCAAGGAAATAGGGAATGGCCTGTCATTGCGAGGAGCGTTAGCGACGTGGCAATCTAATAAAATCGAGATTGCTTCACTCCGTTCGCAATGACGTGCTTTACTGGCAATCTCAATAAAAAAAGGCGGGAAAATTTCTTCTCCCGCCTTTTTTAATCCTAAGAGGCTAATTACTCAATTGGTGTACCATCAACTGTTGTGCCAACTCTGACCACACCGCTCTCATCGGCAAAGAAGGATCTGTTTCCCGTTTTACCTACTTCTTTCGGCGCAGCTACGAGCGTATACGCATACTGCGTTCCGGCATAGGTAAACTTATATCCTTGCTTGGTGCCACCAGCTAAAACAGAGTCAATATAAGGAGGGTCGGACAGAGGAGTAGTTAAGTTAACTATTCCTAGCGCCGATGCCTGTACCGGATAACTGGCTGGTGATTGGTTGGCCTGGTAACTGCCTAATGCGGTCACTAAGGTATGCATATTTCCGATGGCAGCTCCCTCGTTAGCGTTGAGTCTTGCCCTTAAGAGGTTAGGAATGGCAATCGCTGCCAAAAGCGCGATAATCGCAACAACAATCATAATCTCTACCAGGGTAAAACCTTTCTTCTTCAAAATCTTCATTTTTTTATCACCCCCTTTTTTTATTTATTTGCTCCATAAATGGAGCAACTACAATAAGTTACGAAGATGTAGTTGCCTGTCTGCCGACAGGCAGGCCTGATTCATCAGGCTTGGTTCAAAGGAATACAATAGTCTTAATGCCAAATGAATTTTTTTAACTTTCATCCACGAATTAACGCGAATTACTCTAATTCGTAAAATTCGATAAATTCGTGGTTTTATAACTTGTTCTTTTTTTTATTCTCTAATTATATTATACCCCAAAAAAATACTTTTGTCAAATTTTTAGTGAACTAACTGACTGATTTTGAAAATAGGTAAAAGCATTGCGACGGCGATGCCTCCAATTACTACTCCTAATACAACCATAATTACCGGTTCAATTAGACTGGTTAAACCGCTTACTGCGGCATCCACTTCAGCATCGTAAAAATCAGCCGCTTTGGAAAGCATTTCTTCCAGGGAACCGGTTTCTTCGCCAACTGCAATCATTTGGGTAATCATTGGCGGGAAAACACCTGATTTATTTAAAGGTTCGGAAATTGGCTCACCTTCCCGGATGTTTTTCCGGGCGTCGCTGATGGTTCTTTCTACCACCTTATTGCCGGAAGTTTTACCAACGATTTCCAGCGCATTCAGAATGGAGATACCGCTTTTAACCAGAGTGGACAAAGTCCGGGCAAAACGGGAAACCACAATCTTTCTGATTAACTTTCCAAAGACCGGCAGTTTCAACGAAACAGAATCAAACTGGAATTTGCCTTTTTCGGTGTGGATGTAGAAACGGAAAGCAAGGAAGGCCAAAAATACCCCTCCGAGAATAACCAGGAACCAATGGCGAAAGAGGTCACTAATCATAAGAAGGAGAGCGGTTGGTCCGGGAAGTTTTCCTCCCAGGCCCTCAAAAATGCCTTTGAAGGTAGGGATAACCTTAAGCAGCAGGAAAGAGGTAATAACAATTGCTACCAGGATAATGGCGATCGGATACATCATTGCAGATTTAATTTTTTTCCGCAGGGTGTTGGTTGCCTCTAAATAGTTAGCTAAACGGTCCAAAATGTCATCCAGGGCGCCGGAAGCTTCTCCGGCGCGCACCATATTTACATAAAGGGAAGAAAAGACTTTGGGATGTTTTTCCAGGGCTTCGGAAAGATTATTTCCGGTGCTGACCTCATCTCTAATTTTACCAATGATGACCCGAAAACCTTTATTTTCCACCTGTTTGGCAAGAATATCCAGGATTTGAATCATCGGAAGTCCGGCGTCTACCATTGTTGCTAATTGCCGGGAAAAAACAACTAAATCATCTAAACTAATCTTTGCGGTTGTCCAGGATGCCCCTGTTTTTTTTCTTTTTCTTTTGGTTTCGGCAGCGATGGATACAATAGTGAGTTTGCGCTCCCGAAGGCTTTTTACGACTTCTGCTTCCTCGGTTGCCTCCATCGTGCTGTTGATTAATTCCCCTTCTAATGTTCTTGCCGTATAACGGTACAACGCCATTTTAACTCCTCAAAAATTTTTAACTGTTCTCTATTATAGTAAATATTCACCAAACCACGTCATTGTCTGTAGTGGCAAAGCTTGCTTTGCCGCAGAGCAAGCTCTGCAACTACAGTAGTGCGAACCTTTCAGGTTCGCTTGTTGGCGAGGCTAAAGGCCTCGCACTACATCTATCAGATGACACGGGGTTAACTGAGCTTTTACCTATTATACCACCAAAAGCGCAAAAATGCGAAAAAGACAATATGCTTTATTCAATCTTCGGAAGTAATCCGAATAACTTCTTCTAAGGTTGTAAACCCATTTTTAAAATTTTCCAGCGCATTATCCCGCAAGGTAGTCATTCCGTTTTCTATCGCTTTTTTCTTAATTATGTCGGCGGGGGCTTCCCTGATTGCTAATTCCTTAATTTCCTCATCCAGAAGCAAAACTTCAGCGGTAGCCATCCTTCCGTAATAACCCGTCTGATGGCATTTTTTACACCCTTTTCCCTGGTAGAAAACCGGTTTTTCTCCGGATTCTAATTTTACTCCTAGTTTCTCTAAAACTCCTTGGGGAATTTCTACCTCTTCTTTGCAGGAATCGCAGATTTTGCGCATTAACCTCTGAGCTGAAATCATAATTACTGAAGAAGCAATGAGAAAAGGTTCTACTTTCATATCAATTAATCTGGTAATGGCGCTGGGGGCATCATTGGTATGGAGGGTGGAGAGGACCAATTGTCCGGTAAGAGCGGCTTTTACGGCAATATCCGCGGTTTCGAAATCTCTGATTTCTCCAATCAGGATAATGTCCGGACTCTGGCGGAGAAGGGCGCGCAGGCCGACGGCAAAAGTCAAATCTATTTCCGGTTTAACGGCAATCTGGGTAATGCCGGAGATTTGGTATTCCACCGGGTCTTCAATGGTAATAATATTCCGGGATGCCGTATTAAGTTTATTGAGGACGGAGTAAAGGGTTGTTGATTTTCCCGAACCCGTCGGTCCGGTGACCAAAATCATTCCGTAAGGTCTGGTAGTTGCCTTTTCCATTTTGTCTAAAGGACCCGATAAAAATCCTAAATCAGCGAGACCCAGCGAAAGGCTGGACTTATCCAGAGCCCGGAGTACTATTTTCTCTCCGAAACAAATCGGCAGGACGCTGACGCGATAGTCGATCTCTTTGTTTTCAATTTTAACCCTGAATCTTCCATCCTGCGGGAGCCTTCTTTCGGTAATGTCAAGGTCAGAGAGAATTTTTACCCTGGCGATAATTGCTTGTTGCAGCCTTTTAGGAAGTTCGGTTTCTTCGTGTAAGATGCCGTCCACGCGATAGCGAAGCCGGAAATTCTTCTCGTAGGGCTCTAAATGAATGTCACTGGCTCTTTTTTGATAAGCCTGGAGCAGAATATAGTCAACCAATTTTACCACCGGGGTCTGGTCGGCTTCGCGGAGCAAATCTCTTTCATCAATGCTTTCCTCGCTTAGAACCTCCACTTTCTCATTTTTAATCTTGCCAATAAGTTCTTCTACGCTTTCTGTGCTCGGGGATTCTTCGGTTGGCTCCTCCTTAATTACTTCAATTGTTTTCCCTTGAAAATCGCTGGAAAGGTCAGCAATTACTTCGTCCAGTTTTTTCTCTTTTTGAGCATAGAATTTCTTGATGCTCTCGGCAATCTCTTTTCTGGTGGAGAGGCAATAGCGAATATTATAGCCGGTGGTGCTCTTAAGGTCATCAATAGCCAGGATGTTTAAGGGGTCGGCAGTTACGATAGTAAGAATTTTGCCGATGAGGGAAATGGGGAGGATATTGTAGTAACTGGCGGTTTCTTCGGGAATGATCCGGAGCGCGGATGGTTCGGGCTTGATTTTAGCAAGGTCAGCCGGGGGAAGATCCAGATTTTCCGAGAGGACCGCTAAAAGAACTTTCTCCGAAATCAGTTTTTCATCAAGAAGAATCTTAAAAAGAGGGGTTTTTTCTTTCTTCTGCATGGAGAGGGCTCTTGCGTAGTCCTCTTTTTTAAGAAGGTTATTCTTTAAAAGAATTTCCTCAATTGCTTTTCCCATTTAATTGTATGGAATTTCCTTTTTCTAACCACGAATTAACGCGAATTACTCTAATTCGTAAAATTCGATAAATTCGTGGTTTTATAACTTGTTGTATGGAATTTCAAAGTTCCCCCTCACCTTATATCCTCTCCCCGAGGGGAGAGGGAGGGGTGAGGGGGCTAATTTATTCTATTTATCATCAATTGTAACTCTTACAATTTCCTCAATACTTGTTTCTCCGGAGAGAAGTTTTTTTATGGCGTTTTCGCGCAGGGTTTTCATCCCGAGTTCCTGCGCTTTTTTTCTGATTTCGGATTCCGAACTCCTCTTCATAATTAGTTCTTTAATCTCTTTATTTAAGGGAAGAACTTCAATAACCCCCAAGCGGCCTGAATAACCGAAACCCTGGCATTGGCTGCAGCCCTTTGGTTGGTAGAAAACCGCTTCATCTTTTGAGCTAATCTTTAGAGCCTGCAGAATTTTCTCGGGAGGTTGGTACGTTTTCTTGCAATGGGGGCAAAGATTTCTTACCAGCCTTTGGGCGGCCACCAAAAGGACGCAACTGGTAATTAAAAAAGGCTCTGCTCCCATATTGCTTAGCCGGGTAATTGCTCCCGGGGTATCCATGGAATGAAAACTGGAAAGCACCAGGTGTCCGGTGAGAGCAGATTTAATGGCAATATCCAATGTTTTGGCATCTCTGATTTCGCCGACCATAATGATATCCGGATCCTGGCGCAGGATTGACCTTAAGGAATTAGCGAAGGTTAAATTAATCGCTGGGTTGATGGCTACCTGGTTGATGCCGGGGATTTCATACTCTACCGGGTCTTCGGTTGAAGTGATGTTTATTTCCGGTTGATCAACCAGGTGCAGGAGCGAATAAAGGGTAGTGGTCTTACCGCATCCGGTAGGGCCGCAGATAAGAATCATCCCGTGGGGATGTTTGGTTGCTTCACGCAGCATTCTTACCTCTTCCCGATCGAAACCAAGTTTTTCAAGGTTAAGCATCAGGGCGGATTTATCCAGAATTCGGAGAGCAACCTTTTCTCCGAGAGAAGAAGGGACAATAGAAACCCGAAAGTCAACGTTGCTCCTCTCCACTCTTAATTTAAATCTTCCATCCTGAGGCAGCCTTTTTTCGGAAATATTGAGTTTTGCCATTACTTTAATCCGGATTAAAAGTTGGGAATGGATGCTCTTGGGAGGATTAAAACCTTCTCTTAAAAGACCATCAATACGGTAACGAATACGAATATTCTTCTCTAATGGTTCAATTAAAATATCAGAAGCCTTTTTTTTAATTCCCTCTACCAGGATTGAATTAGTTAATCTTACGACAGGGTCATTTTCAATATTTTTTTCTATCGCCATCTTTTTAAAGATTACCACGAAAGCACGATAGTATAAAGAAGACACGAAGAAATAATAGCAACCACGAATTTATCGAATTTCACGAATTAAAAGAACAATATTTTAAAGTTCTTAATTAGAATAATTCGCGTAATTCGTGGTTAGAGTATCTATGTTTATTTCGTGCTTTCAATCTTTCGTGTCTTCGTGGTTATGTTTTTTAGGGTAATATTTTTCTATTGCTTTTTTAATTTGGGAAGGGGTTGCAATAAAAACTTTGGTTTTATATTTGCTAATTTCTTCTATCTCGGCAATCGTTTTTTTGTCAAAAGGGTCAGCCATAATAACCAGAATAAAATTATCCATAATATCTATGGGAATGAAACGTCCCTCAAGAACTAACTCCTCAGGAATTAGTTCTAACGCTTTTTTATTAATCTTGTAATTATCCGGGGCAAGATAGGGAATATTGTATTGAGTAAGCACTGCCTCAATGATTTCCTGCTCGGTAACATAGCCGAGTTTAACCAGGATATCTCCGGTCAGGCTTTTTCCATCCTGGTGCTTTACGCCAAGAGCTTCCCTCAATTGCTCTTTGGTAATTAATCCTTTGCTAATCAGGATTTGGCCGATTTTATGTTTGCTTACTCGTTCAAATGCCACCATTTTTTTAACTACTGTTCATCCACGAATGAACACGAATGAACACAGTAGAAATAAGAATTAAGTCATTGCGAGCGATAGCGAAGCAATCCGACGAAGTCGTTGCGAGGAGTCCGCCCAGTAATATTGGCGGACGACGTGGCAATCTCATCTTTTTCATAGAAGTGAGGGATTGCCACGCTCATTGTCATTCGCTCGCAATGACAGT
>Ga0210019_1003835_pt1 | contig 13548 bp, 11 predicted proteins | sample CryGeyCG2114_020_2_FD_183969 | JGI IMG/M metagenome (GOLD analysis project Ga0210019, IMG submission 183969) | Groundwater microbial communities from aquifer - Crystal Geyser CG11_big_fil_rev_8/21/14_0.20 (SPAdes) (version 2) | ecosystem: Environmental > Aquatic > Deep subsurface > Groundwater ...
GGAAATTTTCAAAAAGTTCTCCTGTATCGCGTGTCATCGCATCAAAGAGGAGGGGAACCTGGTAGGAGGCCCCATCAGCGCCGACCTGTTCAACTCCGGGAATCGATACAACGTGGACTGGCTCTATCGCTTTGCGCTGAATCCGCAGGACTTCACCCCGCACAGCGGAGAATACCTGGCCGACCTGAGCGGACTCGGCGTGCGGTACCTGGTGGGTTACCTGATGACGCAGGGAGTGGAAAACTATTCCTATTTCGAACCCTGGAAGACGGAGTATTTCAAGAAAGCCGCTCCGGCACGGGGAGCCAACGTCTACCGGGAATATTGCACGCAATGCCATGGCGCCCGGGGCGAGGGAGATGGACCGGGGGCGCAGGGCCTGGATCCCAAACCCGCCGTCCATGCCAAAATGGCCCTGAGCGATTTCCCCGAGGACTATCTTTACAACCTTATTTATTATGGGGGAAAAAGTGTCGGCAAGTCGTTCAATATGCCCGACTGGGGCTTGACTCTGCCTCCCCAGGACATTGCCGACGTGATCGCTTTTCTCCGCGACAAGTTCAAGGGAGAGGAAGGTCAGGCAGAGGCGGGAACGGTGGCGAAGGCCACTTCGGGAGAGTGTCCGCAACCGCGAAAAACAAAAAATGCGGCGGGGAAATATCTCAGTCTGTCCAATCCGCTCCAGGCCACTCCGGGGAATTTGAAAACGGGTGAACAGCTGTTTCAAAAAACCGCGAAGCCGATGGCCTGCCAGCTTTGCCATGGAAGCAAAGGAAACGGTAAAGGACCGGGAGCCGCCGGGGTCACTCCGGGGCCGAGAAATTTCACCTGCGCGGTGACCATGAAGGATATTTCCGACGGTCAGCTCTTTGGTGTCATAAAGGATGGGTCCCCGGGAACCGCAATGCCTGCATTCAAAGGATTGAAGGATGACGAGGTGTGGAAACTGGTTCTTTATATCCGGAGTTTGCCGGGTAATTAACGCGCGTTCCCGATTAGAATCGTTGCTGATAACCAAAAAAGGAGTCATTCCCATGCGCAGACAGCGAAGGGTGAGAATATGGGTTCGCGGCATCATGGTTTTTTTCGCCGGGGGATTGTTTCTCGGAAGCTCCGTTTGGGCTGAGGAGTCCGGTCAATGCCCTCAACCCCGGTTCACCGGAAAGGCGCCGGATGCCGTTTACAATCTGAAAAATCCTCTCGAACCCAATCCGGAAAATCTCAGCGCCGGAGAAGTTTTGTTTCAGAACCGCGCCAAACCCATGCCCTGTAAAATGTGCCACGGGGTCAAGGGGGATGGCCAGGGCCCGATGTCGAAGGGGTTTGATCCGCCTCCAAGAAATTTCACCTGCGCGCAAACGATCAATGGGGTGCCGGACGGGCAACTGTTCTGGATCATTCAGAACGGGTCGCCGGGAACGGGAATGCTCGCTTTTAAATCTTTAAAGGATGATCAGGTCTGGCAGGTCGTTCTATTTATCCGGAAACTGGTCCAACCTTAACAGGAGATGGTATGACAGGCGATCGATTGCGTCCGGTAAAAAATTTCGGCATTGCAGGATTGGGCGGAATGTTGATTCTGCTCCTGGTGACATCGGCTGGCGCGGTGGAATGTCCGCAACCGCGAAGCACCTCCTCGGCCCCGGCAGACGTGTTGAATCTAAAAAATCCTCTGGCGGATAACGGGGACGCGGTGAAGGCCGGCGAAAAATTGTACCGGACCAAGGCCAAACCCATCGCCTGCCAGTTTTGTCATGGGAGCCAGGGCGATGGGAACGGCGATCCCAGTTTCAAGAGCAAACCCCCGGCGCGGATTTTTACCTGTGCGCCCACGATGAGCGGCCTCTCCGATGGCCAATTGTTCTGGATTATCCAAAATGGATCCCCCAATACCTCCATGCCCGCCTTCAAGGCCTTGAAAGACCAGGAGGTCTGGCAGTTGATCTCCTATATACGGGGGTTTGCGAAGTAGGGGAAATTTTGAACCGGTGGCGGGGAGCCAAACCGGGATCAAAAAAAGGGAGGTTCCCCTCCGCCATCCAGCCGGGTGGGGTAGCCAGGGTTTTCCTTGCGCTGAATGGGAAGAGGAACCCCCCTCACTAAAAGGAGAAGACCTTCACTTTTATAATAAATTCTGAAGATTAAAATCAGATTAACCGAAGATTAAAATGGTTCCTCGAGCCGGCAGACCCTTTTACCGTAGCGTCAGCTTTTTGTATTTGGACCGCCGGTTTTCCTCTTTCCCTCCCAATTCTTCCTTACGTTTTTCCAGATAGTCGGCAAAGTTCCCCTCGAACCACCGCACTTTGTTGTTGCCTTCGAATACCAGCAGATGGGTACAGATGCGATCGAGGAAAAAACGGTCGTGGCTGATCACCATCACGCATCCATTGAAATTGAGGATGGCGTTTTCCAGATTCTGGAGGGTGGTGACGTCGAGGTCGTTGGTGGGTTCGTCGAGAAGCAGGACGTTCCCTCCGCGCCGCAGGAGTTTGGCGAGGTGCACCCGGTTTCGTTCTCCACCGGAGAGGGTGGAAATTTTTTTCTGTTGATCGGTCCCGCGGAAATTGAACCTGCCGACATAGGCCCGTGCGTTGAGGGTCTTGCCGGCCATTTCGATTTGATCGGTCCCGCCGGTGATCTCTTCGAAGACCGTGTTGCTGTCGGTCAGGCCGTGCCGGTGCTGATCCACGTAGGACAATTCGACGGTGGGCCCCAGGCTCAGGGTTCCCGAGTCGGGTTGTTCCTCCCCGACGATCATGCGGAACAGGGTGGTTTTCCCGGTGCCGTTGGGGCCGATCAGGCCCACCACGGCCCCGCGCGGAATATTGAGGTCCAGGTTGTCGATCAGCAGGTTTCCGTTGTAGCCCTTGACAAGTCCCAAAGCCTCGATCACCCGCTCCCCGAGGTGAGGACCGGGAGCGATCTGGATGTCGAGCGAGTTTTCCTGCACGTCCTGTTTCTGGGAGGAGAGTTGTTCATATTCGTTGATTCGACCCTTGTTTTTTTTGCGCCGCGCGCCGGGGCTGGAGCGGAGCCATTCCAGTTCCTTGAGCAGGCGTTTTTGCAGATCGCCTGCAGATTTTTCCCGCTGTTTCAACCGTTCGGTTTTTTGTTCAAGCCAGGAAGTGTAGTTCCCCTCGAAGGGAATTCCCTTCCCGCTTTCCAGTTCGAGGATCCACTTGGTGATGTTGTCGAGGAAATAGCGGTCGTGGGTTGAGACGATGACGTTGCCGGGGTAGTTGGCGAGCGTCCCTTCCAGCCACTGCACCGTTTCGGCGTCGAGATGGTTGGTGGGTTCATCCAGGAGGATCATGTCGGGTTTTTGCAGGAGAAGGCGGCACAGCGCGACACGCCGGGCCTCCCCCCCCGAAAGGGTGGCGGATTTCTGATCGTCGGGAGGAAGAACGAGGGCGTCCATGGCCACGTTGATTTGACGGTCGAGTTCCCAACCATCCACCGCGTCGATCTGGTCCTGGAGGCGCCCCATTTTTTCCAGGGCCTTTTCCATTTCGGCGTCCTCCATGGGTTCGGCCATCTTCGCGCTCACCGCGTTGAATTCGTCGATCAGGTTTTTGATTTCCGCAAAGGCCTCCTCCACATTTTCGCGCACGGTTTTTTCGGGATCCAGACGGGGTTCCTGGGAAAGGAAGCCGATGCGGATTCCCTTGAGAGGATCGGCCCGCCCGTCGAAATCCTTTTCTTCCCCCGCCATAATACGGAGCAGGGTGGATTTGCCGGAACCATTTTCTCCCACGATCCCGATTTTCGCTCCGTGGTAAAAGGACAGGTTGATATTGGACAGCACCGCCTTGGGGCCGTAATTCTTGTTCAATTGGAGAATGGAAAAAATATACTCGCCAGCCATAAGCCTCGAATCGTGAAGGGGGTTGAAGAATGCGTCCGATCGTTTCTTGTTAACTTAGCAGAAATTGACGGGGAAGGAAGAGAGATTCGTTTTTTGCAAGACGACAAAATCGGTCCCGTTGTCATGAACGATCCGGAGATGGAACCGGGCGGCGATCCACGCAAACGTCTCCGGACAGAAAAAAGCGATGTGAGTGGGATCGCGTTTGTAATACCATTCGCCGAACCGTTCGGTGGAAAAATTTTCGCGGGCCGGGGAATGAAACCGGGTCATGATGGCCAGGTAACCCGAGGGCCGCAGGCGGGACACCAGGTTTTCAATTTCCGCTCCCGGCTGTTTCAGGTGTTCGAACGTTTCGGTGGAGATGATCAGGTCCCATGCCTGTCTCTGCGGCCAGGCGGGAAAAAAATGGGGGTCGTAAGCGTCCGCGCGGTAGCCTTCCCGTTGCAGAAGGATTTTGAGAACCGGCTCCGGACCGCAACCGAAATCGAGGACGGAATCCACTCCCATGCAGACTTGTTTGACGATGTCGATTTTTTTCCGGAACATGGCGACATACCCGGCGTTGTCCAGGGAATTTTCGTGTTGCAGGTAACGCTCCACTTCCGCGCCGGCATCGAGATGATACGATGGAGGCACGGAGACCAGCCGGCAGACGGGACAGAGGGCAAACTCGCGCCCGTTTTCCCGCCAAACGGTCGTGGTGCGTTTGGAATGACATAAGGGACAGGCCACCTCCGTACCCATGGCTTTGGGTTTCATTCGACTTCTCCCCCCTTGCCCGCCAAGGGTTGATAGACCGTCAGGAATCAGGCAAATCGGCCGGTTACAAACCGCTCCCGCGGCCCGGTTGGAAGGGCCGCAAGGTATTTTGCTTGATTCTAACCGGACGCCGGATATAATCTCCAAAAAAATAATTCCAATCCGTTAGAATTTTTCCAGGGAGTCGTAAATGGCGGCTTACGTCAGCGGCAATAATATCAAACCGGGTTTTGTCATCAAGTACAACAACCAGCTTTACCGGGTCATGGCGGCGGAGCACCGCACCCCCGGCAACAAGCGCGCCTTCTGCCAGGCAAAACTGCGCAATCTGAAGGACGGAACACAGACCGAGGTCAAGTTCCGTGCCGACGAGGGAATCGAGCGCGCTTCGCTGGAGCAAAAGGAAATGGAATATTTGTATCAGGATCCCTCGGGCCATTGCTTCATGGATTGCGAAACCTATGAACAGCTCTTTATTGAAGAAGAGATGTTGAAGGATGCCCTCAAGTACATGCTTCCCAACACGCGGATCGTGGTGGAATTGTATGACGGAAAACCGATCGGCGTGACCCTTCAGGACACGGTGGAGCTTCTGGTGACCGATACCGAGCCGCCGATGAAGGGAGCCACCGCTTCCGGAAGCGGCAAGCCTGCCACCCTGGAAACCGGATTGGTCGTCAACGTTCCCCAATTTGTGGAGGTGGGAGAACGAGTGAAAGTATCGACGGTTACCGGCACCTATCTTGAACGGGTGAAGTGACCCTCCCTCCCTGATCTCATTGAAATTCAATATCTTATTAATGGGGTCCGCAATCCAGTATTTAGTTTGACAATACCGGGACAATTCTCTATCCTAATAGAGCGCGAAGTTTAATATTGGTTTTAAATTCAACATATTACCTCATTCCCCACCCGATTCCCGGGTGGAGCACCGAAGGCCCACCGTGCAGAACGAATTTGCGGATTCCCCCCTCAGCGTTGTCGATCTGGTTGTTCAATCCGGCCCACTCGCAAAAGGAGTGTTGCTGATCCTTTTGATCTTTTCGATGATTTCCTGGGCGATCATCCTGCAGAAGTGGGTGGTGTTTCGAACCGCCCGCAAGGAAGATGGCCGGTTTCTGGCCAATTTTTCCAAGACCCAGAGTCTGACCAATATTTACAACTCTGCGCGGGACCAGTTGTACAGTCCCGTCTCGCGCGTGTTTTTGACCGGTTACCGGGAGTTGTACCTGTTCCAGGAGATGGCCAAGAAGGAGCTCAACCAGCGGGAATCCTCCCTGCGGGCCAAGGAGCCGGGGATCTCGGAAACGGACCTCAAGGGCATCAGCCTGGCGCTGAACAAGGCCATCAACAAGGAGATCGAACGGTTATCGCACCGGCTCGATTTTCTGGCGACCACGGGAAGCACCACGCCCTTTATCGGCCTGTTTGGAACGGTGTGGGGGATCATGCATTCGTTCCGGTCCATCGGTATCAAGGGGACGGCCAGCATCGGGGGAGTTGCCCCGGGCATTGCCGAAGCCCTCATCGCCACGGCGGCGGGGCTTGCCGCGGCCATCCCCGCGGTAATTTTCTACAATTACTATAATGACAAGATCCGTCTTTTCACCAGCACCATGGATGACTTTTCGCACGATTTTCTGTACCTGGCCGAGAAAAATTTCACGGTGAAAAAACCGGAACCCCAGTCCATCGATTTTTCCTGATCCCGAAGGCCATACGCCTTCCATCCTTACGAAGGTTTTCCACATGTTGCGCAAACGACGCCCGCTTATGGCAGACATCAACGTCACCCCGTTTGTCGACGTGATGCTGGTTCTCCTCGTCATCTTCATGGTTACCGCCCCGTTGCTTCAACACGGGTTGAAGGTTCAGCTTCCCAAGGAATCCATATCGCCGATTCCTATCGAAGAGATTCCCACCGTGACCCTGAAAAGCAACAAGCGGATATTCTGGAAGCAGGAAGAGGTGAACGACCTCATGGATCTGGGCCGGAGAATCGAGGAATATCAGCATCTGAGTCCGAATGCGCAAATTTATTTGAAGGCCGACAAAACCCTCGACTACGGCTTTGTCATGCATATTCTGGCCGCGGTCAAAAATGCGGGGATCCAGAACATCGGGATGGTCACCGAACCCTTGAGCTGATGCGGCTCCAATTCTCACGATCGGCGGACTATAACCAAATGCTGGTCGTGTCGGTTTTTTTCCACTTATTGTTCATGACCGTGGTTTTATTTTTACCCAAACCCCGGTTCCAGGAAGAAATTCTTGTTCCCACCTTCACCGTGCAGGTGGTGGAACTTCCCCCGAGCCAGGAGGCGGCTGGAAGCAGGCCCAGGAACCTTGAGCAGGCGTCTTCGGTCCCCGTGTCCGAAACTGCCAAGCCGGAGCCGGACCAGGCGGCTTCCAAGCCCATTGCGCGCAAACCCGAACCGGTTGAAGTAAAACCGCCAGCCCCGATTCCGCCCAGTACCGAAGCAAGCCGCTCTCCAGAGGTCCCAAACAAGGTGCTCGAAGCCCTGAACGCATTGGAAAATGATGAACCCGGCAAGAAATCGCTGATACAGGAACTGGATCAGTTGGCCCGGCTCGATGCCAAGATTCCCGCGAAAAAGCCCACGGTTGATAACGGGGCGATTGAGGAAAAAATACGCAACCTGGATGCCGTCAAGAACAAGGCCCTCGCGCCCCGGAAGAATAAGAATGCCGCAAGTCCCATCAGCGAAAACCCATTGAAGGACTTTGATCGCCTGCAAATGAAAAAGAAGGAAGAGATCGCCCCGGCCCCCCTGAAGGGGGAGCAGGACCGGGATTCCCTTTCGGTCGAACGGATGGAACTCGACCTGCTCGCAAAACGAAAAGCCGATGAGGAAAAAAAAGTTGAAGATAAATCCTCCGCGGCGTTGTTGAATGAGTTGGAGAGGCTGGCTCGGCTGGATTCCCTGCAGGCCCGAAAAGTTGTTCCTCGGGCCCAGGTCCCCAAAGCCGGGGAACAACCCGGTGTGACGCGAACCCCCGAACCGAGGCCGGATCTGGAGAAAAAAGCTTTCAATCCCATTCTGGAAAAATTGGCCGAACTGGAGCGGGACACCGGAAAGGCTTCGCTCGACATTACGGTGAAGCCTCTGAAGGCCAAGGACTACCAGAGCGAGTTGCGTAGACAGGAATCTCCCCGGCTGGGGGTTCCCCCATTGGTCGAACCGGGAAAAGAGGAGAGCGTCGTCTTTTCCGAAAAGGCCGGTCCGCCCCAGGCAACCCTCCTTTCCCTTTACGTCGGAGAAATCCGCAAAATTATCTTTTCAAAATGGAAGACCCCGCTCTTGTCGGGCGACAGCGAGACCGTGGCGGCGTTCTTTATTTTTGCCAAGGGAAACATCGACAAGCCCGTTCTGGAGAAAAGCTCGGGTAACGAACAGCTCGATACCCTGGCCCTAAGGGCTATCCTGGACGCAGAGCCTTACCCTCCGTTTCCTGAAGATTTAAAGTATTCCAACCTTCATATAACGATCCGGTTTAAATATGTTCCCCAAACTCAAACGTCCGGTCCCTGATTGGCCCTGGATCCTGCTGTTCGCAGGGATGCTTCTGCCCCATTCCGCCTGGGCTCAGCCCAATGTCCGTATCGAAATGGAGCGGGAAACCCGGCAGGAGGTGACCATTGCGGTGCCCCGGTTTAATCCGCTCCCCTCCACGCGGGATCCGGAGGGGTTGGGTGAAGAAGCCCGGAAAATCCTTTCCAACGACCTCAAACTGTCCGAACTCTTCGCTCCGGTTCCTCCATCGATTTATCAGACCCTGGAACAGAATCCCGGCTCTGCCGAAGTCGTCGATTACGGGGCCTGGAACCGGTTGGGAGTTCAATGGCTGATCAAAACGGAAATCGAGCGGAATCTCGAGAAGAAGATGATCGCTCTGACCTTTCGATTATTCGATACGGTCAACGAGAGATTCCTGTTTGGGAAACGCTATCATGCCTCGGAAAACTATTTACGTAAAATCGTGCACCGGTTTGCCGACGAAGTGGTCCTGCAACTTACCGGTAAACCGGGAGTGGCAGGATCCAGACTGGTGTTTCTCAGCAAGGAAGCAGAAAAGGCCAAGGAAATCTACCGGGTCGATTTTGACGGAGAGAACCTGACGCGGCTGACGCGGGATGGCACGATCAATATTTCTCCCGCCTGGTCACCCGACGGGAAATGGGTTGCATATACCTCCTATGCGGCGGGCAATCCAGACCTGGTCATGGTGGATGCCGAAGGAAAGAACGACCGAAAAACCCTTCTGCGGCTCCCCGGACTCAACGCGGCCGCCTCGTGGGGACCTGACGGGAAAAAGATCGCCCTCACGCTGAGCAAGGATGAAAATTCTGAAGTGTACATCCTTAACGACGACTTCACTCTGAAACGAATGACACGCCATTTCAGCATCGACACCTCGCCGACCTGGTCCCCGGATGGGAAACGGATCGCCTTTACGTCCGATCGTGCGGGCGTCGCCTCGCCGCAAATTTATATCATGGACGCAAAGAAGGGTGACCAGGCCGGGGTCCAGAGAATCACCTTCAATTCCAGTTACAACGACAATCCCGCCTGGTCTCCCGATGGAGACCGGCTGGCCTACACCTCGCTGACCAACGGGAAGATGCAAATCAGGATTTACGACCTCACCACCAAAAAAACCGAACTGTTCACCACCGAGGGAGGTAACAATGAGGAACCCTCCTGGTCACCCGATGGCAGATTCCTCGCATACAAACATACCGAAAAAAACCGGACGCAGATCTTTATCAAGCGGATGGGCGGAAAAAAAAGCCGTCAACTCACCTTTGCGCCGGGGGGGGGCCACAGCCCGGCGTGGTCTCCCTACCTTAAATAAAAGCTAACCCAATGAAAAATGGGGCTTTTATGAAAGTCGGCACATCGAAAATTATTTTGCATCTGGAGATTTTGGCTTGTGCGGAAAATAGAAAATCCTTTACCATAGAGGAGGGAAATTTCCCGTTAGGCGTTTAAAATCAAAATCTTTGCATTTTCGGATTTTATTGCAAATAAAATCGGAAGTTGTTGAATAAGGTATATAATTATATTACAATTATAGGCACAAAATTTCCTCTTGATATTTAATAAAATTAAATAAATCTGAAAGTTACGGTCAAGCCGTTTTTATGGTGGAATATTCTTTTATTTTGGGGACAAAACTTCTGGTGAGGATCCGATGAAAAACACAAAGTGGATTGCGATTACAATTATCTTGTCAGGTTTCTGGTTGACGGCGGCATGTTCCAAAAAATTGTTGCCGCCGGAAATTGAGTCGGCGAGTGCCGTGGATCAGAGCGGGGTGTCGGGAGGAACGAGTGGTAGCGGGACGGGCGGAGAGGCCGCCGCTTCGGAAGGCTCCCGCGCATTGGGTGGAAGCGACCAGCCGTTTGCCGCCGAGCCGCAATTGGAGAAAGGATTCTTCAGCGAGGAGAAACTCGCTGGATCCGGATCGGCCGGGGAGGAACCCAAAGGTGGGGCGGACTCCTCCGGGTTTGCGATGGGAAAACCGTCGGATGGCGAAGGCGGTAGCTCGGGAATGGGGATGCCTGGAGATGGCGGTTCGGGAGCCGCCGCAACGCAGGAGGGAATCCAGGAAGCCCGGCTGTTGCCGTTCCGGTCCTCTTCGGATCTTTCCGATATCCATTTCGCGTTCGACCGGTATGATCTGGACGATCAATCCCGGAGCGTCCTGTCTCAGAACGCGTCCTATCTGAAGATGCATCCGAACGTTCGGGTGGAAATTCAGGGACATTGTGACGAGCGCGGAACCAGCAACTACAACATTGCCTTGGGCGAACGCCGTGCCAGTTCCACCAAGAAGTTCCTGATGGCCCAGGGAGTCGACGAAAGCCGCCTGCACACCATCAGCTACGGTGAAGAAAAGCCCTTCTGCTCTGAAAGCAATGAGGGATGCTGGTCCCAGAATCGCCGGGCTCACTTTATGGTTGCGGAGTGACCCTGGCGGTTCCAATCCCGTGTTGAATTGGCTATAATGTCGCCGCGGTGGCGGGACTGACCCGCCGCCGTGGCTGTTTTTCCTGCGTGCAACTTGCCGGTTCATCACTTGAATTAATTAAAGATTGGGCTTTCGTGACCAGACGAATTCTCCCCCACATTGCGGTTTTCATTACTTTCGTTCTGTGTTGGACGGCTCCTGCCGCGGCGGGGTTGTTCGACAATGACGAGGAAAACTGGAAGAAGATCTTCGAAGAGGTCAAGAAGATCAATGCCCGCCTGGTGGAGGAAATCGGCGTGCGTCTCAAGTCGAGCGAGTCTATCCAGCAAGACCTCGCCCGGCAGGTCGAAGAGATCAAGCAAATCCTTCCCGGTCTTCAGGCTTCCATCGACCAGAACAAAAGCGACATCAATAAAACCCTGACCCGCCTCAATGAGATCGAGGCCGGCTTGAACAAACAGCTGGCGGAATCGGTCACCCAGCAAAAACAAGTCGGCGAAATTCTGCAGGGGGAGGTCGCGTCGCGTCTGGATCAAATGAAAAACGGATTGGCCCAGGACATGGAGAATTTGTCCAAACGGAACCAGGAACAATTCGGGTCCTTTGCCACATCGAACCAGGAAGCCTTTAAAAAGGTGGCCGATCAACTGGCTTCCCAGAACCTGACGCTCCAGGAGACCCAAAAGATTTTCAAAGAGCAGTTGATTCCCGCCGTAAGAGACGTGGGCGAAAAGAACCGGGAAGTCCTGCTCACCGAGATCAACCGGGCCAACCAGGCCCATGAGAGTACCCTCAAGGCCAACCAGATCCTGCTGGCCTCCATCCAGCAGGCCGTGTCCCTTGCCAACGATAACTCCAATAAACGGTTTGATGAAACCAATAAGAAAAACCAGACCCTGATCGAACTTCTTAAAAAAATCCTCGAAGAAGAACAGAAGGCGACCGGGGGAATCCAGAACCTCGAAAAAGGATTGGTCGCCCAGGGCGAGGAAACCAAGCTCAACCGGGATGTTTTGAGCAAATTGCAGGTGGTCTTGCTGAAAGAAATCGACGCCATTTCAGCCCAGCAGAAAAATATCCAGGTTCAGGCGGATGGCCAGGCGAAAAGCACCGAATTGATCCAGACCAACCTGGCCGTGGCGGACGAAAAAATCAAGAAGCTGGCCGAGGGAGTCAACGCCTTGCACGGGCAGAACCTGGAGACCGCCAAAGTCATGGGGGTCATGCAGGAAGGCCTGGGTGAGGTCAAAGGGCAGGGCAGGTTAACGCAGGACAAGTTCAACACCCTGATCGACTCCTCCAAGGAAATTCTCACTCATTCCACCGCTCTGGAACAGAAGCTGGATCTCACCGTCCAAAAGGCGGATGAAAGCCGGGCCCAGTTGGATGTTTCCAACCAGAAGCTCTCCAAGCTGATCGAGATCTTAAAGACCATTGCGGCCGAGCAGGGAAAGCTGGAAAGCGTGGTTCAGTCGCAGAATGATATTAAAGGCATGCAACAATCCATTCTGGGCGCCAGGGATGACAACCTTAAGCAGATTCTGGATGCGCTCAAAGATTTGCGGAACAAGGCCAACGTCAACATCGACCGCAACGAAAATATCCTGAAAAAACTTGAGGATAAAAAAAGCTCCGCTTCCGCCCCGAAGGCCCCCCGCGCAAAGTCCTCCCCTTGAGTTCGAGTCCCCATTAAAAATAAGCGATTTCGGATTGCTCTGGTTTACAATTGGATCCCGAAGCGGTTGGGAATCTGGTGCACCTCCCTTCCGCAAGCCCATAGCGAGAGTTCAAGGAAATGGCCAAATCGTTGAGTGTCTTTGTATGCCAGGCGTGTGGGCACCAGGCCCCCAAGTGGATGGGGAAATGCCCCGGTTGCGAGGGATGGAATACGCTTGTGGAGGAAGTGGAAAAATCTCCCGCCTCTGCCTGGAAACCGGCGCCGATGTACGGAGAGGAGAACAAGGGGGCCGTCCCTCTGGATCGGGTGGAATCCTTTGAAGACGACCGGTCGACGACGGGGGTCGGGGAGTTCGATCGTGCGCTCGGTGGGGGGCTCGTTCGCGGATCACTCGTATTGTTAGGAGGCGAGCCCGGCATCGGCAAATCCACCCTTCTGCTCCAGAGCATGGGGAAGGCCGCCGAGTCGGGACAAAAAGTGTTGTACGTCTCGGGAGAGGAGTCTCCAGCCCAGATCAAATTGCGGGCCGAGCGCTTGGGGGCTTTGTCCGGCAACATGTATGTCTGCTCCGAGATCAATATCGAGGAGGTTCTCCGCACCGCGGATGCCCTGAAACCCGCCATCCTGGTTCTGGATTCGATCCAGACCTTTTATACCTCCGACCTTCAATCGGCCCCGGGAAGTATCGGGCAGGTTCGGGAGGTGGCCTTCCGCGTCCTGCAACACGTGAAGAATCGCGGTTTGCCCGCGCTCCTGATCGGCCACATTACAAAAGATGGCGTGATCGCCGGACCCAAATCCCTGGAGCATATCGTCGATACGGTGATATACTTCGAAGGCGAACGCGGGCATGGGTACCGTATCCTGCGGACGATCAAAAACCGGTTTGGTCCGACCCCCGAGCTGGGCGTCTTCGAAATGCAATCGGGGGGATTGGTTCCCGTCGAGAATCCATCGGAACTTTTCCTGTCCGACCGTCCCTTTGAGTCTCCCGGATCGGTCATCGTATCCAGCCTGGAAGGGTCGCGTCCCCTGCTGATCGAGGTTCAGGGGCTGGTCAGCGCGTCCACCACGCTGGGGATGGCCCGGCGGATGGCGACCGGATTCGATCCCAACCGCATGTCGCTGTTGATTGCCATCATGGAAAAACGGCTGGGGCTGATGTTTCAGGGAGAAGATATTTTTCTGAATATCGCGGGGGGGATTAAAGTTTCCGAGCCGGCTGTCGATCTGGGAGTGGCGG
>Ga0210019_1003836_pt1 | contig 13547 bp, 18 predicted proteins | sample CryGeyCG2114_020_2_FD_183969 | JGI IMG/M metagenome (GOLD analysis project Ga0210019, IMG submission 183969) | Groundwater microbial communities from aquifer - Crystal Geyser CG11_big_fil_rev_8/21/14_0.20 (SPAdes) (version 2) | ecosystem: Environmental > Aquatic > Deep subsurface > Groundwater ...
AAACAAAGAAAAGACCACAGGTTTTCAGTTGGTGTCATGGACTTGATAGAGATACCAAAAATAAAGGAATGTTTCAGGGTTTTGTTAAACAAAAAAGGCAATATATCCCTTGTCAAGCTAAAACCAGATGAAGCAAAAATCAAGCTGTGCAAGATTGTTGGAAAATCTGTTATCAAAAAAGGAAAGATTCAGCTTAACCTAAATGATGGAAGAAATATTATTATTGACAAAAACAATTACAAGACAGGGGACACATTAACAATCCAACTGCCTGAGCAGAAAATAAAGGAGCATCTGAAATTTGAAAAGGGCTCATTTGTTTATTTATCAGGGGGAAAGCACAAGGGCGAATCAGGGATTATTGATGAGATTATAAAAGACAGCATAATCAAAGTAAAACCTGAATTCGGGGAAAGCTTTGAAACATCAAAAAAATTTGCCTTTGTTATAGGCAGGGAAAAACCAATTATCGCATTAAGCTAATAAGGTTTTAAAATGAATCCGTCAAGAGATATAAAAATAAGCAAGGTAACACTTAATATAGGTGCTGGAAAAGACCAGACCAAGCTAGACAAGGGTATAAAATTATTCAAGAGTATAACAAATATAAATCCTGTTAAGACTATTACGTCAAAAAGAATTCCTGGATGGGGCCTGAGGCCGGGGCTTCCTATTGGCTGCAAGGTTACTTTAAGGAGAAAAAATGCAATAGAACTCTTAAAGAGGCTCCTGCAGGCAAAAGATAACAAGCTAAAAGAGAGCCAGTTTGATCCCAATGGGAATATTGCATTTGGCATAGAAGAGTATATTGATATTCCCGGGGTTAAGTATGACCCTGAAATTGGAATTATTGGATTAGAGGTCTGTGTGACTCTTGAAAGAAACGGCTTTAGAATAAAGAGAAGAAGGATTGCCAAAAAAAAGGTTCCGAAAAAACATAGGATAACAAAGCAGGATGCAATTGATTTCATGAAAAAAGAGTTTAATATAGAACTAGAGGGAGAATAAATGACTGTAAGCAATTATAAAAAAGTGTTCAAGCAACTGCAGGCCAAGCCTGTAAAGCTAAAGCGCTTCCTAAAGCATAGCTCTCCTAAAGAGAGAAGCTGCGGAATAGGCAGAAAGCGCTGTGAAAGATGCGGAAGGGCAGGCGGCCATATAGGAAAGTACGGCTTAAATTTTTGCAGGCAGTGCTTCAGGGAGATATCAACAAAAATAGGATTTAAAAAATACAGCTAAAGGTGCAAAAATGTTAAATGATCCATTGGCAAATGCATTATCAACTATCCTTAGCAAGGAGAATGCAAGAACAAAGGAATGCTTGATTAAGCCTTCATCAAAAATAATCAAAGAAGTGCTTAAGATAATGAAGGATAACTATTATGTTGGGGAATTTAAAGAGATAGAGGATTCAAAAGGAAATATGTTAAGCATTAACCTGTTAAACAACATAAACAAGTGCGGTGTTATAAAGCCAAGATTTTCAGTAAAAAAAGATGGCTATGAAAAATTTGAGAAAAGGTTTTTGCTTGCAAAGGACTTTGGAATTTTGATTGTGTCAACTCCTCTGGGCATAATGACAAATAATGAGGCAAAGAAAAAAAGAATTGGGGGAAAGCTCTTAGCATACTGCTACTAAGAATGAAATCAGAAATAATACAGGAAATCAATATCCCGGATGGGATTGAAATAACCAAGCAAGGGCATTTAATCAAAGTAAAGGGCCCTAAAGGCGAGGTAAGCAAGAAACTTGCAGGTCCAAAAATTGATATAAATTTAGATAAAGATTCAGCAAAGATAATATCAAAGAATGCTTCAAAAAGAGAGAAAAAATTAATTGGAACCTTTAAGGCACACATAAACAACATGATAAAAGGGGTAACAGAGCCATTTGTTTATAAGCTAAAAATCTGCCCAGGGCATTTTCCAATGAATGTGTCAATGGATAAGGATGTTTTTACTATCAAGAATTTTCTTGGAGAAAAAACCCCTAGAAAACTCAGGATAAATCCTATAATAAAGGTAAAGATAGATGGCAAGGACGTATATGTTGAGGGAATTGACAAAGAGCTGACTGCACAGACAGCAGCAAGCATTGAAACGCTTACAAGGATAAAAGGAAGAGACAAAAGAATATTCCAGGACGGCATATACATTGTCTCAAAGGCAGGAAAGGAAATGAAGTGATTATCATGAAAAAGCTAAAATTCATCAGGCAGGATGCGCATAAAAAATCCTCGCTTGGAGACAAATGGAGAAGGCCGAAAGGCCTGCACTCAAAGATGAGGCTCAGCAAAAAGGGCTATAACAAGAGCGTTTCAATCGGATATGGAAGCCCTAGGAAAACAAGAAACCTGCATAGCTCCGGACTGAAACTGATAATCATTAAATCATTGAAAGATCTTGAAAAGATTGACACTAAAAATGAATGCGTTGCTGTTGCAAAGACAATTGGCCTTAAGAAAAAAATTGAGATTCTGAAACAGGCAATTAAAAAAAGCATTAATGTTGTTAATGTCAAGGATGTTGATAAGTTCCTAAAAGAGGTTGAGGAAAAAATCAGGAAGAGCAAAGAAGAAAAAGAAAAACTCAAGAAGAAAAAAGAGCTCAGTAAAAAGGAGAAAGAGAAAGCAGCTAAAAAGAAAACAATAGATGAAACGGTTGAGAAAACAGATGAAGAAAAGAAAGAAGATGAGAAAAAAGAGAGAGATAAACTGCTGACAAAAAGGACTGAATAAAAATGAAACTCAAGTCAATAGAAGAACAAGGATTAATAAGAAGAGATTTTGGAGAAGGAATGTCCCTATTCTTAAAAATAATAAATAAAAGTAAAAAGGTCTTAGACAATGATAAATGAGATTAGCTTTACAGAAAGAGTATTGAATGCTTTCAAAAATATAATTAAAGAAATAGAAAAAAGTTCTCTAGAACATGATATAAGACCGAGATTAGTAAAATATTTTATAGAAACTGTTCTCGGCTATAGTGGATTTGATTATAGATATGAAAAAGAAAGAGCAGATTTGACTATTTTTGATGAAAATAAATTTGCTATCATACAAATTGAAACAAAAAGACCTAATGAACCTATAAAAAAAGAGCAATATGTAAAACAAGCAGTTGGGTATGCAAAAGAAACAACAAAATATGTAGGTCTTACTAATTTTTTACAATTTAAATTATGGGAATTGGTAGGAAAAGAAAGAAAACTTAGAGTAGACTTAGATTTTGATGCTATTTTTAAATATAAAAGGCTTGATGTGAAAAATTTATCACCAAGAGAAAAATCTCAAATCCTGTTTTTTAATAATCTAACAAAAGACATTTTATTTGATCCTAGGAAATATGAAGAATTTGATGAAAACTATGCAAGGATTGATATAACCAAAAAAGATGGATTTAATAAGCTATTAGAACAATTAAATTATATTGTTAATGAACTATTATTTGGTCATACATTAAAATCATTTGGAGAATACAAAGAAGGTTATTCTCAATATGCAACTGAGGTAAGTAGGATAGATGAAGAAATTAAGGATAATAGCAATAAAGAACTTAAAATAAAATTAATGAAGTTAAAGGAAGATTTAAAATCAAAATATGAAAGATATTTATCTTTTTCTGGATTTGAATTGTGGAAACAATATTCTGGTAGAGAAGATCAGTCTGATGATGAAGTTAGAGAAATTTTTTGTAAAGAAACTATCTATGTTCTATTAAATAAATTATTATTCATTAGAATATGTGAAGATAAAGGTTTATTACCTAAGAATATATCCAATGGGGGTATTAAACTACTAAGAGAAAGGATATTTGATAAAGAAAAAGTATACAAAGAAATTCTTAATTTTGCTTATAGAGCAGCTCATGGTTTATATTCTCATTTTTATGAACCAGGAATATTAGATTGGTATATAACTGGAAACAGTGAATTAGATGATAAATTAAATAAAGTTTTATGGATATTAAACCAGTTTAATTTTTCTAATGTTGATAGAGATATTTTAGGGGTGTTATATGAGAAGTATTTGCCGAGAGAAGAAAGGAAAAAACTAGGAGAGTTTTACACTCCTGTTGATGTTATAAGATACATACTAAATTCAGTAGGATACACTTATAATAAGGAAATTAGGGATAAAGATTTGCTAGACCCTGCTTGTGGCTCAGGTGGTTTTTTAGTTGAGGCTACTAGAAGATTAATAAGTAAATATCTTATTGTTTTTAATAAAGCAAATAAAGAAGAATTAAAATCAGCTAAAAATTGGAAGAAAATTTTAAATAGATTATCTACAGAAGAAGCTAAAATAATTTTGGAGTCTATTGCAAAGAATATACATGGTCTAGATATTAACCCTTTTGCATGCCATATAACTGAGATGAATTTGTTGTTTCAAATAATTGATTTATATCAAAAAATAAGAAGAGAAGATAAAAAATATAAATTAAAGAGATTTGAAATATATAGAACTAACTCTTTAGACCCAGCAAAAGTACAAAAGAATATGTGGGAATTTCAAAATAGTTATTCTAGAAGTTTAGCCAAAGACCAAGAGGAGATAGATGCAATAAAAAATAAGAAATTTGATTTTGTTGTAGGGAATCCACCTTATGTAAGAAAAGAGAAAATATCAATATTAGAGAAAAAATATTTAGAAAAGAATTATAAAGAAATCTACCATGGTGATAATGATTTATGTGTTTATTTCTTATATAGAGGCATTAGATGGTTAAATAATAATGGTAAGTTTGGTTATATTATCTCTAGTAAGTTTACAAAGACGAGATATGGTAAGTATATTAGAACATTTACTTCTGAAAATACACATATAGCAGAATTTATTGATTTAAGGGGTTCTAAAGTTTTTGCCAATGTCACAGTGGACCCAGCTATCTTAATATTAGATAAAAAGAAATCAAATAATATTAGAGTAGTTAATGTTAAAAACGATTTTAAAGAACAAGTATGGGATGCTAATCTAAAAAAATTGATTTATCATATCTACCTACATAAAAAAAATGATTATCAGGATAGATATATTAATTCTTTTATAGCTGACCAAAATATAATATTAAAGCAAATTAAATCTGAGAATGGAAAAAGAATAAGTGAAGAATGGAAATTAATTAGCGAAGATGAATTAAAAATCTTTGAGAAGATAAAAAAAGTAAAAGATTATGAATTAGGTAAAATTGGAGAATGTAATGTGGGTATTAAAACAGGGAAAGATGATGTATTTATTGTTAATGATGAAGTAATAAATAAATACAAATTAGAAAGGAAATTACTAAAACCAATTTTAGATGGAAAAGATATTAAAAAATATAAAATTATGTATAAGGGTTTATATTTAATTTTCCCCGAAGGAGTAAATATATCAGATTATCCAAATACAAAAGATTATTTGGATAAGTACAAACAGGAATTAGAAAAAAGAACTGATATAATAAAAACGAATAAAAAATGGTACGAATTAAGACCTTGTGCTTATTATAATTTATTAAATAAAGAAAAAATAGTAACTCCTGATATCTCTATGCAAAATAATTTCTCTTATGATGATGGAACTTACCTCATTAAAAATACTGCTTATTTTATATCAACTAAAAATAAGGAAATAAATTTAAAGTTTATATTGGGTCTTTTAAATTCAAAATGTTTAGAATTTTATTTTAAGAGAATAAGTGTTGGTTTGGGTAGAAGCGGGTATAGATACACAAAACAACATTTAGATAAATTAGCAATTAAACTACCAAAAACTACTAAAGAAAAAGAATTAGCAGAAAACATAATTAAAAAAGTTGATGAAATTTTAACAATAAACAAAACTTTACAAGAATTAAAAACTTTGGATATTAGTAACTTAATAAAAAATAAGAAGACAAAGAAAATTTCAGATTTTGTTTCTTTTTCGATAAGAGATAATGCTAAGTTTTCAGGCTTAAGAGTGCAAGATAATAAAATTTACCTTAATTTAGTAGACTATATTAAAGTCAAAGATAAAACTATTTTGAAATATATCAAAACTTATCTAAATTTAATAAAAGAACAACTAAAAAAGTCGAAAGATATTAAGGAAATTATTTACAATATAGAAGTTCCAATTAATAAACAAGATATTAAGACTATTCTTAGTAAATTAAGTTCAAGTAGTAAAAAAGAGGAATTTTTAAATAAAGTTAAAAGATTAGAGAGGGAGATAGATAGATTAGTTTATAATTTATATAGTTTAAATAAAAAAGAACAAAAGATAATAGAGGGAAAGAATCAGGAAGAGTTCCGCACAAAGTTTAAAAAATTATTTAAAAAAGTAGATACTAACAAAAAAAACTGAATAAAAATGAATCTTAAAACCCAGAAAAGGCTTGCTGCTCATTTATTGAAATGCAGCAGAAAAAGAATTGTTTTTGATAGCGAGAGGCTTGATGAGATAAAGGAATCAATAACAAAAAAAGATGTTAAAGGCCTGATTAAAGATAAAGCAATTCAAAAGAAACAATCCAAAGGGGTTTCAAGGGCAAGGGCAAACAAGATAAAAAAACAGAAGTCAAAAGGAAGAAGAAAAGGCCCTGGCTCAAGGCAGGGAAAACACGGTGCAAGGCTGCCAAGAAAGCAGGCATGGATTAAAAAAGTCAGGGTTCAGAGGCATTTTGTCAAAGAGCTGAAAGACAAGAAAATAATAACCTCAAAATCACACCATCTGCTTTATTCAAAAATAAATGGTGGTTTTTTCAGAAGCAGGAAACACATAAAAATATACATTAAAGAGCATGAGATGGCAATAAAAAAATGATAAAGGATAAAATCCATATAGTCCAGCTAAGAAGAAAAAGAGAGAAGAAAACAAATTATAAGAGAAGAATTGCTCTTCTTGTCTCAGGGAAACCAAGGCTGGTTATCAGGAAATCATTGTGCAATATTAATATTCAGATTATTGAATATAAGCCAGAAGGCGATAATGTGCTTGTATCTGCAAATTCAAAAGAGCTTGTAAAATTTGGATATCTCCTTAATAGAAGCAATATTCCCAGTGCATACTTAACAGGGCTTTTGCTTGGGCAGAAGGCAAAGAAAAAAGCAGTAAAAGAGGCAATCCTTGATATTGGTCTTAATACTAATGTTAAAGGCTCAAGAATCTATGCTGCCCTTAAAGGGGTTGTTGATTCTGGTTTGAAAATTCCATGCCAAGATGATGTTTTTCCTCCAGAAGAAAGGATTAATGGAAATCATATTTTAAAGTATGCAGAAAAACTAAAGAAAGAAAGCAAGGAAAAATATGAAAAGCAGTTTTCATCTTATATTAAAAAAAATAGTGAAGATGTAAAAAAACAGTTTAATGATGTAAAAGATAAGATTATGAAGGTATAAAAATGGATGCTAAAGAAAAAACAAGCGATGTAGAGGATAAAGAAACAAAAAAATATCCTAGAGAGCCCACTTTTGACAAGGAGGCCTGGAACCCAAAAACAGGAATTGGAAAAAGGATAAAGTCAGGCGAGATAACAAAGATTGATGAGATCCTTGATAATGGATTAAAGATACTTGAGCCAGAGATAGTTGATGCTTTGCTGCCAAACCTAAAAACAGAACTATTGCTTATAGGCCAGTCAAAGGGAAAGTTTGGGGGCGGCCAGAGGCGTGTTTTCAGACAAACCCAAAAGAAAACAAGAGAAGGAAACAAGCCAAAGTTTGCAACATATGCTGTTATTGGGGATAATAACGGCTATGTTGGAATAGGCTATGGCAAGAGCAGGGAGACTGTCCCTGCAAGGGAAAAAGCCATAAGGAATGCAAAGCTGAATATTATAAAAATTAAGAGAGGTTGTGGTTCATGGCAATGCAGCTGCGGAGAGCCACATTCAATTCCATTTAAAATACAGTCCAAGTGCGGCTCTTCTATAATCAAGATAATGCCTGCTCCTAAAGGAAATGGTCTTTGTATTGAAAAAGAGTGCCAGAAAATTCTGGACATGGCCGGCATTAAGGATGTATGGTCAAAAACAAAGGGGCAGTCAAGGATTAAAACAAATCTTATAATGGCATGCTTTAATGCACTAAAACAGCTTAGCTCAACAAGAGTGCAGCAAAGGTATTATAAAAATCTTAGTATTGTTGATGGTGCAATCAGCAAACAAGAGCCTGAGGAAAAAGAAGAAACTATGATTGATATTATAAAGAAAAAAGTCAACAAAGAAAATAAGACAGAAAAGCCAAAGAAAGAAGCAAAAACTGATACCCATAAAAAAGGAAATGATGAAGAAAAAAATGAGTGAAAAAAAACCTGCAGAAAAAAGTGAAAAAGGTCAGACAAAGAGACTGGCTGTTGTCAGAATAAGGGGAATAACAGGAATAAAGAAAGACATAAAGGATACCCTTAACATGCTCTGCCTTTACCATAATAATTACTGTGTTGTTTTGGATAGCAGGATGTTTGGGATGATAAGAAAGGTAAAGGATTATGTAACTTGGGGAGAGATTGATGATGAAACATACAGGCTTTTGGTTGAAAAGAGGGGCGAAGATTTCAAGGGTAGGGAAACTGACAGCAAGAAAAAAATCAGCTACAAAAAATTCATAGTTATTAACAATAAAAAATATAAAAAATATTTCAGGCTCAGCCCCCCAAGAGGAGGCTTTGAAAGAAAAGGCATAAAAACTCCATTCACTAAAAGCGGGGCCTTGGGCTATAGAAAAGAAAAAATCAATGACTTAATCAAAAGGATGGTTTAAATGGAATGGAAAGATTTTGATAAGGGGGTATTTTTAGTAAATTGCTTGGGAATAATCTATAACCCTAAAACCAAAAAAGTTTTGATTGGAAGAAGAGAAAATGACCCTTATATAAAAGAACTAACATGGTGTTTTCCAGGAGGAAGACCTGGCTATAAAGATGATTTGGAATACTATCTAAAAGAAGAAATCAAAAAGAAAACTAACCTTGATGTTAAAGTTAAAAAGATTGTATTTGCAAAAACCTATCCAGAAAAAAGGGAATTTTTATCTATTTATTATTTTTGTGAATTTATTAAAGGCAAAGAAGAAGCAAAAGAAAGATTTAAAGAAGTCAAATGGGTCAAACCAACTGAGGTCAATGATTATTTTACAACTTCCTTGCATTCCCAAGTCTTAGAATTCCTTAAATCCTTAGAAAAAGGTGAATTATAAATGGCTGAAGTTAAAGTTTTAATTAAGGGTTATGCAAGAGAAGAAGGAGATAGTGAATTTGCATCATCAACAACTTCTCTAATTAAGGAAAGCGGATTAAATATAATTGTTGATCCTGGAATGAATAGGAAATTATTATTAGAGGCCTTAAAAAAAGAGAATTTATCTCAAAAAGATATAAACTATGTTATTCTAACTCATTATCATTTAGACCATTCACTTTTAGCTGGGATTTTTGAAAATGCCTAGGTTATGGATAATGAAGATATTTATTCATTTGATGGAAAAATAAAAGGGCATGATAACAAGGTTCCAGGAACTGATATAAAAATAATCAAAACACCTGGACATGATTTGTTTCATTGTTCTGTTTTGGTTAAAACCAAAGAATTTGGGCAGGTGGCAATAGTCTCTGATGTTTTTTGGTGGTCAGATGAAGAAGAGCAAAAAACAGATAAAGAAAGCCTGATGAATCATGAAGATCCATATGTGAAAAACAAAGAGGAACTAATGAAAAGCAGAAAGAAAGTTTTGGAAATTGCTGATTATATAATCCCTGGCCATGGGAAAATGTTTAAGGTAAAAAAGTGAACCATAAATGATTGATATTAAACAAATTAAAGATTTTGTAAAAGAAAATTTAGATGAAGTAAATTATATGCACACTAAAAATGTTGTTAAAATAGCTTTGGCTCTAGCAGGAAAAGAAGGAGCAAACAAAGAGATTGTGGAGACTGCAGCTTGGCTTCATGACATAGGGAAATCAGATAAAGATAGCACACCTATAAATCATCATAGTTCAGGTGTTAAAATTGCAGAAGATTTACTAAAGAAAAAAGGGACAAATCCAGAACTAATCAAAAAAATATGTCATATTATTGAAACCCATATGGGACCACCATGCAAATTTTGGTCATCAGAATTAAAAAAAGTTGGAAGAAATTTTGACTTCCCTAGACCAGATACAAAAGAATCAAAAATTATTTATGATGCAGACATGATTGATTTATGCTCTCCATTTGGTATTGCAAAAGTTATTCATCTAGGAGCAAAGTATGGAAAAGATTTTCTTGAATCTATTAAAAGTGCTAAAGATACAGCTTTTGCTGCTTACAATGATTTACAAACCAAAAGTGGAAAAGAATTAGGAGAAAAATATTTTAAAGTGAGTAAAGAGTTTTTTGAGATAATTGAAGGAAAATAAAATGACAACTTATAAAATAAGAAAAAACAGGAAGATGAGGGGCTCTCATACACATGGCTGGGGAGCTAAGAAAAAGCACAGGGGAGCTGGCTCTCGCGGCGGCAGGGGAATGGCCGGAACAGGAAAGCGCGGTGATGCAAAAAAGCCATGCATATGGAAGGATACAAAATATTTTGGGAAATATGGGTTTACAAGACCAAAGAAGATAGTCATCAAAATAAAGGCAATAAACCTCAGGACAATTGAGCAAAAGCTTGAATCATTTTTATCAAGGAAACTAATTGAAAAAAAGAATGATTCTTATGTTGTTGATTTAAAGAAACTTGGCTTTAACAAGCTTTTAAGCACAGGCAGGATTACAAAAAAGTTTATTATAAAATGTGAGTATGCTTCCAGGAAAGCAATTGACAAGATTAAAAAATCTGGCGGCAGTATTAGCTTAGAAGAAAAAAAGGTTAAGGAAAAGCCAAAACAGGAAAAACCAGTTGCTGAAACAATAGAAAAAGTTGAGAAAAAGTCTAAAGAAAAGGAACCTATTGTTGAAACAGCAGAAAAAGTTGAAGAAAAACCTGTTGCTCAAAAAGCAGAAAAAGCTGAAACAAAACAAGAAGAAACCAAAAAAGAAATTAAAAAATAAACAAATTTAAAATGTCAGTTATTGATAGCATTATAGAAAACCTGCCGGAAGTATCTGGCCCAACACAGAAAAGGCTTTCTTTTAAGGAAAAGTTGAAGTGGACTGGAATTGTTCTTATCTTATTTTTTATCCTTGGAATGATACCATTGTTCGGCCTTGGATATAATGCACTGGCACAGTTTGAATATTTCTCAACTGTTCTTGCTGCAAAGTTTGGTTCTATAATATCTTTGGGAATAGGTCCAATAGTCACAGCGTCCATTATCCTGCAGTTATTAAATGGCTCAGGCATACTTAAGATGGACCTAACAACCCATGAGGGCAAGAAAAAATTTCAGGGAATACAGAAAATATTGTCTATTATAATTATTTTTGTTGAGGCTGCTATTTTTGTGTTTATGGGTGGTTTGGCTCCTGCAATAGAATATGCTGGAACAGCTGCTTACCTGCAATTACAATTGATTTTAGTGTTCCAGTTATTCCTTGGAGGAATGCTGATTTTGTTTATGGATGAGGTTGTAAGCAAGTGGGGCTTTGGCTCTGGAATATCTTTATTTATAGCAGCTGGAGTAAGCCAAACCATATTTGTAAGGGTATTATCCCCTTTAGCTTCACCAACAAATCCCGGAATAGCAACAGGCGCAATCCCTGCTTTGTTCCAGTCATTGGCAGCAGGAGATCCTGTGACAGCTGGCTTAATGATTGCAGCAGTTATTGCAACAATAATTGTTTTTGTCATTGCAGTCTATGCACAGGCAATGAAAATAGAAATTCCATTAAGCTTTGGCAGAATTAGGGGCTATGGCATAAGATGGCCTTTATCATTTATTTATACAGGTGTTATCCCTGTTATTCTTGTTTCTGCCCTTATGGCTAATATACAGCTCTGGGCAAGGTTATTGCAGAATTGGGGCCACCCTATTCTTGGAACCTTTGTTGGAAACAGCCCTCAATCAGGCCTTATTGTATGGCTTTCCTCTCCGAATATAGTAAGCAAAATAATAAAGGGAAGTATTGTTTCTGCTGATTTTGCACAAGCCCTTGTTTATATGCTTTTCATGATCCTGGGCTGTGTAATATTCTCAATGTTCTGGGTTCAGACAGCTGGAATGGATGCAAGAAGCCAGGCAAGGCAGATAATGTCATCCGGACTGCAAATTCCAGGTTTTAGAAAAGACCAGAGAATATTAGAGCAACTGTTAAACAGATATATTCATCCACTGACTATAATGGGGGCAATTGCAATCGGTTTTCTGGCTTCATTAGCTGACTTAACAGGCGCTTTAAGCAGTGGAACAGGAATTTTGCTTGCGGTTATGATAATATACAAGCTTTATGAGGAGATATCAAAGCAGCACATGATGGATATGAACCCACTGATGAGAAAGTTCATGGGAGGCTCATAAATGTTTGAAGCAGTATTAAACCCAGTATTTGCACCATTGCTTAACATTTCTCCTTTGTTTGCTATTGTTATAATTTCTTTTATTATAACTTTGTTAATAACACTTATCCATAAGTTCACAACCAACCAAGAGGTTATGAAAGGCCTTAAGAAGGATATGAAAGATCATCAGGATGAGATGAAAAAGCATAAAGACAGCCCCCAGAAGGTTATGGAAATCCAGAAACAAGTGATGCAGAAAAACATGGAGTTCATGAAGCACTCTTTTAAGCCCATGATATTTACATTTATCCCAATAATAATTATCTTCGGCTGGCTTAATTCTAATATGGCTTATTACCCAATAATGCCTGGCCAGGAGTTTGATGTAAGGCTTACATTTGATTTAGAAGGTTTGGGAAAAAAGATTAGTATTGTTTCTGTGATTCCTGAAGACCAGCTGGAGATTATCAATGGTGCAAAACAAACAATTGAACAGAACAAAACAAAAACTTTGTTTAGTGAAAAATGGGTTGGGATGGCAAACTGGAAATTAAAAGGCCCGGAAGGAACTTACACTTTGGTTTATTCATTTGATGATGATACGAGGGCATATGAAAAGGATTTGATTATAACCACTGAAAGAAAATATGCTGTTCCTGAAAAAAGAATAAGTGATGGAAGTTCATTGAAATCAATTAAAATAATGAATGAGCCAATCAAGCCATTGTTCGGCCTTGGATGGATATGGACTTATATAATCTTCTCAATAATATTCAGCATGATATTAAGAAAGGCTCTGAATGTGGCTTGATTCTTTGCAAAAGCTTTTTAAATAAGCTGTTTTATCCTTTTTAGAGGAAAGAAAATGCCGGCAGGAAAACATAAATCAAGGTCAATGAGGAGAGTTTACACAAAACTCCCTGGAAGCAAGGTGGTTATACACTATAAGAAGAGAAAGCCATCCAAAACAGAATGCGCTGTATGCGGAGCCCCATTGCATGGTGTTCCAAGGGAGAGGCCATACAAGATGCAGAACATGGCCAAGACAAAGAAGAGGCCTTCGAGGCCATATGGCGGATTCTTATGCTCAAAGTGCATGCGGGCAAAGCTAAAGGAGAAAAATGTTTGAAATAGGAAGATTATGCCTGAAAATAGC
>Ga0210019_1003839_pt1 | contig 13533 bp, 15 predicted proteins | sample CryGeyCG2114_020_2_FD_183969 | JGI IMG/M metagenome (GOLD analysis project Ga0210019, IMG submission 183969) | Groundwater microbial communities from aquifer - Crystal Geyser CG11_big_fil_rev_8/21/14_0.20 (SPAdes) (version 2) | ecosystem: Environmental > Aquatic > Deep subsurface > Groundwater ...
CATAAAATAGCGGTAATGAGCTTTATCAGGAAAAGGCATTAGTAAAATATCAGCCGCTTTCTGCATAATTCCCAAATCTGACTGTGACTGGTGGCCTAAAAACAAAGTCTGACTTCCTAGACCCAAACTTTCGGCTAAGGCCTGGTACTCTAGCAAATGCCTAGAGCTGCCACCGACGGCTATAAAAAATAAAGATTTATCATTTAATCTCTTAAGGGCCTCTAAAATTTCCTCTAGCCCCTTGCCTTGACCCATGGTCTTAAAACTTCCGGTATAAATTAAAACTTTCTTATCTGCCAAATCTTTAGCCGGCAACCTCTTTAAAGCTTCTACCCTAGAAACTTCCGGAGAAAAAATCTCTAAGTCAACCCCGTTAGGACAAACCAAAATCTTTTCTTTAGGAAAATTATTTTTAATAAACTCCTCCTTAATATAGCTGTTGGTAGTAATGATTATATCCATCTTTCTTAAGAGAAAGAGAGCTAAAGATTTACTCCTGCCAAACCAGTCGTGACATTCAAAAGCCACTTTATGGCCATGTTTCTTAAAATACCAGGCAATCTCGGGCTTTCTGGTAAAAATTGCCGTTTTGCTGTCTAGCTTCAAACCTCTCAAGTTTGATAAAAAAGCCAGGCTTTGCATAAAATAGCTCACCGGCCCAAGAAATTTAGCAAACTGGATAAAATCGGGACAGACGATTTCCCTGATTTTAAACTTTTTCTCAACTTTATAATAACTAAATAAGTCTTCCTTAACCAAATTTTTTCTCTTTGGCCAGATTAAACTAACTTCAATCCCTTGGTCAGCAAACTCCCGACACATCCTGACGATCTGATGGCCGTGAGCTTTTTCCGTAGGCAAACGGGAATTGGTAACGTAAGCAAGCTTACTGATCATGATTTAATGAAATTAAAGATTTTTTTAGCAATTTCGGCCGGCAGCTGAGTAGCATCAACCGTCAAAACCTGGCAGGGAAAGCTGGGCGCTAAATTTTTAAAAACTTTATCATTATGTTCAACAATTTTTTCCCTTTCTTTCAAGTATTCTTCCGATAAAAACTGCCTGACTTTATAACCTCTTTCTTTCAACCTGTTCTTAATAATTTCTTCACTGGCCTCAAAAATCACCAGCTTATCAGGCCAGAGAATATTCTTAAAATATTTCTGTAGTTCAGCTTTGGAAACTTTATATTCAAACATTGACATAGCGCTCTGTAAATAGCCCTGATCCAAAATAACCGGACCTTTAAACCTCAAGGCCTTTTGGTGCTTGGCATTAACCTGCATAAAGGCATTCATCAATTTGTAATAAAACATTTTTAAGTTAATAGAATTGCCAATTACATAAAAAAATCTGCCAAAAAATTTTACAGGATGCCTGATTGTAAAAATAAAATTAAAATACAAAAGTTTTGATCTGCTTCTGATTTTAGCAATCGGAATGCCATACTCCTCACTTATTAGCTCGGCCACAGTAGTTTTACCGGCGCCGGCATGGCCGAAAAATTCAACTATCATTTCTTCTTGAATTTAATTAAATAAGATTCGGAAAAAAACTGGCTTAAAAAATTAAGCCTAAAGTTATGAAAAACTTTAAATAAAAGATTATTCAAAAAAGCTGACTTAAAAAGAGGGAAGCTAAATGTTACCGGGTAGACTTTGACATCAGTAAAGCCCTGCTCTTGAAAAATCTTCTTTAATTTCCAAGGGCTAATCTGACCCAAGTGCAAATCGGAAACCTGCCGGCCTAAAAGCCTGTTAATCAAATACTTAGGAGTTTTAGTGGTTAAGCAGCCGACTCCGCCGGTTTTTAACAGATCAAAAATCTTTTTTACCGCCTGATCCTTATCAGGCAAATACTCAATCGCTCTGGAAGAAAAGAAAAAATCATACTGCTTATCCGGTTCAAAATCCAAAAAGTTAGCATCAAAATACCTGAGGCCAGCAAAATCCCTTAAATTATCTTTAGCCTGCCCCAGCATAGCCGAGGAAATATCCACCAAATCCATCTCAACTTCCGGATATTTGATTAAAATTTCCTTAGTCCAAGTGCCCGGACCAGGTCCCAGTTCCAAACCTTCAGTCTTAATTATATCGCTATTTAAAAAATGTTTATTCAAAGACAGCTTGGTCATCTTATAAGCCGACTTTTTGACTGGACTGGTAAACCATCTCCGGTCTTCATAACCGGATTTATTTTGGCTCTGATTATAGGTATTTTTTACAACTTGAGTATCCATTATATTTTCTTTACTTTAAAAACTGATTGATAAACAAAAAGGGAGGGGACAAGTTTACCCAGCCACTCCGGAACCTTGGGGTGAATAACATTTTCTTCAGCCACAACTCTTAAGTTATGTTTAGTTAAATATTTTTTTAACAGCCTGTAAGAAAAAAAATGAAGATGGCCTTCGTCAAAAAAACCGGAACGCCGGTACTCAAATTTACCTAAAAGCATCCTGATTCTATTGGTCCAGACCAAAAAATTTGGAGTAGTCAGGATAAATTCAGTCTGCCCTGACATAATCTTGCTGATATTTTTTAGAAAATTATCCGGAAAAACCAGATGCTCTATAATCTCGGTGGCAATAATCAGATCGTAATCCTTGTCTAAAATATCAAAATCATCTTTCTCTATATTAAAAACAAAACTGCGATCAAGAAGATTTTCGGCTTCTCCTACCATCTGATCGGATATATCGCAACCATGAACTATAGACGCTCCCCTGTCCTTAAAAAACTTGCCCAAGTAGCCGTTACCACAGCCGATGTCTAAAATCTTTAAGCCTCTAACATCTCCGGCTATCTTAAGAAGTTTTTTTAACCTGGTTTTGCTGATGCCGTAAATTTTTTGATTGTAATAGTCTTGCAATGCTTCCATATATTAAGCCTGTTTAATTATCTCTACTAACTGGCTGCCCAGCTGCCCAGCCGTGAGCTCCTTAGTTATTAAATCATAGCCGTTCTGAGCTATCTTTTTACTTAAAGACTGATCATTTTTTAATATTAAAATTTTGTCGGCTAAATCTCGTCCATCGGCAAAATTACAGAACAAAATGTTCTCCCTGTCTACCAACAACTCCTTAGCCGCTTCTGACTCGCCGGTAATCACCGGCAGCTGCATGGCCAGGCCTTCATAGACCTTATTGGGAATAACTCTTTTAGCTTTAGGGGTGTTGCCAAAAATTCCCAAAATTAGATCGGCCTGAGCCATATATTCTGGCACTTCTTCAACCGGCCTAAAGCCTATAAAATTAATTTTAGCCAGGCCTTTTTCTTTGGCTATCCTAGTCATCTCTTTATAAGTCTGACCCTTACCGACTAAGTTAAAAACAATATTTTCATTTTTCAAAATTTCTGCAGCCTCTAAAATATATTCAATTCCCTGCAGAGGGATAAAAGAGCCATGGAAATGAACCAGATAGTCATTGGTTTGCTTGACTTGCGGCCTGGGGTGGAACAGATCCAAATCGGCGCTAATCCAAAGGCGATGAAACTTCTCCTTTTTTTGCTTGAAAGCCTGAACAAAATAATCAATATGATCGCTAGTATCCAAAAGAATCTGATCGGCTAATTTGCAAGCCAGCCAGTTAAGCAGCCAGTAATAAAGGCCAGGTAAGCTTTTGACCTTATACTGCTTTCTGTCAATAATGGTAGAGTCGTAGATGGAATTAAAAGCGTCAAAAACTATTTTCTTGCGGCTTAAAAATCTGGCCATAACCATCGCTTGATAACCGGGAAAAGCTACTAACAAAAAGTCATAATCGCCTTTTAACTTAAGCAGTTGCCTGGAAATATCCAGGTACTTGCCTAAGCCGGCCTTAGTGCTGTTAACCTCAATCACTTCTACCCCGTTTTCTTTAAGACCCTTAAGCAAAATCCTGTTTCTGGCATAATCCGGATTATAAATGCCGAAATAGCAAACCTTCATAAGGCTAAATCAATTTTTCTTTCCAGGTTTTAGGAGTTGAATCGTTTTCTAATTCCAAAGCTTCCAGGTAAACCGGCTGCTCCCAGCCGATTTCCTTAGCCCACTTAATCATTTCTCTAATACCTTTTTCCAAATCAATTAAAGGCTCGTAGTTAAGGAGCTGTTTGGCTTTTTGATATGAGCTGTAGACGTTGCAGCCCAAAGCCTCAAGATAGTCAACCAAATGACTAACTATAAAGCCGGCTGCACCAGTGACCAAAATCCTCTGGTATTTATTTTTATCAATCATGTGAGTCTTAAATAATGTTTAAAATCATAAAAATACTATCATATTATACTTAAAAAGTCTAGATTTTAGCAAGGGTAACAAAAAACTCCTTAGTCTTAGATTGTACTAAGCAGCCAATTTTAATGGTTGAAAAATTTTAAATTAAACTTTGCGAGCTAAGATAAATCCTGAATGCGTTGATAAATCTTCCTGATTGATATTTTTGAATCTTTTAGCTAAATCAGATTTTCTCAGAATATTTTTAGCAGAGTACCTGTGATCCAAAATCATTTCAAAATTATTTTTTTTCAAACAGTCAATCTGCTGTGAATGGGCATGCCGGTTGATTAAATAATGGCATCTGCCCCTTATAATCTTCCATAAATAATCGGAATAGGTCCAATGCCCGTTCCACAGCCTGGCAGTTTCGTGAGAATTATAGCCAACAGTATGGGCCATTACCCCTCCTTTTTTCAACCATTTGGCAAAATAAGAATAAGCTTCATCTATATCATCAACATGCTCCATAACGGCGACCGAATAAATAAAATCAAAAAAGCCTTCCTTAATCCCGATAAATTCCTGCTTGGAAGAGACATAATTAATAGATATCTCATTTTCTAAATCAGCTGGCTTTTTATTAATTACATTTAACACGGCCTGGCGAATTTTTTCCAGCCTCTCTTCAGCTAAATTTTCCTTTAAACATTCATCTGTTAAAATATGGCTGGGAAAATCATAACTATTCAAATCCGGCTTAACTTTAGGAAACTCATTATTATCAGGTATAGACGTTTTGTTTTTAAATAAATCAATCAATTCGTCCAAAATTTTTAAATTATCAGAGGTGTAAGCATTTTCAGAAATATCAATTGCATAATATTTATTTACGCCAGACAGCAAAGCGGCCAAACCGATGCCCAGAGAATCGCCAGCTCCAAATTCGCCAACCGTCTTAATACTTTTAATGTCGACTTTTCCTTCAGATAAAACAACTAAATGACGGAGCCATAAGGTATACCAGTTTCTGGCTGTAATTAACCCCTGCCTAATACTGCCCCTGTTATAAAATTGATTTTGATGCTTAGGGAAAAGACAAGCTAAAAAACCAGGTAAATAGGTACCTATTCCCTTTAAGGTATAATAATATTTTGTTATAGGTAGAAAAAAAACTTTCTTAATCTTATCGCGTAAAGTCATTTTCTTTTGATTAAATTATAAAAATAATACCATGCCATTTTAAAAAAATCCAGGCTTTGACAGAAGTAATAAAAAAACCACCTAGCTTACGCTAAATGGTCTTTTTTGTGTTTGGTTTAATTGATTATTTCCATGGCTATCCCCGCTGCATCGCGATGGATAGCGAAACGTGGATAACGATTGAACTGCAGATCACTGTCTTCCTTGCGACGATTGGCCTCAACGATGGCTAACAAGTTAAAATTCATTTCAACCATCCCCTGACCGAGTTTTGACAAGACCGGAGAGTTGGGCGGTACAAAACCGTCAGTGAATAGCGAAATGACCGTGCCCGGAGTGACCATCATACGACCGGTCTGCATCATGCCTTCCAATTCAGGCATACCGTTGATAACAGCCAGTCCGTCTGACAAGTTCTCCAACTTGCGATGTTCAATGTCCATTTGAATCGGATCTTGAAGCTTGGGAGAGTCATCATAACTCTTACCCAAATTATTGAAATAAATGGCGTCTCTGACAGAGCACCCGAGATATCTGGCATTGGCTCCAGCCGTATACAAAACTTTTTTATCAAGTGGAGTCATATAATCGACGGTAGGAATATAGATCTCGCCGTCATTTATAATCATCAACTTGGTGTCCAAGGCATGGGCAAAGTCGAGAATGCCTGTCTGGAGATCAATTCTGACAACTGTGCCAGCTGCTCCTGGCAAACCTTCGGGATGAGCAAGATCATAACCACATTCGGTTAGCAATCTTCCCCATCTCTGGTTCATATGAAGCATGGCAGTTCTAGCCTGACCAACGCCTTCTGTCCAAAGTCCCACTTCTTCCAATCTCTGCAGACAAAACTTGGTACAAGCTTCGCCTGTGGTTTTAGCTCCTGGTACTGCTTCCATCAAAGCTGCCGGATTGCCATTTTCTTGCCAGGCTCTACGTCCGTCCAGAATAGAGATCGTTACAAAACGATCACGCTCAAGATGAAAAAATAATCCATCTTCATTGCGATCGCTACCAGGTATCATGACACGGCTTAATTCTTGGATTTTCAAGGTTTTTCCCCTTTTGTTATTAAATAGCTAATTATGGCATAATAGCATATATTTAATATTTTGTCAATAATAATCATATTTATCCACTTGACATCTAATTATATATAATTATACTTAATTATATATGAATAAATACACAACTATTTCCATTCCTATTCAGCTTAATGACAAGCTTAAGGAACTTATTAAAGATACCGGCTTTCATTCAGTTTCCGGCTTTGTGGCTTATATTCTCAGACAGGTGGTTTCTGACAGCCAGGAAAATAAAGGTTTTTCTTCGGCTGAAGAGGAGAAGGTAAAAAATAGGCTTAAAAGCCTGGGCTATCTAAAATAACCATGGATCATCTAACTGCTTTGGAAAACAAATCAATCTATATTATCAGAGAAGCTTTTAACCAATACAAAAGCCTGACTTTACTTTGGTCTATTGGCAAAGATTCCACTACCCTCCTCTGGCTGGTCCGGAAAGCTTTTTTCGGCGATGTGTCTTTTCCGGTTATGCATATTGATACCACCTATAAATTTCCTCAGATGTATGAATTCAGAGACAAGTATGCCAAAGAATGGGGTTTAAATTTAATGATTGAAAAAAATCAGTCAGCTCTTAATCGCGGCATCGGCTACGCAACCCATGACGGCTTTACCTGTTGCCATGAACTAAAGACTGTCGCTCTGCAGCAGGCTATCATCAAACATAATTTAAAAGCTATACTGGTCGGCATCAGAAGAGACGAACACGGCATCAGAGCCAAGGAAAGATATTTTTCTCCCAGGACAATTGACTTTAAGTGGAACGCCGGTGAACAGCCGCCTGAACTTTGGGATCAATATAAATCCAAAATCGGCAAGGAAGTCCATGTCAGAGTCCATCCCCTATTGCATTGGACCGAAGTTGATATCTGGGAGTACATTAAAAGAGAAAACATTCCGATTAGTGAGCTCTACTTTGCTAAAGATGGCCAGAGGTATCGATCTTTGGGCTGCATGCCAATTACTAAACCGATTAATTCCAAAGCCGACAGTTTGGACAAAATAATTAAAGAAATTAAAGAATCTAAAGACGATGAACGGGCTGGACGTTCGCAGGATAAAGAATCGATGAACACCATGGAAAAATTAAGGGCTTTAGGCTACATGTAAATTATGAATGATAACCAATTAAAATTTGTGATTGCCGGCCATGTGGATCATGGTAAATCAAGCCTGATCGGCAGGCTGCTTTATGATACCGGTTCAGTTTCTAAAGCCAAGATTAGGGAAGTTGAAGAAATCTGCCAGGCCTTAGGCAAAGACTTTGAACTGTCTTTTTTAATGGATCACTTGACTGAAGAACGGGAGAAAAACATCACCATTGATACGACTCAAACTTTTTTCAAAACCAAAGAAAGGGATTATGTGATTATTGACGCCCCCGGCCACAAGGAATTTTTAAAGAATATGATTACCGGCGCTTCTCTGGCCGAAGCAGCCGTCCTGATTATTGACGCCAAGGAAGGCCTCAAGGAACAGACTAAAAGGCACGCTTATATGCTTTCTCTTTTAGGCGTTAAGCAATTGATAGCGGTAATTAACAAAATGGACTTGGTTGATTATAGCCAAGATCGTTTCAATGAGTTAAAAAACGAACTAAGCCAGCATCTTAACAAACTAGGTCTTAAACCTAATTATTTTATCCCTATCAGCGCCAGAGCTGGCGATAATATAGCTGAAATCAGCAAAAATATGGATTGGTACAAGGATTTAACTGTCCTCAAAGCCTTAGATTCTTTTAAAAATAAGATTAAGTTTAATAATCTGCCCTTAAGACTGCCGGTTCAGATGGTCTATAATGATCTACTCTTGGGCCAAGTGGAAAGCGGCTCAATTTCCCAGGACCAGGAGGTTATCTTAATGCCTCAGAACATCAAGGCTAAAATCATGGAAATTAAAAAATGGCAAGCTGATCCTGAGACAGCCGAAACTGGCGATAATATTGGCTTTAAGCTGGCTGATCAGGCTTTAGTCGAAAGAGGCAACGTTATCTGTTCAGTTGAAACAGAAGCTAAAAGTAGAAAAGAGTTTACAGCTACTATCTTTTGGATGTCAGCTAAGCCTCTTAAAGAAAATCAGGAGTTTGAATTAAAATTAACCACTCAACTAACTAAGGCTAAGATTAAAAAAATCCATAAGATTATGGATTCATCCGATTTGGAAATTTTGAATAAAAAAGAAATTAATGAAACTGAAGTAGCTGAAGTCAAGATTGAAACCGAAAAAGAAATTATTGCCGAAAATTTTTACTTTATTCCGGAACTGGGCCGATTTGTAATTATCAAAGGTGAAGATATTGCCGGCGCCGGTACGGTTAGCAACTAAAAACAGACTTTTAAAAAATAGCCTGTTTTTTATTTTATTAAGATAGCTGTTTTTCTAATTTCAGCAGTCTCCGGTCATGCTCCCATAAATTAAGCTTAATCTCCTTTTTATCCTGATCGTAAATATTCACAATACCCAGAATGGTCTTTAATGTTTCTTGAATTTTGCCCAATTTCTGATCCTGAGTATCAAGCCGTTTATCCACATATGATTTAAGGCCGTCAAAATCAGACCTTAGGCCGTCAAAATCCTCCTTAATCGCCCCGAAATAGACCTCAGCCATTTCAGCGGTAAAGGGAGTGTTTTTATTTTGTGCTTTTCTTTGAGACATAGTTTTCTAAATTAATTACCGACCCGGATCTTAAATTTAACCCATTAATCAAAGCAGGTCAATCTGTGAATAATCACCGTTTAATTAAGTCATAGCTGCCTTTCAGCCACAACCTGAAAATAAGATCCGAAACATCCGGATCCAAAGAGTCCCTGTGCATTAGCCTAGGGTTGGTTTTTTTATAGTTAAAACCAGGCAAGATAGTAAAAGCATAGCTATAGCCGGCTTCTTTAACTTCCTTAATGACTTCTTCATTAAAACTCTGCCTGTCACCGAAAGGATAGGCAAAAAACGGACTTTTAACCGAACCGTTAACTTCTTTTTTAAGCTCTTCTGAGTTAAGCTCCGTTAAACGCGAATGGGAAACCGAATGCCCGCCTAAAGCATGGCCGGCCTGTCTAATAACTCCAGCCTTATCTTCAAACCCTTTTTCTAAGAAAAAAATAGCTTTGACATTATGCTTATCCAGAATAGGTAAAGCGTTCTTGAGCCAGCTGTCATAGCCGTCATCAAAGGTAACTAGGAAATTAACCCTGTCTTTGATAAATTCTCCCCCACTAAACTGCTCCGGGGTGATTAAGTTAAAATGTTTCTTAAGATAAGCCAGCTTTTTCTCAAAAGCTTCAACCTGATTATCCTTAATTTCATGCAGGCACCAAACCCTTAAAAGAGGCTTTGTTAAAAACAAACTCCGCCAAAAGGGAATACTGATTAAGTAAAATAAAAAGATAATAATATTTCGCAAGTTTTTTTTCATTTAAATCTATTTAAGCAGCGACTGACTCTGAACCAAAGTCAGGCTCTTCCTTAACTTGGCTCATGAGATTTTTATATTTTTCATCTCCGGTAAAATGGGTCAGGTTAGCCAGCAAATCTTTAAACCTGGGCAAAATGTCGCTGTCGCCTAAAACCTTAATTTCTTCATCCGCTAGCTGGCTGACAAAAACAAACTTAATTTTCTCGTCTTGAGTTAATTTATCAAAGACTTCCTTAAACTCAGGCTTATTAATCCCCTCTAAAAATTCATTAATCTGCTGATCCGTAACTTGATCCATTCTGGCCATAATCTCCATGGCATTTAATCTTTCTGGCTGATTAGGTATTGTCGTTTCCTTATTTTCCATATTCACATTATTTGTTGGTTAATGGCTTATCTTAAATTAATTAAACTCAATCACTTCCCCGTCCATGTCCTTGGGAATTTCCACTTCCAAGAGGCTTAAAATGGTCGGAGCCAGATTAAGGATAGAGGTATCCATCTTCTTAGGCTCAATACCCTCGCCAAAGGCCAAAAACAGCCCTTCTGGCTCATTTTCTCCCTGCCAATGCTGTGGAGCTTCAAATACCTCCTTAGAGCCTAAAGAACCGCTAAAATGAGTATTTTTAGCCTGCTCTACGATTAAATCAGGAGCTTTCTCCAAAAACTCGCCACTATAAATATCTTCCTTTAAATGAACCTGCTTAACGATCTTCAAGCCTTGGTACTCAAGTTCAGTAAGTTCTTTAATCAATTTTTCCTTAAAACTCTGATCTTTGTTTAAAAGGTAAATCGGGCCTTGGCCGGAAGCAATGGCCTGCGAATTATCCCAGTCAATCATTTCCGCCTTGCCGGCGTACTGAACATGACCGACATCATCAGGCAAAAGCTGCTGCAAATTTCTAGGCACGATTTTTTTGACAAAGTCCTTGAGACCCAGTTTGGTCAAAATTCTGGTGACTCTCTGCCGGTTAAGACCAAACTTTCCCAATTTATTAGAAACATTTTCCGTTTGCTCCTTTAACTTTAGATAACCTTTCTGATTAAGCCAAGTAGAGATGTTAAACTTTACCTTTATCTCGTTAGTGCCGTGGTCAGACATAAACAGGAAAGTGTACTCAGAAAATTTTTCCAAAAGATTGCCAATACCCTGGTCAATAATCTGCCAAGCCTTAAAAACCTTTTCATCGCCCCAATGATAATGCTGAAGAACATTAATCAGATAGGTTACCACCATAAAGAAATCAAAGCTACCTTCTTTAAGTAAAAACTCGGCGGCTTCAAACCTCACCCTGATCAAACGGTAAATTTCTTCAATCACTTCATCGGCGTTCTGCTTCATAAAGCTGATGTTATGCGGTAAGACCCGCCAGCCGAATTTTGACTTTAATAGTTTTTCTAAAGATTCAGGATAGGTAAATTGGGACTCCAAAGCGTCTGGGCCTCCGGCTACCATAACCCCGTTAATCTTATGGGGCGGATACAAAGTCGGCATATTAATCACCCCTACCCTCTTGCCAGCTTCTGAAAGATAGTCAAAAATTTCCTTGCCTTTGAATGACTGAGAACTGGGAATATAAATTTTCCTTTTTTCCAAATCAATATTTTCCCACCAAAAAACTCCCAGCTTGGCCGGACCCCTGCCGGTAGCAAAACACTTCCAGTTAGGGGAAGTGACCGGAGGAAGCTGGGATCTTAAAATTCCCCAAGTTCCACCCTGTTGAAGCTTTTTAAAATTAGGCAGCCGGCCTTCATCAATCCACTTTTGGATATAATTCCAGCTGCCGCCGTCAATACCGATGACAATTACTTTTTTAGGCATATTCGCTGATATAATTTACAAATTTATCAATTAAATTATCAACCTGATGATTTTTAACCACGATCTCTCTGAGCTTAAAGCCTAGCTCCTTTCTTTCTGAAGCTGGCAGATTGATTGCCTGCTTAATCTTATCAGAAAGCTCCTTAGACTGATTCTGCTCAAACTGGCATAAAGGCATTTCTCTGAACATTTCCTTAAAGCTGAAATTAGAATTAATAACCAAAGTGCCGGAAGACATAGCTTCCAAAACTGTCTTATCCAAACTTCTAGTGTCGGAAGTCGAAACTAAAATATCGGCAGATTGATAATAGCTTACTAAATCCCGATTAGGAATTGGACCAAAAAACTTAAAATAATCATCTAAGTCAAGCTCCTTAATTTTTCTCTTCAATGACTCCAGATAATCTGCCTTCGGGGCTGAACCGACAACTTCAAAACTTAAAGCCAATTTTTGCTGATTTATTAAAATATCGGCCGCTTCAATCAAAACTTCCAGATGCTTAACCGGCATAATCCTCCCTACCCAGAGAATCTTTTTCACCTCTTCAGGGTAACCGCTTCTCAAACCAAATCTGTCGGTATCAATGCCGTGACCGGTGACAATCTTCTTGTCTGTTTCCAAAGGAAAGCTTTCCTCAGAAGCCGTAAAAATCTTTCTAACCTTGCCGACAGCCTTTTTAGACTTACGACTTAAATGTCCGTGAGTCTTCCACCAAAAAATCGGAATCTTTTTAAAACTGGCCAAAGGATATGCCAGGTGAACATAAATTTCATTCATATGGACAAAAACCCCATCAGCCTGCTTCTTTAAAATCAAAGGTACTAACGATCTATAAAACTTCCAAAAATAAATCAGCTTACTAGGATACTTTTCCTTACCCAAAGAAATAACTCGGCAATTATCCGGCAAGTTAACCTCGCCCTTCTCCAGACAGATAACATAAAGCTTCTCTACTTTTTTAGCCAGCCTCTCCAGCCAGTCATGAACCGCGGCCAAAAGATCATCAGCCTGATCAACTGTCTGGGTTATAAAAATAATTTTTAAATTCCGTTTAATCATAAAATAGCCAACTGCCAGGCTTGAAGCTGAAGCTTCATTAACTCGGCTTCTTCCGGCAATTCCCTAACTGTCTTAAGTCCGGCTGCCGCCAAAGAGCTTCTTAAGCTATTATCGCTGATTAATTTATCAATGGCAACTGCCAAATCTTCTACTTTAGGACTGACTATCAAACAGTTTTGCTGATCTCTGGCTATCTCTCCGACCAGGCCAGTATCAGTAGCGACCACCGGCAAGCCTGAAGCCATAGCCTCAATAATCGTCCGATTATAGCCCTCCGACTGTGACGGACTAACAAAAATATCCGCTTCCTGATAGGCCTGTTCCGGATTATCAGACCAGCCTTTAAAATCAATTTTGTCTGACAAGGACAAGCTTTTAGATAAACTCTTTAAATTATTCTCTTCAGGGCCTTGCCCGTAAATAACCAATCTGAGCCGGTTGTACTTTAAGCTAACCTCCTTAAAAGCTCTGATTAACAAATCAAAATTCTTAACCTTAACCAATCTGCCAACTGCCAAGATAGCAGGCTCATCTTTTTCTTCTCCGTCTTTATCTACAGGCCTAAACTTATGCAAATCCACAAAAATCGGAGCGATTACAATCTTTTCCTTAGGTATATTAAACCTGCTTAAACTTTGGGCAATTCTCTGACTCACCACCCTGACTGAATCAGCCTGAGGCAAAACTTTTCTGGCCAATTTTAACCTAAAGAGGCTTTTAAGATTCCTGTTGTAGTAATCGTCATTAAAGAAATCGCC
>Ga0210019_1003843_pt1 | contig 13525 bp, 11 predicted proteins | sample CryGeyCG2114_020_2_FD_183969 | JGI IMG/M metagenome (GOLD analysis project Ga0210019, IMG submission 183969) | Groundwater microbial communities from aquifer - Crystal Geyser CG11_big_fil_rev_8/21/14_0.20 (SPAdes) (version 2) | ecosystem: Environmental > Aquatic > Deep subsurface > Groundwater ...
GGATGACGTGTGGGTAGTGGAGAAATTCCTATCGAACCTGGAGATAGCTGGTTCTCCTCGAAATAGCTTTAGGGCTAGCCTTGTGCGTTAAGCCGCGGGGGTAGGGCTCTGTTTCGGCTAGGGGGCGAAATAAGTCTACCAAACCGAGATAAACTACGAATACCGCGGTGTATTTCACGGGAGTCAGACGGTGACAGCTAAGTGCCATCGTCAAAAGGGAAACAGCCCAGACCATCGTCTAAGGTCCCTAATGGAAGTTTAGTGTGAAAGGAAGTCAGATTCCTCAGACAACCAGGAGGTTGGCTTAGAAGCAGCCATTCCTTTAAAGAGTGCGTAATAGCTCACTGGTCTACTGTCAATGACGGGATTTGGCGCCGAAAATCTAACGGGGCTCAAACTTTCAACCGAAGACATGGATGCATCCTTATGGATGTGTGGTAGAGGAGCGTTCCCATCTGCGTTGAAGTCAGATCGTAAGGTCTGGTGGAGCGTTGGGAAGTGAGAATGTTGGCATAAGTAACGTCAGCCAAGTGAAAAACTTGGCCACCGAAAACCCAAGGTTTCCCAAGCTACGTTAATCGACTTGGGGTTAGTCGGTCCTAAGGTGAACCCGACAGGGGTAGTCGATGGATAACAGGTTAATATTCCTGTACAGCGGATGTTTCGTCCAAGCAAAACTGGAGGCCCCTGTTTGCAATCTATTTTCCTTCGGGAAAGTGGAAAGTGTTCAGGTAAGTTGAAAGTGGCGCTAGCTCAGGGATGACGCCGTCGGATAGGGGGAGCGTGTTAATGAATTCACGTCTAAGCTTTAAGTGCATGGCCTTTCATGAAAATCAGCTAGGTCCCTCTTCGGAGGAGTACGAGAAGTGATAGAAAGTTTACCTTCGGGTGAATGATTCTCCTGACTTCAGCGGACAAGAAAAGTCTCGGAGCGAGAAATATACGTTTCCGTACCGTAAACCAACTCTGGTAGGTGGGTAGAGAATACTAAGGTGATCGGGATAACCCTCGTTAAGGAACTCGGCAAAACAGCGGCCGTAACTTCGGGATAAGGCCTGCCGGACACTAGCATTTTATGTTATGTGTTCGGCCGCAGCGAATGAGTCCATGCAACTGTTTATCAAAAACACAGGTCTCTGCTAAGTCGTAAGACGATGTATAGGGGCTGACGCCTGCCCAGTGCCAGAAGGTCACGTGGAGGGGTTAGAACTTCGGTTCGAAGCTCTGAAATTAAGCCCTGGTGAACGGCGGCCGTAACTATAACGGTCCTAAGGTAGCGAAATTCCTTGTCTGGTAAGTTCAGACCCGCACGAATGGCGTAATGATGTGGACACTGTCTCAACGAGGGACCCGGTGAAATTGTAGTATCGGTAAAAATACCGATTGACCGCAGCAAGACGGAAAGACCCCGTGCAGCTTTACTATAGGTTGACATTGGTTCGAGTTAATACATGTGCAGGATAGGTGGGAGACTTTGAAGCTTCGCGCTAGCGGAGTGGAGTCACCCTTGAGATACCACCCTTGTATTAGTTTGAATCTAACTTCTTTATTGGAGGACATTGTTTGCTGGGTAGTTTAACTGGGGCGGTTGCCTCCTAAAGAGTAACGGAGGCGCGCGATGGTTCCCTAAGTCCGGATGGAAATCGGACTGATAGTGTATTCGCATAAGGGAGCTTAACTGCAAGACCTACAAGTCGAGCAGATGCGAAAGCAGGCGAAAGTGATCCGGCACCTCAACGTGGGTTGGGTGTCGCTCAACGGATAAAAGTTACGCCGGGGATAACAGGCTTATAGCTTCCAAGAGTTCATATCGACGAAGCTGTTTGGCACCTCGATGTCGGCTCATCGCATCCTGGGGCTGGAGAAGGTCCCAAGGGTATGGCTGTTCGCCATTTAAAGCGGTACGCGAGCTGGGTTCAGAACGTCGTGAGACAGTTCGGCCCCTATCTGCTGTGGTTGTAGGATTTTTGAGAAGAGCTGCTCCTAGTACGAGAGGACCGGAGTGGACGAACCCCTGGTGTATCTGTTGTCGTGTCAACGGCATTGCAGAGTAGCTACGTTCGGAAGGGATAACCGCTGAAAGCATCTAAGCGGGAAGCCTCATTCAAGAAAAAGATCCCCATTAGCCTCCCGGTAGACTACCGGGTTGATAGGCAACAGGTGTACGCACAGCGATGTGTTTAGCCGAGTTGTACTAATAGGCAATAGACTTTTTTGTTTCGTACAAATTTAGTGTTGGAGACGAGGTTCTTAGGACCTCCTCGGAGGTTTTCGGACTTTGTTTCTGACACTAGCGTTTAACATGTGTTTTGTGAAAACAAGACTGTGTGAAACTAGTTTGAATTCTTGTTGTATTAACCTTACCGGATCTAAAATACGTTTTTCGTATAAAAGGTCCAATCTTGGTGGTTATTGCGAGTGGGGTACACCTGTTCCCATCCCGAACACAGCCGTTAAGCCACTCAGCGCCGATGGTACTGCGACCTGAGTCGTGGTAGAGTAGGACGCCGCCAAGATTGGGCTTTTTATGTGTCTATTTCCCCCCCCTTTTTTCTCGTGATTGCTGTGCCTAATAGGTCCAAAAATTTTGCAAATGGTTTTCTTGCTTTGATGGTTTTTAAATCAAGTGCTTCTTCGGTGTTCGTATGTTCACGTCGATAGTCATCCAAGAATTCTTGGACTTCAATTTTGTTCTCCCATATAAGTACTTCGCTTTGCCATTTTTTTAGGTTCGCTAGGTACTGTATATCGTGTTCATCTAAGTATTTTGAACCTTCTGGATTCCCTTGGATGCGTTCGTAAGCGGCAATGGTGACATCAATGAGTCTTGGGAGTGTGTTGTACAGTGGATAGTCGTCTTGATCGTGATCAAGGACACACCATGCGATCAGTCGAGTGGTGGTGTCACGTAATGTTTCAACTTGTTTATCGTAAGGGCGCCCTTCCAGCGTTGCGACGTTGTGGGTTCGATCCTTTATCTTAATCATCAATGATAAATAAGCGATTTCTTTTGCCTTTTTTTGTTTCGTGTTGTTGGCTGCGTCAAGTTTGATTAGAAAGTCAGTCATTTTTCCGTTGTCGTGTGTTTGTGGAAATTCTTTAAATGTTTTGCTAACAGGTTGGTCGGCCATGGTTTTTTTACCCGAAAAGAACCCATTAAATTCTCTTTCTGAGATTCCCGTGCTTCGCATTACTTCTTTTTTTCCTGCGATGTTTCTTTGTGCTGCCACTTTTTTTTCTTCACTGGTGAGAGGGCTTTTTTCGTTTTTTGTTACCAGATGTAGAATACTTCGTATTTTGTAGGCGGCTTCTGTTCCGCAGAGGTTGAGCACTCGCTCTTTTATTTTTTCCCTTGTGTTGTCTTCAAATCCGCTTTCGATGGGAAGGCTGCTGTCATATCGATCTGCGCGTGTTACCAAGAACTCCATGATGGTATCGATGTCCCATTCTCCATCTTCAAGGAGATCGTGAAATGCACATGCGGTTGATATGACTACAAAGTCGATGGGGGGCGCTTCATTGTTCTCGATAACATACTGGATGGCGTCTTCATATAGTTCATATGTTGCGGTCACTGGATGGTAAATATAAGGAACGTTTCCCACTTTGCGCATGCGTCCTTTATGTTGAAGATGGTGTGCGGCTTTAGCAATGGAAATAGCTTGATGCGTTGCATCAATCAGGCGAAGCTTTCGATTTTGCGCGGCTATTTGGTGTCGAATCGGACTGTCATAGGGAAGTTTTAGTACCCAATCGCTTTCTGTGCTTGGGGATTGGTCGTTACGAGGTGGTTTTTCTAAGAGCATTTCGAGATATAAACGCCATGCGACAATTAGCTCTTTATCCAGTTTATAGAGCCGCTCTCGTGTGCCTTTTTCTTTGTTCCTCCATAGTTCCAATTGGCTTGGTTTATTTTGCTCGTGGGGATCTTCTGAGGTTTCTATTTTTTGTGGTGTGATGATGGCTGCTACCGCTGCCTCGAATTTTCTTCGAATGGGAGCGGCGGTTTTTGCCATTACCTTATCGGTGAGTGGGTCTACTACTTCCGGTGCTTCTTCCCAGGTTTCCAGAAGTGTTGTGGTATTTACTGTATTTTCTCTTCGTTTTCTCTTGGCTAATTCGTAAATTTTTGTGAGGCGTGCATGGTGCTTTTCATCAATGTGTGGGAGTAGATTTGATAGCCGTAATTCTTCCGGTAATCCTTCCTGAATGATTTGTTGTTCCAGACGCCAAAAAAGAGCGCTGGAAGGAGTGAGGCATAGAGATGGGTCTTCGACGATGTCAGGGTGCTCAAGTAGGATTAGAAAGTATCCTGCGCGCAACATCATTTCCTCTTCCTGTATGTGTTCACCGCTTTGAGTTAGGGGTGGCATTTGATGTTGTTTAATGGGTTATTATTTTTACCTTCTTATCTTATTTTGTCAACACAAAATTCATGGTTTTACCCCATTTAGTTCATGCTTTTTACTAAATTTTATTTAGGGACCCTCTGAAAAATACACTGATGACTGCAATTTCTCCCATTCGGCTACAACACCGTATTTTTCAGAGGGTCCTTAGTTGATTTCATCGTCTTCATCCTCTCCGTCTTCGTTTTTTTCTTTTTCATGAATGTCTTCATCGTGTCCTACGGATAATTCACTGCTTTTTTTGAATTTTTGGAGCCGCGAGGTGCGTGGATTGTAACTTTCATAAAACAACGTCACGAGTTCGTCCGTTTTGAGTTGGTCGACTTTTAAACCAATATTTTGCAGTCCCGAGGAGACCACATTCACTCGTTGCATGAGTCCTTTGTAAATGGTTTCAAATTCTCGATGTCGTTGCCTGAGCTCCCCAATGGAATCTTTTTGGCTCATTCGTTGTATGAATTTCTGAATTAGTGTGGGTTTCTGGGTTCTTGGAGGGTCAAAAGGCACCACCACATAAAATTCTTTTTGCATGATGTCTGCGTATTCAATCAAGCGCTTGATGTAATCAATGTAATCATTGGTCTGTTCTTTGAGGAGCGCATGGGTTTGTTTTTTTGCCGTGTCTGTGAGATTGTCCAAATAATTATCGAGATCCAGTTTTTTGGAGCGCACCACGATTTGAATTGGAAATTCCAGTGTATTGAGAAAGTTTTGATAAGAATAAATGACGGCATTTTGTTCTTCTTCAGATTTGAGATGCACATTTACGCTGGATGTTTTGAGAATGGTTCGAACGCCCCCATTTTTTAGAACAATGACGTTGTCTCGAATTTCAGCAATTTGCAGGTGCATTTGAGTGCTGCTTTTGGCACTTTTTTTGCTGCTTTTTACTGTGTCTTTTTTTTGTGGTTCAGTCTTTTTTTTGGTTCCTAGGAATGACATTAGGCGTGGTTTTCAATGATAGATTGTAGATTTTTGTGTTGTTCCTCTTTTTCTTTGAGGAGTTCACTGTGTGTATTGAGGACTTTGGTTAAATCATCCAGATTACTGAGATCTTTGATTGGCATATTTCTTTGTTTTTCTTGTGCCAATTCTTCTTTGGTTTTTGGTTTTGGTTGGGTCACTGAAATGAATACGTCTCCGCCTCCTTGAGTCCATACGCGAATTTTTGGTTTTGAATGAAATTCAATGGAAAGAAGAATAAATTGTAGGAACGGAATTCCTTTTACTTTTACAAAAGCCACTGACAATGTGAGTATGGCGATGAGTGCAACCGGCAGAATCCATACGGTGAGCAAGTATACTTTTGACAGGCTGATGTAGAGAAAGTAGTCGATTCCACCGCCTACGCCCACAATAATTAGTTGTTTGAGGGTGAGTGGGCCCACGATTTTGTCTTCGGCTTGAACGTTTTGTGGGATTTTTTCTCGCATGCTTTTAGTTAGATTTATCAGATTAGTATACCAGAATTTTTTATGGATAGCAATGGTTTGCTGGGTGATGTTCTTTCTGTTAAACTTCCGGGGCTATGACACACCAACCCAAAAATATTCGGAATTTTTCTATCATTGCCCATATAGATCATGGAAAATCCACGTTAGCGGATCGATTTTTGGAAGTGACGAAAACCATTGCCGCGCGCGACATGAAACATGGTCAAATGTTAGACACCATGGAGCTTGAGCAGGAGCGGGGAATCACGATTAAACTTCAGCCGGTTCGTATGTATTGGGATAAGGATGGCACCAATTATCAGCTCAATTTGATTGATACACCCGGGCATGTAGATTTTAGTTATGAAGTGTCCCGTAGTTTGGCGGCTTGCGAGGGGGCGATTTTGGTGGTGGATGCCACGCAGGGGATTCAGGCGCAAACATTGGCCAATTCTTATATGGCTATTGAGCATAATTTGGAGATTATTCCCGTGCTGAATAAGATTGATTTGCCAGCGGCGGAGGTAGAGCGTCGCACCCAGGAATTGGTGAATGCGTTTGGATTTAAGCCGGAAGAAATTTTGCATATTTCCGCGAAGCAAGGGACTGGGGTGGAAGCATTGCTTAATCATGTGATTGAACACGTGCCACCGCCAAAGGTTCGGGGAAACGTTGAAGGCGCGAAAGCACTTATTTTTGACTCTTTGTACGATTCATATCGAGGTGTGGTGGCGTATGTGCGTGTGGTCGAAGGATCTTTGAAGCGTGGAGATAAAATTCGATTTTTAAATACCAGGGCTGAGGCGGAAGTACTTGAGGTGGGTTATTTACAGCTAAAAATGGAAAAATCCGATTGTTTGTCTGAAGGGGAGGTGGGTTACCTTATTACAGGAGTAAAGGCAGTACGAGATGCGCGCGTGGGGGATACGGTATGGTGTGCCGGAACGTCCGGGAAAACAGCGGCGGAGATCAAGCCATTGCCGGGTTATAAAAAAGTCACTCCGTTTGTGTTTGCGAGCATTTATTGTACTGATGGAGCGGATTTTCCCTTGCTTCGAGATGCATTGGATAAGTTGAGTTTGAATGATTCTGCTTTGTCGTTTGAGGCTGAGCAGTCTACGGCTTTGGGACATGGATTTCGGTGTGGATTTTTGGGATTGTTGCATTTGGATATTGTTCAAGAACGATTGGAACGTGAATATGATTTGGATTTGATTGTTACGGCTCCGGGGGTTTCTTACATTATTCAGCGATCGGATGGAGAGGATGAATTGATTTCTAACCCTGCTTTTTTGCCGGATTCCAATTATTATAATGAAATTCGTGAGCCATGGGTGTCAGTGGAAATTTTAGTGCCAAAGGATTTTGTGGGAGGAGTGATGAAATTGTTGGATGAATCGCGTGGAGTGTCCAATTCAATTAAATATTTGGATGAAAGCCGTGTTCAATTGACGTATGAAGTGCCATTGGCGGAAATTGTCATGGATTTTTATGATCAACTTAAAAGCGCAACATCCGGGTATGCGTCCATGAGCTATGAATTTTTGGAATATCGAGCTGGTAAATTGGTGAAATTGGACATGTTGGTGGCAGGGGACAAGCTTGAGGCGCTTTCTACTATTGTGCACAAAGATGCGGCGCATCACCGCGGGATTTTAATCTGTAAAAAGTTAAAAGATCTTTTGCCGAAAATGCAGTTTGAAATTCCGATTCAGGCCTCCATCGGTTCTAAAATTGTAGCACGCGAAACACTGGGAGCCATGCGAAAGGATGTGACAGCCGGATTATATGGCGGTGATGTGAGTCGTAAGAAAAAAGTGTTGGCCAAACAGAAAAAGGGTAAAAAGCGTATGAAACAGATGGGAAAGGTGAATGTGCCTCAAGAAGCGTTTATGGCAGTGCTTCGTCGGGAATAACGTTATAGGGTTGATAAAACTTTGTTTTTCTGTTAAAATGTACTGATTAAATTGAATCAGTATGTTAGAAACACCTCCAATTCCGGAATCTCCTCAAACGCCTGCTTCTCAGGTGTCTGCACTTCCGTCTCAATCAACAAAGTCTATGGATATGATTGTTGGAGCGGTTTTTTTGCTTTTGATTGGATTGGTTTCTTATTCTCTTTTCTTTGTTACTTCGGGTACGCCTTTGTTTGGTAATGTTCAGGAGGCGGAAGAGTTAGCAAAAAATTATGGAACTTTGCGAGTGGCTTATGATCAGCCTTTATTGACTTATGAACCCACAGTCTCTGATTTGGTGACACGAGGCTATTTAGCGAATACGTATGAGGGCTTGGTGCGATTTGATGTGAATTTGAATCTTGAACCTGCATTGGCATTGTCATGGGGAATATTGGATGACACTACATGGCAGTTTAAATTGCGTCCGGATGTGATGTTTCATGATGGAAGTTTATTTGATGCGAATGATGTGGTTGAAAGTGTGGATCGTGCTCGAATGCATCCTGATTCTCAGGTTCAGGATTTGGTTTCCAGTGTTGATGAAGTACTGGTGAACGATGATTTATTGATTCAAATTGTAACAAGTAATCCGGATCCTCTTTTGCTTAATAAATTAACGGCTTTGCCTATTGTCCCTTCTGAGTCGCGAACTCGTATTTCAACACCAATAGGGACTGGTCCGTATGTTTTTAATCGTACCGGAGGTGATGTATGGAAATTCACGCGAAATAATAGCTATTGGGGTGAACTTCCGGCTTATCCTGAATTGGCTTTGATGTTTGTCCCTGATAAGTTTGAGAGATATGAAAGTTTTACTTCCGGGGATATTGATGTCATGGCACAAGTGCCACCGGTTTTTGTGGATCCACTTTTGGATCAGGAGTCTAAGATTGCCAGTCAGCCCAGTTTAGATGTGAGTTTTTTCTTATTTAATTGGAAAGGTTCAGATTCTCCATTTAGGCATCGTGAATTGCGGGATGCCTTGCGTTATGTTTTTGATCCGGATCAGATGAGTAAATTAACAGGTGGATTTTCGCGCCCCATTGGTCAATTCGTGAGTCGGGGAGTGTTTGGGTACAATCCTGATTTAGATGTTTTTCCATATGATTTGTCTAAAGCACGTTCTATTTTGGAACCTTTGGGCAAGAACATACTAGTTCAACTTGATTTGCCAAAAGGATTGGAAGCGTTGGGTGATTATGCGGATCAACAGATGACAGCCATAGGCTTGAGTTCAACCGTGGTTTATTGGGAGCCGGAGGTTTATTCTGAACGTGTTTTATCCGGAGAAAGTGATTTTTTCTTTTTTGGATGGCGCAGTGATTTGGGAGATGCTGGTGATTTTTTTACAAAACTGATTCATTCCAAAACTTCTGATGGGCGCTATGGGTCTTTGAATGGAGGGCGATATGAGGAATCTGTGGTGGATGATTTGATTGAAAAAATGGAACGGAATTTGCTTGAATCTCAGCGTCAAGAGGCACTCCAAGAATTAATGGATTTGGTTGTGAATGATGACATCATTGGGGTTCCTTTGTTTGAAACGGATGTGTTGGTTGGGATTCAAAAGGATCTTAAATGGGATCCTCGTGTGGATAATTTTATTTTAGCCACTGACTTTAAATAATATGTTTTTCCTTCGTTCACTTAAAACAAAACTGGTGGTAGGTATGGTGATTCTTTTGGTGCTTGCCTTCGGTCTTTCAGCGGTGTTGTTGATTAAAGAGAAAACCCGAGAGCTTTCCGATGATATTTATCGTGAAATTCGAAGTTATTCCGATCTGACCGCACCTCAGATAACCACATTGTATGAACGTTATTTGGCGGAAGATAGTTTTGTGTATTTTAATCGAGAAATTCAAAGTATTTTTGGTAAAACTCCGGTGATTACGGGCATTGGTGTGGCAGAGTATTCCGGTGAAGTGCTTTATGATTCAACTGAGGAGCAAGCGCGTCAATATACGGGGGATCCACGGTTGATTCCTTCCGGTTCTATGTTGAGTCGAGTGCAGGCTACGTATCCTTCTTATGAGTTGGATGATGGGCGTGTGGTTTTCTTAAAAATGGATGCGCAAAAGAATCTCAATACTATTGATTTGCTGGAAAAGCCGGTGTCACCCATTGAACCTTTGGATCGAGTGGTGAGTGTGATTTATCCGGTGGGTGCTCGTTATGCGGTTTTGTATTCTCCATCTTATGATTTGTTGGATCAACGTATTCAAGCCATGTGGATTAAAATTATTTTGCTCACGTTGTTTGCATTGTTGGTGGGTGGGGCGTATGCATATTTTTTCTCAGGTAATATCACAAGGCCATTGAAGAAACTTCAGGCTGGAGCAGTGATATTGGGGGGAGGAGATTTTTCAGCTCGTGTTCAGATTGAAACTCATGATGAAGTGGGAATGTTGGCAGGAACGTTTAATAAGATGGCGGAAGATTTGGAAAAAAGTGTGGATGCCAAAATGTTTCAAGCTAAGATTGGAAAAGAATTGGAATTGGCTGCGAATATTCAAAAGCAGTTGTTGCCATTGACCATGCCCATGATTCCGGGATTGGATATTGCGGCTGGTATTATTGGTGCGGATCAGGTTGGAGGTGATGTGTATGACTTTTTTAGTCCGGATCAGGAGAACTTTTATGGATATGTGGGAGATGTGACAGGTCATGGAGTGCCTGCCAGTTTGGTGGTGTCGATCGCCAATGCACTTTTTCATAGTTATTCGGATTTAGGAGATCCCAAACAAATTTTGATTAAAGCCAATAAGATTATTAAGGAAAAAACCACTGCCAATATGTTTATTACTTTGGTGCTGTGGCATTGGAATGTGAAAACACAAAAAATGAATGTAGTGAATGCCGGACATGAAGTGCCACTCAAATTCACTGCCAGTACGGTTAAAACCGATGAAATGAATAAAGGAGGTCTTGCTTTGGGGATGATGCCGGATATTTCCGCATTGATGAAAGATCAATATGTAGAATTGGCAAAAGGGGATTGTTTGGTTTTTTATACGGATGGAGTGCCTGAAACATGGCGTAATGAAAAAGAGCAGTATGGTATGCCTGAATTTAAACGTGTGGTCACTCAATCTTGTGATTTGTCATCTGCGTTGGCCATTAAAATGGCATTGCTTGCGGATGTGAAACAATGGTCACAAGGGTATGAGCAAATGGATGATATTACGGTGATGGTGGTCAAGCGAACTTGATCCCAGGGATTGGGAAGTTTTTACAAAAGTCCTTAACTTCACCAAGGATTCGTTTTTGAGTGGCTTCGTTTTCGTGATTTTCACAGATGTCGTTGATCCATTGGGCCAGCACTTTCATTTCCGGTTCTTTCATGCCGCGAGTGGTAATGGCGGGAGTGCCAATGCGAATGCCTGAGGGGTCAAACGGGGTACGCGGATCAAACGGTACCATGTTCTTGTTGCAGGAGATTCCAGCGTTTTCAAGGGCTTTTTCAGCTTGTTTGCCGGTGAGTCCTTTGGAAGTCATGTCAATGAGCATGAGATGATTGTCCGTGCCTCCGGAAACAATGTCGAATCCTAGGTCCATGAGGTCGCGAGCCAGCGCTTGTGCGTTGAGGATGACTTGGCGTGTGTAGTCTTTGAATTCAGGTTTGAGTGCCTCCAGGAACGCCACGGCCTTAGCTGCATTGATGTGGTCGTGTGGACCGCCCTGCATTCCGGGGAAAACCGCACTATCGATCTTTTTTGCCCATTTTTCTTTACAGAGAATGATGGCGCCTCGAGGACCGCGCAAGGTTTTGTGTGTGGTGGTGGTGACAACGTCAAAATAGGGGACAGGGGAGTCGATTTGGCCTCCGGCAATGAGTCCGGCAATGTGGGCAATGTCTGCAAAAGTATAGGCCCCCACTTCATCCGCGATCTCTTTGAATCGTTTCCAATCTAAATTTCTTGAGTAGGCTGAAAATCCTGCCACAATCATTTTGGGTTGCTCTTGGAGGGCAATGTCTCGTACTTTATCCATATTGATTTCTCCGGTTTCTTTTTCTACTTCATATTGGACAAAATCAAATAATTTCCCCGAGAAATTAATCGGATGTCCATGGGTGAGATGCCCTCCATGAGCCAAACTCATTCCAAGCACTTTGTCCCCGGGATTAAGTAAGGCAAAGTAGACCGCGGCATTGGCTGGAGATCCTGACAGGGATTGAACATTGGCATGTTCAGCCCCAAAAAGTTGTTTGGCACGATCAATGGCTAAATTTTCAATTGTATCAATGTTTTCTTGACCGGCATAGTAGCGTTTCCCCGGGTAGCCTTCGGAATATTTATTGGTGAGAATGCTTCCCATGGCTTCGAGTACGGCTTCGGAAACATAGTTTTCAGAAGCAATGAGTTCGATTTCATCACGTTGACGTTGTTTTTCGCGCTCAATGGCTTGGTGAATGGCGGGATCCGCGGCTTGGAGTGGGGTGGTCATTGAAGAGGGGTTAGGATGGCGTGATAAGTTTAGATTCGGTGAGGATCCCATGGAGGGCAATGTCGTGGGGTTCGTAAGGGAGTTGGTTGATGAGCTGGCAGTCGTAGCTGAGTCCGAGGGTGGGTGTGTCATAATGAGAGAGATAAGAATCATATGTGCCTTTGCCGTAACCAAGGCGGTGACCGGAAAGGTCGAATCCAATGCCCGGAACAATGATTAAATCAATTTTTTTGTGGTAGGGGTGTTGTTTTTCAGATTTAACTTCTAAAATATTATAGGTTCCAACGGTGAGGTCATTCCAGTGGGTGAGTGGGGTTGGTTTCAATTGATCATGGATCATTGTGGGGACCAGAATGGTTTTTTCCTTTAGGTATTTTTGAATAAGAAAATGGGTGTCAACTTCTTCGTCATTGGAAAGATAGAAAAGGATCGTTTTTGCGGTTTGAAAGAGCGGGTGGGCTTCCAATCGGTGGGCAATGTCACGGTTTTTTTGAGTTCGTTCACCTTGAGAAAGATTTTTTCTTAAGGTTCTTAGTTGTTTTCGGAGCGTTGGTTTGTCCATGGTCAATTAAAAAGCCATAGGCATTGAACCATGGTGCGCTTTTCTTTACAATCAAGTCATGCAGAAAAAAATTATTTTCATGGTGATATTTATTTCGCTTGTGTCCGGTTTGGCAGGCGGGGTGGGAAGTGTGTATTGGTTGGAGCAAATGGATGATGATGCGGATGAAATCATGGTGGTGCCGGCAGGAACCTCACAATCAAATGAATCTCCGTTGATTGCTGCGCAAGCTGCGGTTGCTCCTTCGGTGATTAGCATTGTTCAATATGTGGATGCGTCGCAGTTTGGTGAATCATATTTGTATGGAAATCAGGGAGAAGACATTCGCGAAGTGGGTGGAGGGACCGGTTTTTTAGTGGATCCTTCAGGACTGGCTATTACGAATAAGCATGTGGTTTCCAATGAAACCGCGTTTTATGCTGCGATTTTAAATGATGGGACTCGTTATGAGGTGGTGGTGGAAGCGCGTGATCCTTTTAATGATGTGGCGATCGTGCGTTTAAGGGCGGATGAAGGAACATATGAAGCGGATCAACTTGGAAACCTTCAGTATGCACGTTTGGGCGATTCTTCTTTGCTCCGAGTCGGGGAACCGGTGTTGGCGATTGGAAATGCGTTGGCAGAGTATGCAAATACCACGACCGCGGGGATCATCAGTGCGACAGGTCGTCAGGTGGTGGCTTCGGATGGATTGGGTGCATTGTCCAATTTGTCAGG
>Ga0210019_1003845_pt1 | contig 13519 bp, 17 predicted proteins | sample CryGeyCG2114_020_2_FD_183969 | JGI IMG/M metagenome (GOLD analysis project Ga0210019, IMG submission 183969) | Groundwater microbial communities from aquifer - Crystal Geyser CG11_big_fil_rev_8/21/14_0.20 (SPAdes) (version 2) | ecosystem: Environmental > Aquatic > Deep subsurface > Groundwater ...
TAAGAAATAATTTAATATTTGAGAATAACAAATTTTAAATAGCGCCTTCTATAGCGCTATTTTTTTATATTCATTTATTCCCAGACCGTCTAATTTAATTTTTCCAATCCGCACCCGCTTCAAATCGCATACTCTGTATCCAAGCGCCCGACACATTAAACGGATTTGACGTTTTTTACCTTCTTTTAGAATAATAGAAAAAATTTTAGAACTGATTTTTTTAATTGAAACCGGTTTTGTTTTATAATATCCTTTTTCAGTTGAAATTATTACTCCAACTTTCATTTTATCTAAAAAATCTTGCGTAATTTGATTATCGACCTCTACCTCGTACTCTTTTTCCCACCCCAAAATTTTATTAGTAAGGCGCGGGTCGTTTGTAAGCAGTATCAAACCGTGGCTATTTTTATCTAGACGACCAATGGGATGCACCCTCACCGGATAATCAAAAATATCGGCAATTGATTTTTGTCCGCGGTGAGGAGAGCTGGTGACTATGTCTTTTGGTTTATTATAAGCCAAAGAGGCGTATTCTTTTCCGGCTATTTTTTTACCATTTACAAAAACTTCGCTATTTGAGGCAACTTTATCTCCGAGCTCAGCTTTTTCCCCATCAATCAACACCCTTCCATCTTCAATTAGCCGATCGGCTTCACGTCGGCTGAAATCACCAAAAAGCGCTATGTATTTATTAATCCTCATAACATTATAATAGCACTTCTTGCATTTTTAGCCAAAATGTATTAAATTATAGATGTGAGGTGCAAATGGCTCGGAAAAGTAGTGCTAAGAACTGGCAGAAGGAACCCGAAGCACCGAAGGTAAAATGTAGTCTTCGTACTTTTAAATGTAGTAATTGTGGGGAAAAATTTGAGTCCAATAAGGATGCATATGAATGTCCTTTTTGTGGAAGTCCGGCAATCATACCAAAGGAGGAAGAATATGGCAAAGGATGTATGTAAATTTACTTGTAACAAATGCGGGTATGAGTGGGAAGCTCTAAGGGTCAATATCAAAAAGAATGGTTGGCCGAAGCATTGCCCTAATCATGGCTGTGCTGACTTTCAGTGCGAATGTGGATGCACTCGCGCTACGGGATGTAAATGTGATGAGTGCGGATGTGACTCGAATAGTTGCGGGAATTGTTCTGACGATAAGGCAAAACAGAACAAAAAGAAGCATTTGCCTGGTCCAAAGACAAGCGGATGTGGCTCCAGTGGCTGTGGCGGATGTGGCTCCGGCAACAAAGGTCCAACCTTTTCCTCTGGCTAAAAAATCAAAAATATAGCTCCGAATATTCGGAGCTTTTTTAATTTGTAAAAGCTGTATTTAAAAAATAAACTATTTTATTATTTATTTATACATGGTTAATCTTGGAACTTTTGGTGATAATATATTATATGATATAATTATGATGTATGGCACACATAAAAGTTAAAAAATCCAATGGTGAATACGAGTTTCTTAATTTGGGGAAAATCATAAATGCTCTAAAGCGTGCCGGCGCAAGTGATAAATTGGCAGAAAAAATAACCTTGGCAATAGCAAAAACAGCTTGGAACGGAATAACTACTAGAGAGATTTATAAGATAGCCAAAAGAAAGCTAAAGCAAACCAGCCCGGCTTTAGCCGCACGTTATTCTTTACGAGATGCTATTTTTAAACTTGGTCCAGCCGGATTTGAATTTGAAAAATATATAATGCTTCTGTTCCGAGCATATGGGTATAAAACGTATTTGCCGGAGATAATGGAAGGAAAATGCATTACTCACGAAGTTGATATTATTGCAGAAAAAAATGGAAAAAGAATTATGATGGAGTGCAAACTGCGCCACAGCACTAATATTAATATAGATATAAAAGACACAATGTCTACTTGGGCGCGTTTTATGGATTTGAGAGATGGCGCTCGGCTCGGAAAGTGTCCGTTAATAGACGAGTGTTGGATTGTTACGAATAGCCGGTTTTCTTATGACTCGGAAAAATATGGAAAATGCAAAAAAATGGGGCTTCTTTCATGGAATCACCCGCAAGAAAAACCACTAACTCTATGGATAGATAATAAAAAACTTTATCCAATAACTGTTTTGGGAAGCCTTAAAAAAATACACCTAAAAGAGTTTAGCCGAGCAGAAATACTTTTATTACAAGACATGATAAAATATGATATTGTTGAATTAGTTGAAAAGACCCGACTTTCCAAGCGCGATCTTTCTCCAATTTTGGAAGAAGCAAAAGAAGTACTAAAATTTAATCCAAAAAATTAATATCATAGTTCTCGACTTCGCTCGAACAATATTTTATTATTCGACCTTGTAGAGAAATATAACAAACGCATATGGAACGCATAGAATTTATTCTAAAAGCCGTCTCACATTTGGTATGGTCACTAATTTTGGAAGGACTTCTATTTATTATCCTTGGGATATTGGTTTATATTTATCCTGCGCTTTTGATAGTTTTAACAGCGGTTTTTTTCTTGTTTACCGGATTAACCCTTGTTTCAATTGGCTTAAAAGTTAGGAGATACTCAAAAATAAAAATTGATTTCTAAAAATTTTCGCGGATAGCGCGGTTAATTTAAAAATTATTATGCAATTAGTATTAATTTTTGCGGTAGCGGTAGCCATGAATGCTGTTGCCACCATTTTACTCAAAATCGGATCAGCAAAGTTTACGGGTGGCTTTTCTTTACAAATCATAGTTGACATATTAAAAAATTATCATGTTTGGGGAGGAATCCTGCTTTATATTGCCTCATTTCCTCCGTATGTTTATATTTTTAGCAGGATGAATGTGAGTATTGCTTATCCTATATTTACCAGTCTGAGTTTTGCAACAACGATAATGATAGCTGCGATTTTTCTGAAAGAAAGCTTGACAATTCCTCAGTTCTTTGGTCTAATCCTAGTTGTAGGAGGAATTGTCCTTTTAGCAACAAATGGCCAGACATAGAGGAGGCGAGTCTTGACAGAACAAAAAAAATTGCAATTTTTTTATATCACCGGAATGGCTGACAAATTAAGAAAATTCATTCCTTCTACTCTTCAAAAAATCGCAATAGATATGGGTATCAGTTCACAAGACATTATCCAAGCCGTAGATTTTAATGCTATTTTTAGTAAAGTCGTTGAGGCGATGTCAGAAGGTTATACTGAAGATGAGATTGATGCGACAATCGCTTTTTATGACAGCGAAATCGGACGAAGTATTGCTAATAAAGAAGCGATTATGGCCACACAACTAACTGAAATGATAAATGAATATGTTATGTCCGCAATAGCCGGACACCTACAAAAATCCGATTCTCTAAAAAACTAATCCCAGGCAAAGCCCGGGATTTTAATTTTTGTTTACTAGATTTTTTACCATTTGCCACATTTCGTTATCTCCTTGATTTTTTAGCCAATACCACCATTCTACACCCCAAAGATATATTTCATTAAAGCCTGCGCGTTTGGCAAACTTAATGGATTCACCAAGCATCTTCGCATTCATTAATTCTTTTTGTTCAATAATAGGTGTTTCTGGTAACGGTTGACGTTCCCACGGCTCAGCTTGGAGTTCGCTTATAAATATTTCTTTTCCCAATAAGCGTAGAGTGTTTGCCCGGCTTTTATAATAATGAGGGGTAAGGGGATAATAAAATAGTCCCAAAATACTATTCCATGTAGTTCTATATAAACTCACTCCTACTTTGTCAGACAAAATCGCTTCATTAGTCCAACTGGAAAGCTCTCCGCTGGCCGTGAGAACTATCGGTCTATTATCCAAAGAATGGGCCATAGCTATTTCTTTTTTCAAAAATTCCGGATCTGGCGCCGGACATTTACCAAAAATAGACAAGAAGGGTTCATTTTCAATTTGCCAGGCCGTTATCACCGTTCTATCTTTGTATTTCTCTATTGTTTTCCTAATCAAAGAAAGCACATTCTCTTGATTTTTTTCTTCCGACAAACCTTTTATCCAATCGGGATCATGACATTCTGGCCAACGAGGAAGACGCCTTCCTATTGCCAAAATAATTTCTCCGCCTTCTTTGTCCACTTCATCTATTTGCCAATCAATTTGGCTAAAATCATAAACCCCTTGTTTTTGTTCAATTTTATCCCAATAAGCCGAAAAACGATATTTTTTTATTCCTAAATCAGTGAGAGAGGAGTGGAGAACTTTTTTTGGGTCAAGCCCGAGATAATATGCTTGACCAGGGCTGAAAGTAACGCCCAATTCTGCTTGTTTTTCTACTCCTGCAAAATTAAAATAAAGCAAAAATCCAAAAAAAATGGCCTGGCTTATGGCTATGATTAATACTAAATACAAAATTATGCGCTTGCGTTTTATCATATAAGTATTATAACATTAAATTAGTACATTGTCCTTGAAAGGAGAGAGTTTGAATAAAAAATATCCAAGGAAAATCCCGACAAAAGAAAAAGAGAGAAAAAAGGAAGCAGAAAAAGTTCGGAAACATCGCCATGCATGCCATAGTTATCACCATTTTTTAACAAAATGCAGAGTCAGAGAATATATAACCAAAGAAGAAAGACGTTTAGGAAAAAAGTTGACCGAAGCAGAGAATCGACAACTGAGGTATAAAGAGTTGGTTCCTGTTGTAGCACACCATGCGTGGAATACGCTTTTTGCCTTCAAATTTCCATGGGAAGCAATAGAAAGAATAAAAAACTGGTCTGACAAAAGCCTAACGCATTTGCAAAGAATGCTTTTAAAAAATAATCAGCTCGAAGCGTGGAATGTTCTCTTTGGAAAAAACGCTTCACCTCGGCAAGCGATAGAAATTGTAAGAATTGATTGGACTCCACCATATCCTCCGGCAGAAGAACTGTCGGACGAAGTGGCAAAATGAGAAAGAAGGTTTGTTTTTTTCTCCTTATGTTAATGCTTTTTTTGCCTGCTTTTTTTGATCCGGAGTATGACGTATATGACCATTGTGAAAATGGATGTTTTATTCAAGCAAATAATTGTTTTAGCACATGTTCTTCTGATGACATTGACCTTTATTACTGTTTGCGCGACTGTGAACGCGATTGGCTTGATTGTGCCGGAGATTGTTAGCTCTTTTACTATAAAACCCTATATATACACGCCCGAGATCAATATTCCGGGCTTTTTTTATTGCTTAATAATGCTTATTAGCTAAAAAACTCGACAAAGGGCGGAAACCGACAAACCTAATGGAGAAACTAACTCCTAATTGCGTTTTTGCTCCGTTTTTACGGATCTTTTTATTTGTTTTCAAAATATGCTATCATAATATAACCTCTCAATTTTTAATTATTTTATTTTTATGAATGAGATTGTTTTAGACATAGAAACACAAAACACATTTCAAGAAACAGGCAGGCGCGATTGCAAACTATTAAAGCTCTCTCTTTTGGTTACATATCATTATAATACCGATGAATACAGAGTTTATTTTGAAAAAGATTTACCATCGCTCTGGAACGAACTTTTGTCTGCCGACCGTATCATTGGTTATAATTTGAACGGCTTTGACTATCCTGTTCTAAATAATTATGCGCCATATGACTTATTAAAACTTCCGACACTTGATATGATGGATGAAGTTCAAAAGTCTCTTGGCTTTCGTATTAAGTTGGATAGTATTGCTCAAGGTTCTTTGGGAATCGGAAAATCAGGCAATGGTTTGGATGCGGTTCGTTTCTGGAAAGAACAAAAACTGGAAAAGTTGGAAAAGTATTGTCGTCAGGATGTAAGAGTAACAAAAAAGATATATGAATATGGAAAACAAAATGGCATATTGCGTTTTGATGATTATTTAACTGGTGAAAAAAGAGAAATAAATATTGATTTTAACCTGCAAGAAAAGAAAAAAAATATAGGCAATCTGACATTGGGGCTTTAATCTTTGATACAAAAATTGTGGTTTATAGCTTGAAACGGGTTTATCCACAAGACACATTTTTTTTAATGTTTTATAATAAAACATAGGGGGGTATTTTTAAACAAAACAGGGTGTGTTTTGTTGAATTACACACCAAGCATAAAGAAAGATGTTGGTGTTTTTTATTCTCCGATAAATTGAAACATAACTTAATTAAACTAATAAACTACTATGGAATTACAAGGGATACATAAAAAAGTTTTTCTTGACAGGTATGCCGCTAAAGATGAAAATGGCAATTTAATCGAACATAAGCCAGAAGAGATGTGGTTGCGTGTTGCCAAAACGATAGCAAAAGTTGAAAAAGTAGATGAGGCAAGACAGTCGGCTGAATATTCATTTTATGATGCAATGGAAAACTTCAAATTTATTCCCGGTGGAAGAATCTTGTCAGGCGCAGGCGCGATTGGTCAGCGAACTTTTTATAACTGCTTCGTGATTCCGTCTCCGGCGGATTCACGAGGAGGCATTATGGAATCTGTCACAAGAATGGCGGAAATAATGGCACGCGGAGGGGGAGTTGGCGTGAATATTTCAACCTTGAGACCAAAAGGAAGTTATGTAAAAGGCGTAAACGGAACAGCGAGCGGAGCGGTTTCTTTTGGCGGATTGTATTCTTATGTAACGGGCTTAATTACTCAGGGCGGTTCAAGACGCGGGGCACTGATGCTCATGCTTGATGTTGATCATCCGGATATTGAAGAATTTATAACTGTAAAAAGAACAATGGGATTGGTAACGAATGCCAATCTATCGGTTTGTATCTCGGATTCTTTTATGAAGGCAGTAAAAGCAGACACCGATTGGGACCTAAAATGGAAAGAAAGAACATATAGAACCGTTCGCGCAAAAGCTATCTGGGATATGATATGCGAATCTGCGTGGGCATCAGGCGAGCCGGGTGTATTTTTTATGGAACGCGCCAATAAGCAATCAAACAGTTGGTATTTTGAAGAATTAATTTCAACTAATCCTTGTGGTGAACAACCACTTGGCGCATGGGGAGTTTGTAATCTTGGTTCAATCAACCTTTCCAATTTTATAAAAAACGACGAAGTAAATTGGGATTCTCTAAAATCAACAATACACAAAGCGATCCACCTTTTGGATAACGCTATTGACGTTACTGAATATTTTTATCCTGAAAATAAAATGGCGCAAAAAAATGTTCGTAGAGTCGGTTTGGGAACAATGGGTCTCGCGGACATGCTAATAAAATTGAAAATAAGATATGGGACAGAAGAAGCAATCGCTTTTTGCGATAAGCTTTTTTCTTTTTTACGAGATGAGAGCTATAGAGCATCTGTAGAACTTGCCAAGATAAAAGGAAGCTTCCCAAAATTTGATGCGGAAAAATATTTACAAGGATATTTCATAAAACAACTTCCAGAAGATATTCGCGCCGGCATCAGCCAATATGGTATAAGAAATGCTTTTCTCTTGACTCAAGCGCCAACAGGAAGCACAGGTCTTTTGGCAAACGCATCTTCCGGGATAGAACCTGTTTATGATTTTGTTACAATCCGCAAAGATCGTTTAGGTGAGCATGAGATTATGCATCCACTTTACGAAAAACATCAGGCTGAGCATCCAAACGAAGAAAGACCGGAATATTTTGTAACAGCAAAAGAGCTTACTCCTTCGGAACATATAAAAATGCAGGCGGTTATACAAAAATATGTTGATTCTAGTATCTCAAAAACCGTAAACGCGCCAAACAACCATACCGAAGAAGATGTGCGCCAACTATATATACAGGCATACGATTTGGGATGTAAAGGAATGACATACTACCGCGACGGTTCACGCGATTTGGCTGTCTTATATTCAAAAGAAGAAAAAAAAGAGCAAGAGGCTGAGGCTCCAAAAATAAGTCTAACACCAAAGCCAAGACCGGAGGTGTGTTCTGGGAGCACATATAAGATTAAAACTGGATATGGAACGCTTTTTGTCACTGTGAATGACGATGAAAATGGTAAACCGTTTGAGGTTTTTGCCACGATTGGCAAAACCGGAGGATTTTTTGCGGCAAAATCAGAAGCTATCTGCCGACTTATATCATTAGCTTTGCGTTCAGGAATTGACGTGGAGGAAGTGTTTGAGCAACTGAGAGGAATCCGCGGACCGATGCCAAGCTGGAGTAAGTATGGTCAAGTTTTATCTATTCCTGACGCAATTGGAGTTATTTTGCGCGAACATATAAACGCGGCACAACAAAAACTTGAACTTGGATTCAAAAAACCTCAAGAAAAAATAATGACAGAAGAAAAACTAGAAGAATTGCCTGCGGCAGGAATGGAAGACGATGTTGTAGCAGAGCTAAGGGCTGTAGAATACTCTAAAACAGAAGTTAAGATTGCTGACCGTGGATTTGCTCCGGAATGTCCGGAGTGTCATGCAATATTAGAACTCTCGGAAGGTTGTATGCTTTGCCGAAGTTGCGGATATTCTAAATGCTCATAAATATGCTTTATATTTATACCGGTGGAGGTAAAGGAAAGACAACGGCCGCTCTTGGAACTTTGATAAGAGCTCATGGCGCAGGCAAAACCTGTGCCATTGTTTTTTTTGATAAAAATTCGGATTATTGTAACGAGTTTAAAACATTAAAACAGCTGGGAATAGAAGCACATATCTTTGGACAAAACCGCATATTTTCTTCCCCTTTCCAAGGGGAAATTAGAGGGGGTTTTCGGCTCAGTAATAATGAAGACGATCTGCAACAAGCACAAAATGCGCTAAATAAAGCCAAAGAGCTTGTGGATAAGTCAGACGTCCTTATTTTGGATGAATTATTAAATTCCATCCGTTTGAATCAAATTACGCTACAGGATGCGCTTAATTTTATTGATAATTTTCCAAAAGAAAAATTTTTAGTTTTAACCGGCAGGGGATTACCGAAAGAAATTGCCGAGCGAGCTAACTTGATAAGTGAAATAAAAAATATAAAGCATCCATTTGACCGGTTAAAATCTGTCGCTGTGCCGGGAATCGAATATTGATTTTTTTAATAAATTATGATATAACTGTTTATGTTAATGGGTTGTAGTGCAGCTGGTAGTGCCTGCCTGCCGGCAGACAGGCACGTTGTTGTATATCTCGCCAAAATCGGGGATTAGCGCAGCTGGTAGCGCGCGTCGTTCGGGACGACGAGGTCGCTGGTTCAAATCCAGTATCCCCGATTTTAGTGAGATACTTCGGGACGACGAGACCGGTGGCCTGCCGGCAGGCAGGCAGGTTCAAATCCGCCCAGCCCGACCAACTTAAACTTTTTTCAAATTCAGAGGCGTTTGTTTGTTCGCTCGCCCCGCCGGAGTTTATCCCGCACGGCGAAGCGAGACCCGCCGAAGGCGGGGCGAGCGAGCAAACTCTTTCCCCTGAAAATTTAAAATGTCTAACTTGGTCGCAATTGCTGAACGAAGCCCGAACCTTTTTTGAACGAAACTCCGACTGATTGCCGCGCGAAGCGCGACAGAGACTGAACGCTCGGGCGGGCAAAGCCATCTTTTACCAGGATTATTATTGGTTATCCTTTTTAGTGTTTGGTCATGGATTGATGAGAAAAGATATAGAACTAATTAAGACTATTGCCTATGAAAAAACCCTTTAAAAACATACTCGTAATTACCCTTGCCGTTGCTGTGGTAATTGTTGTTGCTTCTTTGTTTTTCCAAAAAAAGTTGCCGTTTTCTGATTCACTGACAAATGTTTTCCCCAAAATACCATCTGCAAGACTATATAAACAAGTAATTACCAAACCAGAAGGTTGGTTTAAAACCGGCCAAGCAGCAGACTTAATTTTATATGCTGATGATTTTAATAACGCCGGTAGCGCCACTAACTTAAACTATCCTATGAAGGTCGTCTCCGACGGAAAAAGGTTAATTGTTTCCGATACCTATAATAACCGAGTTTTAATTTGGAACAGGATTCCTACCCAAGATCATACTCCTGCTGATTTAGTTATAGGCTAAAAGGATATGACTCAAAATTTTCCTGGCACTGCTCCAGATAAATTACGTTGGCCGACAGGAGTAACAACCGACGGAAGCAAACTTGCCGTGGCTGATGCTTATAATAATCGTGTTATTAATTTGGAACCAATTCCCGACTGCAAATGGCCAGTCGGCTGATATAGTGATTGGTCAACCGGATTTTTTTCAGAATATTGAAGCTAATATAGACAACTTTCGTGTTGATCAAAACAATCGGCAAAAAGAAAGCTAATCGCGAAAATAAATAAAAGATAAATTGATATTTTTTTCATATTATTACCCGTTAGTTTTTTGCTTAAAGAAATTAATAATGTCTTGGTCGCCGATTAAACATTTCTCGCCATCCCAGAGAAAAGGCACGCCGATTGAATCGGTCGGCAATCCGCAAATTTTCGCCTTGGCTCCCAACTTTTTAGCGTTGTTTTGATTGTAACAAACTTCTTTTTGGGCGAAAGAAATTTTATCGCCAATACTATTTTCTTTGATGTATTCCTCAACAATCGTGCAATGTGGACAGCCATCGCCGTAAAAAAGAATAATTTGATCTGCTGATTGGTTTTCTTCCACCACCGTTTCGTTTGTTGAAATTTAGTTTTTGTCTTTTTCTTGCGAAAGCGCAAAAAATGAAGAAATCAGAACGGCAATAAATAAAATTGTGGGAATTATAATTTTGTTTTTCATAAGATAGCAAAATATTTAATCAAAAATTGCAAATAGTAAATCCCCGCCATGACAAAAATTGTCGCCACGGAATAACGCATTACTTTTTCAATCTTTTGCATGATTTGAAAAACCTGACCAAGTTTTTGCACCATAAAAGCGATAACGAAAGAAAACAAAATTACAGGCAATCCCGTACCAAGAGCGAAAATCGGTGGCAAGATTAAACCCTCGGTGGATTTTAAAACCAAAGGAATAAGCGCGCCGAAAAATAAAACTCCGCTATAAGGGCAAAATGCCAAAGCAAAAAGTATACCTAAAAGGAAAGAACTGATAAATCCTTTTTGAGACAGCCAGAGTTTTATTCTTTCAATTTTTTCTCCACCTTTGCCAAAATTTATTTTAATTATTCCAAACATTATTAAGCCGATGATTATCAAAACCGAACCCAAAACTTTATCACCCCAGCCTTGAAAAATGCTTGAAATTTGAAAAGAGGATAAACCGAAATAAATCAGAGTGGCTAAAATGGTATAACTTGCTCCCCGTCCAAGCGTGTAAAAAATTCCGTTAAGCAAGGTGTGTTTAGCGGTTTTGATTTCTTTGGAAATATAAGCAATGGCGGTGATGTTGGTGGCAAGTGGACAAGGGCTGATTGAAGTAAGCACGCCTAAAAGAAAAGTGGTTAAAATCGGGATATTGTAATTGTCGATTAAAAAATTTATAAAATCCATAATTATTTTCCTAAAAGTTTATTGAGTTTATCTTGAAAATAATTGATAAATTGGCTTTCATTGGAAACTAAACGCCAAACGGTAGCATCTTCTTTAATATTATCTTTTCCCGCCGTAATCGCATTTACAAAAAGCGATGATCCCCCAGCTTTGTATTTTATGACCATATCTCTATTTTCCGGCAATTCGCCGTTAATATCCCTAAAAACAATAGTTCCATTTTTATATTCTTCCGGAAATTTTTCTTTGATTGTTTTCAAGGCGTATTCGCCGACCGTAACGCAAGACCAACATTGCTGGGTGGCGTGAAAATGGACAACTTCAATTTTTTCCGCCGAGATTTTTGCCGTGGACATCGGAAATTCTTCTTGACTCTTTGCCGTTTGATTATCAGCACTTTGCGCTTCCGTCGGCTTGTTGCCGTTTTTTACAAACCAAAATGTTATTCCAACAAGGGCAACTCCAATAATTAAAATGATAATTTTATTTTACATAGTTTTTATTTTACAAAGGCATTAAATAAATACCCTATAATTATTATATTGATAGTAGTTATACCGAAAAAATAGACGAGCAATTTTATTTTCATCACTCTTTTCAAAATCAGAGCTTCCGGCAAAGAAAGACCGACCACCGCCATCATAAAAGCCATGGCCGTACCCAAGGGGATTCCTTTTTCTACCAGCGATTGCATAATTGGGATAACTCCGACGGCATTGGCATACATCGGCACAGCCAATATTGTTGCCAGCGGCACTGCAAACAAATTGTCTGCTGTAATATATTTTTCAAAAAAACCAGCTGGGATGAAACCATGTATCGCCGCCCCGACAGCAATTCCCAAGAGCACATAAGGAGTTATCTTTTTTGTCAGATCAAACCCTTCCTGCCAAAATTTCTTAATTAAAACAGTAAAGGTTTCTTTTTGGTTTTTTATTTCTGTCTTTTGGCTTTTTATCTGCCAAACATAATCGGCCACATATTTTTCTAGTTTTAATTTGCCCAAAATGAAACCGCCAAAAATTCCCAAAAGCATTGCCGATATCACATAAAGAATCATGATTTTCCAACCAAATAATCCAGCAAAAAGAACAACTGCTACTTGGTTCACCAATGGCGAAGTAATTAGAAATGACAAAGTTACGCCAAGCGGGATACCAGCCTCGATGAATCCAATAAACAAAGGAATAGAAGAACAAGAACAAAAAGGAGTAATCGTGCCAAAAATTGAGGCTAGCAAATAATCAACCCCATACCATTTTCGCGAGGCCAGAAAGTCCCGCAGTTTTTCTATTGGCAAGTAATGCCGGAGAATGGCCATAAAATAATTAATGACCAAAAGCAATAATAATATTTTTATCGAGTCGTAAATAAAAAAATTAACCGATGTCCCAAGATGAGCTTCCGGGCTTAAGTTAATAATTTTATAGGTTAGCCAATCGACTAATACTTGTATCGGGTAAAAAATATCCATAATTTTAATTAATAGTTACCGCCACAACTGCAACCTGATTTTTTCTCCGCCACATCAAAATCATTGCCACAGTCGTTGATAATCTTTTTAATTTTTTCTATATCCGAAACCGATCCAGTCATCACTGGTTTACCATTTATTGCCAAAACAGGGCTGGACATTACGCCCATTTCAACAATTTTTTGGATGTCAGTGATATATTCTACTTCTGTTTTAAAATCCAGCTCTTCAACCGCTTGTTTAGTCAGCTCAAATAACTTTTTGCAGGTCGGGCAGCCCGATCCCAAAACTTGAATTTTCATGGTTTTATTTTTCATAGGAATTTAAAAATTTATTTAATAATTCTGAATAACTTTTTATGACTTTTTTATTGATAGAGTAGATGACCTTTAACCCTTCTTGCCGAGATAAAACCAGTCCAAGATCTTTTAATACTTTCAAATGATGAGAAACAAGATTTTGAGCCAAATCTAGGTATTGCCAAATATCACAAACGCATTTTTCGCCGTCCCTCAAAATACAAAGAATTTTTAATCTGTTTTCCTCGGCAACGATTTTTAAAAACTCGGCTGTTTTTAGCAATTCATCGGCAGATTTCTTATTTTTACAACATTTCGATTTCATATTTGAATCAATGTTAATTATATCAATACTTATTGATATTGTATTAAATTTAATTTTGGTTGTCAAATTATAATTTTTTTGGTATGCTAAATTCATATTTAGGCGGCAC
>Ga0210019_1003847_pt1 | contig 13509 bp, 10 predicted proteins | sample CryGeyCG2114_020_2_FD_183969 | JGI IMG/M metagenome (GOLD analysis project Ga0210019, IMG submission 183969) | Groundwater microbial communities from aquifer - Crystal Geyser CG11_big_fil_rev_8/21/14_0.20 (SPAdes) (version 2) | ecosystem: Environmental > Aquatic > Deep subsurface > Groundwater ...
TCCATTCTCCAGACTATTTCAACAATCTGGATCCGTCCCCGTGAAAACGGGGATCAGGTCGGGGATGACACAAAATAATAATTGATATATTATGATACAGTTTTGTCAAAGACCGTGAACTCTTACTATATTTCGTATTTGTTTCTCTTCAATAGTGATTCGTGTATAATGTTTTTTATGGACACAATTGGAATACTTCTCCTTATCGTTCTGGTTATCTCTACACTTTTCCTGACTGTCGTTGGAATTCAACTTGCGCTTGTTCTCTTTGAGGTTCGACGTGCAATCAGCAATATTAACAAAATAATCAAAGGCTTCGACACAATTGGTGTTGGACTCAAGCATGGTATTGGAGAAGCGACCGGTTTTATTAATGGCTTCAAGACAGTATTAAAAGTGATTGATCTTTACAAAGATACAAAAAATGAAAAGTCAAAAAAATGATTCTCATACATTTTGGTCTGGCTATGCACTCGGAATGCTCGGCGGGTCTTTGCTCATTTATGCTTTTGCAACAAAGAAAGGAAGAGATACAATTGGGAAGATTTTGGAGCATACTGACACTGTAGAAAACAATATCGAAGATATTCTTGAGCTCATTCAAAAAAAATTCTCGCCTCTAAAAACTTCTGCCAAATAAGAAACTGCTTTAGTAAGAGTTCACACTCTTTGACAAAACTGTATCATAATATATCAATTATTATTTTGTGTCATCCCCGACCTGATCCCCGTTTTCACGGGGACGGATCCAGATTGTTGAAATAGTCTGGAGAATGGATTCCCGCCTTCGCGGGAATGACAACATGTGTCAAGAAGAGTGAACTTTTACCTGCTTTACATTATATTGACTTTTCGACAAACGTATAGTATATTTATCAGATTCCCCTGAAAATCTAGGGATTTTTTTTATTTGTTAAAAACTTCAACCATAATTACCGAAATGGCATCAAAATCAAACTCTCTAACCGACTCTAAAAAAATTCTTCTGGGAACAGAGGAAACATATATAAAAGATTTTGATCTAATCGCGGTACAAAAAGACTCCTGGAAACGATTCCTCGAATCTGAACTCAAAGATACCGTTCAAGAATTTTTCCCTATTGAAGACTATACAGGGAAAAAACTCACACTTCATTTTGAAGATTTGATTTTTGGCGAAACACAACACGATCTCGACCTCTGTCTCCGAAAAAAACTCACCTATGATCAACCTATCTATCTTCGACTGACCATAGAAAACAAAAAAACAGGACAGAAAAAAACACAGGACGTGTACTTTTTCAACCTTCCAGTCATGACCGATCGCGGAACATTTATCATCAATGGAATAGAACGTGCAATCATCAGCCAAATCGCAAGATCACCTGGCGTGTACTTTACCGCAGAAATTGATAAAAATACTGGAATAACTTTATACAATTCTGAAATTCGACCATATATTGGATCTTGGATTGATGTAAGTATTAACAAATACGGAATTATCGAGATTAAGATCAATAAACGTAGAAAGATGATTGCATCAGTCTTCTTAAAGTTGTTTGATGGTGAAAATAATACTCAGCTCATGAGTCATTTCAGTGATCTTGATAAAGAATTGATAGAAAAATATATTGCTCCTACACTTAAAAAGGACAAAACATCCACAAAAGATGAGGCAGTTCTTGAATTTTATCGAAAAGTAAAACCTGGAGAACCACTCGTTCTTGAAAATGCGTACAAAACTCTCAATACTCTCTTTTTTGATCCAAAGCGCTACTCTATGAGTCGTATTGGAAGATATAAAATAAATAAGAAACTTGGATTAAAAATCCCAAACACTCCTGAAAATTATCTTCTTCAGAAAGAGGATATGATCCAGGGATTGAAACATCTCGTAAATCTCACTAAAGGAAACGGAAATTTTGATGATATTGACCACTTAGGAAACCGTCGACTTCGCACAGTTGGAGAGCTTATTGGAATGTACGGTATTCGTGCAGGAATGATCCGAGTAGAAAAAGAAGTGAAAGAGCGAATGAGCTTGATCACGAGCGACGTGAATCCAACACCTGCACAAGTACTCAACAACAAACCACTGATTGCCACGATCAATATCTTTTATAAGACAAATCAACTTTCTACAATCATTGACCAAACCAATCCTTTGTCAGAACTTGACAACCTTCGACGTATCACTGTCGGTGGACCAGGCGGTATTGAAAAACAGCGCGCATCATTTTCTATCCGAGATATTTCATCGTCTCAATATGGAAGAATCGACCCAATTCGATCTCCAGAAGGACCAAATATTGGAGTCGTGACATATATGGCTATGTATGGCCGAGTAAATGATTATGGTTTTCTAGAAGCTCCGTATAAAAAATTAATCAAAGAAAAAAAAGGAAATAAAACATTGGTAAAAATTTCCGATACAATCGACTACCTCCAGGCTGACGATGAAGAGTCTTTTTATATCACTTCTCCGCAATCCAATCTAGATAGTAACGGGTATTTTACAGAGACACATGTGGTCGCTCGCCATAAAGGCGAAATGATAGAAGTCCCAATTGACAAGCTTGATTATATCGATGTTAGTCCTCGCTCAGCTATTGGACTTTCTGCAGCTATGATTCCTTTCCTTCAAAATGATGACGCGAGTCGTGCGCTTATGGGAAGTCATATGCAATGTCAGGCCGTTCCACTCATCCGACCTCAGGCACCACGTGTTGGAACTGGTATGGAAGAAGTCATATCCTCTGAACTTGGACGAACAATACTTGCACCAGAAGATGGAACTATCGAGTATGTCGATGGATCAAAAGTTACATTCAAAGGAAAAAGTGGAAAAAAATCAGTATATAATCTCAACAGATTTGAACGAACAAATAAAAATGTGATATTTGACCAGAAGCCACGAGTCGAACCAAATCAAAAAATGAAAAAGGGTGATTTGATAGTCGATGGACCTGCCTCAGAAAATGGACAACTTGGCCTTGGACAAAATCTTGTCATCGCATACACATCCCTTGAGGGACTTGGATATGAAGATGGATTCGTGATTTCCGAAAGACTCCTGAAAGAGGATATATTTACTTCTATAACAAGCGAGGAGTTTGTTGCAGATGTAGTTGATACAAAACTTGGACTTGAAGAGCTAACTCGAGACCTCCCCAATGTTCGTGAAGAAATACTTCAGAACCTGGATAATGAAGGTTTTGTTGTAAATGGAACTAAAGTAAAAGGCGGAGACATATTGATCGGAAAAGTAGCTCCAAAAGGTGAACGCGAACTAACCGCTGAAGAAAGACTTCTTCGAGCGATATTTGGAGAAAAAGCAAAAGACGTCAAAGACACATCGCTTCGCATGCCATACGGTGACCGAGGTACTGTGGTAAGTATTGATATTATCGATTCCAAAAAAGATCCAAACGAACTTGAACCAAGTATATTAAAGCGCATCCTCGTACACACAGCTCAACTTCGAAAAGTTACTGTGGGAGATAAGCTTGCAGGTCGTCATGGAAACAAAGGTGTTATTTCTCGAATACTTCCCGAATATGACATGCCTTATCTTGAAGATGGAACTCCAGTAGATATCATAATCTCACCTCTTTCCATTCTCGCACGTATGAATCTCGGACAGCTCTTTGAGACCATTCTTGGATGGATTGCTCGCGAAAATGACAGCTATATATCCGTTCCAGTTTTCGAAAAAATTAAAGAAGATTTTATTTTTAGTGAAATGGAAAAACTTGGGCTTCCAAAAGACGGCAAGAGAACTCTGTATGATGGAAAAACAGGAAAAGCGTTTGAACGACCAGTACTTGTTGGGGTCGGATATATTCTGAAGCTGATCCACATGATCGAAGACAAGTTTCATGCTCGATCAGTCGGACCATACTCACTCGTGACTCAGCAGCCACTTGGTGGAAAGTCACAAATGGGAGGACAACGTTTCGGAGAGATGGAAGTCTGGGCACTTGAAGCACATCGCGTTCCACATACACTTCAAGAAATGCTCACCATAAAAAGTGACGACGTCCGTGGACGACAAAAATCTTTTGAAGCAATTATTAAAGGTCTCGACATCCCACAATCAAGCGTACCTGAGTCTTTCAATGTATTGATAAAAGAACTCAATGCTCTTGGATTATCAATTGATTATATTTCTTAAATTTTTCTATGGACGACACCCAAATGCTCGACTTTTCGGGACTCAGAATCAGACTCGCATCACCAGCTGATATTCTCGGATGGTCTCATGGAGAAATAACAAAACCAGAAACCATAAATTATCGTACCTTCCGTCCAGAAAAAGATGGATTGTTTGACGAGCGTATCTTTGGACCTACAAAAGATTACGAATGTTACTGCGGAAAATATAAACGAATTCGATATAAAGGAATTGTCTGCGATAGATGTGGCGTAGAAGTCACCTCATCTGTGGTTCGAAGAGAACGAATGGGACACATCAAACTTGCAACTCCAATTGCCCATATTTGGTACTTCAAAGGAGCATCTTCTCCTCTGAGTATTATCCTCAATATTCCCACACAAACATTGGAAAGAATTGTGTATTATGCCCTCTTTTTGGTAACAGATGTTGATATTGAGCGCCAAAAAGAAGTCACAATAGAACTTGAAAAACTTCGAGACCAAGAAGTAGCAAAACAAGAAGAATGGTACGAAATTGAAAAAAGTAAATTAAAGAAGACGTATGAAAAAGAGAAAAAGTCTCTTGAGAAAAAAATATCAAATGAAGAACAGCGCGAAATCACTCAACAAGAAGTCGATTTGAAAAAGCGCGGAGCATTTAGAAAACTATCCGACCGCTTTGTAGATCGTAAATCAAAATACGTAGCGATGTATGACAGACTTATCAAAGTCGTCAAATCTCTCCAGCCAATGGATACGTTTGAAGAAGAAGACTACTTATTTTTGAAAGATTATGAACTTCACGATTTTGTAGAGGTAGGTATGGGTGCTGAGGTACTCCAAGAACTCCTTTCTCAACAAAATTTAAATGAACTTATTTCAGAAACAATGAGTGACCTTTCAAAAACTCGAGGAGAAAAGCGAAGTAAACTTCTCAAGAAAGTACGAATCATTGAATCCTTTATCAGAAGTAAAATTTCTCCAGAATGGATGATGATATCTGTTTTGCCGGTCATCCCTCCAGATCTTCGACCAGTCGTTCAGCTTCCAGGTGGAAAATTTGCAACATCAGATTTGAATGACCTGTATCGTCGCGTCATAAATAGAAATATTAGATTAAATCAGCTTATTGAACTTGGAGCGCCAGAAATCATCTTGAGAAATGAAAAACGAATGCTTCAGGAATCCGTAGATTCACTTCTTGATCTTCAGAAATCAAGAGGAAGAGCTCAAACCAGGCGTTCTGCAAAAGTACTCAAATCACTCTCTGATGTGCTGAAGGGAAAACAAGGTCGATTTCGACAGAATCTTCTCGGAAAACGCGTAGATTACTCTGGTCGATCAACAATTATTGTCGGCCCAGATCTTCGAATTGATCAGTGCGGAATTCCAAAAGAGATGGCACTTGAACTATTCAAACCATATCTTTTGCATGAAATTATCATACGGGGCCTTGCACCAAACATAAAAAGTGCAAAAAATTATCTTGAGGAAAGGACGCCAGAAATCTATGATATTCTTGAAGAAATCACAAAAGATCATCCAGTTCTTCTCAATAGAGCGCCAACACTTCACAAGCTATCGATTCTTGGATTTTATCCCGTACTCACCGATGACAATGCGATAAAATTGCATCCAACAGTATGTTCTGGATACAATGCCGACTTCGATGGAGACGCTATGGGAGTATTTGTCCCGCTGTCAGAGCAGGCAATCAATGAAGTGAAAACTCGAATGTTGCCATACCAAAATCTTTTGAAACCTGCAGACGGATCACCGATCGTGATCCCAAACAAAGAAATGGCACTCGGGGTATATTACCTCACAACGTTAGACAAACATGCAGAGCAAGATGTGCAGAAAATGAAAATTTTCTCAAACTCTAATGAGGCACTCAAGAACTATTATCTAGAAAAAGTGACATTACGACAGCCTATTCATGTACATATTAAGGGAACAACCATCGTCACATCAGTAGGAAGAATCATGTTTAATGAAACACTTCCAGACGTAATTGAATATGTGAATACCGATATCACCGCTGGAGATATCAAAGATCTTATAGTCGTCTCGATGACCCACCTCACTCAGGAAGAAGTCGGACAAGTGATTGATAAAATCAAAAGTCTTGGATTCTGGGGAGCAACCATGTCATGTGGGCTTTCTGTATCAATTTTTGACTGTAAAATCATTGAAGACAAAAATAAAATCATCGAAAAATCTGAAAAAGAAGCTGAAGGAATTCAAGAAAACTTTAATCAAGGACTTCTTACACTTGATGAAAAAAAGAGAATCACTAATAAGCTTTGGATTGATGTGACAGAAGATCTTGCAAATAAAACTTGGGATGAGATTGACGATGAAAATCCAGTGAAAATCATCATTCGTTCAGGAGGTGCCCGTGCTTCACGAGAGCAACTCAAGCAACTTTCAGCAATGAAAGGACTCGTGGTTGATCCTATGGGAAAAATTATCGACGTTCCTACAAAATCAAACTACCGTGAAGGACTCAATATTTTTGAGTACGTAATCTCTGCTCGAGGAGCTCGAAAGGGTCTCACCGACTCAGCGCTCAAAACCGCAGATGCAGGATACCTTACTCGCCGACTTCATGACGTAGCGCACGACATGATTATTAGAGAAAAAGATTGTGAAACAGACAAAGGTCTTGAAATTACAGCTCAAGGAGAACGTGGAGATAAAATGCTACTTCGAATTGATGGAAGATATTCAGCAGAACCTATCATGAAGGGGAAGAAAATTCTTATTGAAACAGGTACATTGCTCCGAGCAGACGAGCTCAAATTGATTTCTGAAAATGAAATTGATCATGTGACTGTCAGATCCCCTCTCTTCTGTAGATCAAAGATCGGAATTTGTCAAAAGTGCTATGGAATAGATCTTTCGACTCAAGAAATTGCTGAGATCGGAGTACCAGCAGGAGTCGTTGCAGCACAATCAATCGGAGAACCAGGAACACAGCTAACGATGCGTGTTCGACATTTTGGAGGTATTGTCATCTCAGACGTGACACAAGGATTACCACGTGTTGAAGAACTTTTTGAAACACGAAATCCAAAAGTTGTTTCTCCAATCACAGAAATTGCAGGAAAAGTCTCGGTCATTGAAGATACCGAACTTGATATGTTTAAAGTCACGGTTACACCAACAAACAATCAAGAAGAGGCCTCTGAATTCTCAATCCCAACGACTCAAAAACTCAAAGTTGCAGATGGTGATATGATCCCATCGGGGACACCATTATCTGAAGGATACCTCAATATTCGAGATATTCTTAGCATTAAGGGTTTGCATTTTGCACAACAATATCTTTTGAATGAAGTACAAGATGTATATGAATCTCAAGGAATCGGAATCCATGACAAACATTTTGAAGTAATCATTCGTAAGATGAGTGATAAAGTCGTGATTGATGATGAAGGTGATACCGCATTTACAAATAATCAGGTTGTGTCTCGAGTTCGATTTGATGAAGAGAACAAAAAAACTCTTTCTGTTGGTGGAAAACCAGCAATCGGAAAGATCACCATATTTGGTATTACGCGCGCATCAATATATACAGACTCCTGGCTTTCTGCTGCATCTTTTGAACAGACAACAAGCGTTTTGAGCAAGGCCGCAATCCAAGGTCAAGTTGACAACTTGATAGGACTCAAAGAGAATGTTATAATTGGACGTTTAATTCCAGTAACAGAACCGTTAATAGATAAATATCAATTACAGTTTTCAAAGAAATATGCCAACGATCAACCAGCTAGTGAGGAAGGGACGGTCACAGAAGACGCAGAAGTCGAGAGCGAAAGCACTCAAGAGCAACTTTAATGCAGTCAAGCGTCGATACGTCGAAACCCAAAGCCCAATGAAACGAGGAGTGTGCACAATAGTACGGACTATGACGCCTAAAAAACCAAATTCAGCTTTGCGAAAAGTTGCAAGAGTACGTCTTTCAAATCGCATGGAAATAACCGCGTACATACCGGGAGAAGGTCACAATTTGGCTGAGCATTCTATCGTACTCGTTCGTGGAGGTCGTGTGAAAGATCTTCCAGGAGTAAAATATCACGTTGTCAGAAATAAATATGATACTAGTGGAGTTGATACACGAATGACATCACGATCAAAGTATGGAACAAAAAAACCAAAAGTAAAGTCTAAATAAATTTACCTAATTCCAGAATTTTAGAATTCAAATACTATGCCACGCCATCAATACAAACGACAAAAAGCAGGAACGGATTCGGTTTTCGAAAGCCTTGAAGTATCAAAACTCATAAACTACATCATGAAAGATGGGAAAAAAACAGTTGCACGAGAGCTTGTCTACTCTATGCTTGAGAATATCAAAGGAGAAGACAATGATCCACTCGTCACCCTGAATAAGGCAATTTCAAATGTTACACCTGACAAAGAAGTTCGTTCGAGAAGACTTGGAGGTGCATCATACCTTGTACCAACCGATATTCGTGAAGACCGAAAAATATATCTTGCACTCAACTGGATTATAGATGCCGCGCGGACACGTTCAAACAAAGAGTTCAACTCGTTTGACTTGAAACTTGCCGAAGAAGTGAAGGAAGCTGCAAAACGACAAGGTCCAGCATTTGCAAAACGACAACAAACAGAGAAACTAGCTTCACAAAACAAAGCTTTCTCTCATTTGAAGTGGTAACAGATCATAAAACCAAAGGATCAATGTATCAAAAATCAACCCGCTGTGCGTATGTTTTTTTTGATATACTCGTATATCGATCTTTTTTGATCCTTTGATCAAATGATTTAATGAATTTATAAACTTATGGCACAAAATATCATCGCTACAAAAAACCGAAATGTCGCACAAGACAAGATTCGTAACGTCGGAATTATTGCACATATCGACTCTGGAAAAACGACAACAACCGAGCGCATTTTATTTTATACAGGTCGTAGCTACAAAATTGGGGACATTGATGATGGAGACACACAAATGGATTGGATGGATCAAGAGCGAGAGCGTGGAATCACGATCGTTTCAGCAGCAACAACTACATTTTGGAAAACATATCGAATCAATATTATTGATACTCCAGGACACGTCGATTTTACGGCAGAAGTTGAGCGGTCTCTCCGTGTTCTTGATGGTGGAGTTGTCGTCTTTGATGCTGAAGAAGGAGTTCAATCCCAATCAGAAACCGTATGGAGACAAGCTGATAAATATAAAGTGCCACGACTAACCTTTATCAATAAAATGGATAAATTAGGTGCAAATTTTGAAGGTACAGTAAATGAAATTCGTGATCGACTGGGTGCAACGCCAATCGTCATGGTCTACCCTATCGGAAAAGAAGATACATTTAGAGGTGTCGTTGATCTTATCACGATGAAAGCAATGATCTGGGGAAAAGATGAGTCTGGCATAGAATATGAAACAACTGATGAAATTCCTGAAGAAGTTCAGGGTAAAGTCAAAGAGTTTCGATCCCAAATGATAGAACAAATCGCAGAAACTGACGATGCACTTCTTGAAAAGTACTTACATGGAGAAGAAATTGAACCGGACTTATTGAAAAAGGCTTTGAGAAAATCAGTCATACGATACGAACTCATTCCAGTCTATGCAGGAACATCACTTCGAAACAAAGGAGTTCAACCTCTACTTGATGCAATTATTGATTATCTTCCTTCACCAAAAGATCTTAAAGAAGTGGAAGGATTACTCCCTGGTACCGAAGAAACGATAGTTCGACAACTTGTTCCGACAGAAAAATTCTCAGCACTTGCTTTCAAAATTCAACTTGATCCTCATGTAGGAAAGCTCACGTATGCACGAATCTATTCAGGAACCCTCAAATCTGGAACCTATGTTTACAATGTAAACAGCGGAAATAAAGAACGCGTAAGTAGAATTCTTCTCATGCATGCAAACCAAAGAGAAGAGATTGAAGAAGCATACTCTGGAGAAATTGTAGCACTTGTTGGCCCGAAAGCCTCAAAGACAGGAGATACTCTTGCCGATGAAGATCACCCAATTCAGCTGGAGCAAATTTCATTTCCAGATCCAGTCATCTCTCTTGCGATTGAACCAAAAACAAAATCTGATCAAGAAAAATTGTCATATGCACTTCAACGTCTTGCAGATGAAGATCCTACTTTCCGTGTGAAAGTTGATCATGAAACAAATCAAACCATCATGGCAGGAATGGGAGAACTTCACCTTGAGATTTTGGTCGACCGCATGAAGCGAGAAATGGGTGTTGATGCAAATATCGGCAAACCACAAGTCGCATACAAAGAGACGATAACCAAAAGTGTTGAAGCCGAGGGTAAGTACATCAAACAAACCGGAGGACATGGTCAGTATGGTCACTGTATGATTCGACTTGAACCATTGGGACGAGGAGAAGGTTTTATGTTCGAAAACAAAATTAAAGGAGGAACAATTCCTTCTGAGTTTATCTCATCGGTTGAAAAAGGTGTAATTCAAGCTCTTGAAAAAGGCGTACTTCTTGGATTTCCCGTAACCGATCTCAAGATACAACTTTATGATGGATCATATCACGATATCGACTCATCAGACATTGCCTTCCAAATTGCAGGAACTATGGCGGTTCAAAATGGAGTGAAGAGTGCAGGTATGACACTTCTTGAACCAATTATGAAGCTTGAAGTGACCGTTCCTGACAACTTCATGGGTACAGCAATCGGAGATATTTCAAGTAGACGTGGAAAAGTTCTTGGAACAGAAAAACGAAACAAAGTCACAATCATCAAAGCATATGCTCCACTTGCAGAGCTTTCTGGATATGCGACTGTTCTTCGATCTCTCACCGAAGGACGAGGGGTATTTTATATGGAGCCGTCACACTATGAACAGGTTCCAAAAAATATTATCGCCTCTATGCAAACGACTTGATTTCGTGACTTACTGTACCAAATTAACGGAGATAAAAGAGTTGAGAGTTAATTTGACACTGAAACATGAAAGTCCTCATATTTTCTGATACGCATCTCACTTCATGGTTTGAGAAGAAAAAATTTCAATATCTCCAGCGAATAATATCCTCTGCAGATCGCGTGATAATAAATGGAGATTTATGGGATGGTTTTCTGATCTCATTTCAAGATTTTTATCAGTCAGAGTGGAAAAAGTTATTTCCTCTTTTGAAACAAAAAGATACCATTTATTTATTTGGGAATCATGATGAACAACATCTGAACAATCTAAAACTTCTTGGAGAATTTTCCCAAAAAACTGCACAAACGTATTCATTTCAAGATTCAGGCATTCAGTATATTATTGAGCATGGACATCGGATATTTCCAACTGAACTTGGTTGTGAAAATGTTGAGTCAAAAATTTTTCGAAGTAAGGTGATGCTTTGGGGCATGGCAGAAAAACTTCTCGCATGTATTTTTGGACAATCATATCAAATACTGCTGAAAAAAAATAATACTATATTGAAAAAAAGCTACACTTACACTTCACCAGAAAAAATATTTCATATTTTTGGACATACTCATTGTTCTGAGGTAGATTCTCAAAAAAACTTCATCAACACGGGCATAATTCGCCATGGACTGGGACAATACATGATGATCGAAAATGGGAAAGTTTCAATCGTGAATGAACGATATAATTAATGGAATTAATATTCTTAAAATGTCACAAAAAGAATCAAGTAAATTTCTCGGAATTGTAGAAAAGGATACTCTAAAAAAAGTAGCAAAATACGGACTCATTGCTGTTGGGATTTTGGGTCTAGTTTCGCTTCTGTAAGTGCCATAGTTATCGGACAATGTGCATGATCGTGTTTACTTGCAGGACAGTACTTTCTTCCGTACTCAATTATTCTCATCGTGTATTCCACCCACTCGGACTTTGGCAGAACCTTCATGAGGTCTTGTTCGATTTTTATTGGATTTTGTTCCGTCGTAAGACCATACAGATTGCTGAGTCTTTTCACGTGTGTGTCTACTGCAACACCCTCCACAACGCCAAATTCATACCCGAGAACAACGTTTGCAGTCTTGCGTGCTACACCAGGTAGCTCAAGAAGTTCCCCCATTGTTTTTGGGACTTGATCATCATATTTTTCATGAATGATATGTGATGTTGCCAATATATTTTTTGCTTTATTTCGATAGAATCCAGTTGATCTGATATCTTGCTCGAATTCCTCTTGCGATGCTCCTGCGAAGTCTTTTACTGAAGTATATTTTTTGAACAAATCTCTTGTGACTATATTCACTCGCGCATCGGTACATTGAGCAGATAAAATCACTGCCACCAAAAATTCAAATGGATTTGAGAAGTGGAGAGATGGTTGAATTTTCGGAATCAGAGCTTTCAATGTTTGAACAATTATTGTTGCGCGTTTTTCTTTAATATTCATATGTTTTATTTAGTAATGGTATCATATATCAAATAATTCCCTCCCTTTTCCATTACCATCCTTTCCTCAATCATCTCATCCACAATGTCGTATACTCTTTTTTGGGGTGCAGAAACCACCTCTACAAGTGAATCTTTTTGCATTGTACCATGTGCAATGAGAATTTTGAGAACATGTCCACGAATTTGTCTATTGGACCCTTCGAACTTTGACTGCTTGAAATAATGTTTACTTTGCTTATTTGGATTTGGGATATTTCTTTTGAGGGAACTCCCATAATCCATGAGTGCATAATACCATTCTCGGGGATTTTCCTGATCAAGAGTTTTCACAATATATGGCAGGATTTCATGATCAGATACTGACGTTTTCTTTGGAAAAAAATGGTGAATCATGACACGGCGTATATTGGTTTCGATAAATACTTCGGGCTTATTGTATATAAATGTCACAATTGATCGAGCTGTCGCAGGTCCTATTCCAGGAAGATTTTCAAGAAGTATTGGATCTTCGGGAATAACTCCTTTATAAACATTTGAAATGATGCCCGCTGCTTCTTTCAAATACTTTGCTCGTCTATTGTATCCCATGCCTTGCCACACTCGTAATACTTTTGAAAGTGGAGCTTGTGCAAGTTTTTCAAAAGATGAAAATTCATTCCGAAATTCAGTAAATTTCTTTTCAACTCGCGATACTTGAGTTTGCTGCAGCATGACTTCCGATACATATATCGCATATGAATCAAGTGTATTTTCGTTTTGAATCTCAAGTAAAGGCGGTCTCCATGGCATTGAACGTTTATTTTCTTGATAGGACAGCCAAACGTATTTTATAAAATCCTGTATCTGTTTCTTATTAGCTTTCATGGCAATTTCTATAACGGGATTATCCCAAGTTATGTACCAAAAATGATAAGCTCTTCTTCAGCTCGAGTGACTGCAGTATACAACCATCTTCTCCACTGATTTTCATCCATTTTTTT
>Ga0210019_1003848_pt1 | contig 13507 bp, 13 predicted proteins | sample CryGeyCG2114_020_2_FD_183969 | JGI IMG/M metagenome (GOLD analysis project Ga0210019, IMG submission 183969) | Groundwater microbial communities from aquifer - Crystal Geyser CG11_big_fil_rev_8/21/14_0.20 (SPAdes) (version 2) | ecosystem: Environmental > Aquatic > Deep subsurface > Groundwater ...
CAGTCACAATGCTACACTCAGCTTTCAGAAAGCAATTGCCGAGGCACGTAAGGAAGCGGAGAGTAAGCAGGAAACAGCTCTAGTCAAATAACGAATTTTTTCGATTGACAAAATATAGATTAAATATTAGCATTAATAATTAACGTAGTAATTTAATAAGGTATTTGAGGTAATAACATATTATGACTAATCACTCACTGACAATTTCACCGGAAAACGGCCTAAGTAAATATATCAATGAGATAAAGCGCTTCCCTGTTTTGGAAGCGGAAGAAGAATATATGCTTGCCAAACGCTATGTTGAGCATGAGGACAGAGAAGCTGCTCACAAGCTTGTTACCAGCCATTTGCGCCTAGTTGTAAAGCTTGCTTATGGCTACAAAAATTATGGCTTGCCGATTCCTGAATTAGTCGCAGAAGGAAATATCGGACTAATGCAGGCAGTTAAGAAGTTTGACCCTGAAAAAGGCTTTCGCCTTTCAACTTATGCAATCTGGTGGATTAAGGCTGCAATGCAGGAATATATCCTGCGCTCATGGTCTTTGGTGAAGCTGGGAACAACTGCCGCACAGAAAAAATTATTCTTCAATTTGCGCCGCGTTAAAAGCCGGATTATGAGTGCCGATAATGATTTCCTGACTAATGAAAATATCAGCGAGATTGCCAAGGAGCTTGATGTTGATGAGCAGGAAGTTATCAATATGGATCAACGCCTCGGTAGCAATGACCACTCCCTAAATGCCTTTATGGGCGATGATAATGGCAGCGAATGGATAGATGTGCTTGCTGATGAAAAGGATGACCAAGAATCCTTGATTGGTGAGCAACAGGAATATGATGAACGCAAAGCAATGCTTGATAGCGCAATGAAGAAGCTGAATGACCGCGAACGTGATATTATAAACAAGCGTCAACTAGCTGACAACCCGCTCACCCTTGAGGATTTAAGCCAAACTTATGGTGTTTCGCGGGAGCGCATCCGCCAGATTGAGGCACGCGCGTTGGAAAAATTACAAGCAGAAATAACTAGCCCTAACGCTTGATGACTGAACTTGATGACTGAATCTGAAACGCAAAAAGAAGTGCAAAAACCTTCAATTCTGGCAAAATTTGCTATGGATGAGAGCGAAGATTCGCTAACTCAAGAAAATGAAGAGCATGTGCATGTTGAAGGCTGCTGCTCGTGCCATAATAATATCGGGAAGTAGCCAGAATTAGCTGCTAAACTTTCTCCACATAGGCAGTTTTCAGAGTTTTTTTGCCGGAATGCTGGAAATTTATCTCCAGATTATCGCCACTCATTTTGTTGATAAACCCATAGCCGAATTTCTGGTGAAAAACTCTCTCTCCGATTGAAAAACCATTTCCGGCAGGAACTTGTGACAAAGGAGATTTCTCGCGAGATTCTGTACCATAAGAGGAATATGAGGCATTTTGAGCAGAAGGCGAATGTATGCTCAAATTGCTCGGCATATTTTCAACATTATCCTCCGGCAAATCCTTCAAAAAGCGCGAAGGAATGGAGGTTTGCCACTGATTATAAACCCGCCGATTTGCAGCATGGCTGATAAATAAATTCTTACGCGCCCGCGTAATCCCGACATAAGCCAAACGGCGCTCTTCTTCCAAACCACCATCACCGCTTTCATCCAAAGCACGCTGATGAGGGAACAACCCTTCTTCCCATCCGGGTAGAAAAACCGTATCAAATTCCAAGCCTTTAGCAGCGTGCAAAGTCATGATATTCACCATTTCACCACTCAAATTCGCTTCTTCATTTTCCATAACCAATGAAATATGCTCAAGGAAATCTTCCAGACTTTCAAACTCACCAATTGCCCGCACCAGCTCGTCTATATTCTCCAATCTTCCTTGCGCCTCAATGGATTTTTCCTTCTGCACCTCATCTTTCCACATCTGAATATAGCCGGATTGGTTGAGCATCAAACTCACCACTTCAGCATGCTCAACATCATTTAGCATCCGCCGCCATCTATCAAAATTGCCCAGCAATTCACCCAGCTCATTGCGTGCTTTTGTTGCTAAGGCCTTATTTTGCACCATCTGCACCGCAGAATCATAAAATGGGATGCCTTGCTCTCGCGCATTACGGTATAGCGCTTCAATGCTGGATTTACCAATTCCCCGCTTCGGCACATTTATAATACGCTCCAATGCCAAATCATTACTCGGCTGCATCAGCACCCGAATATATGCGCAAGCATCGCGAATTTCTGCCCGTTCATAAAAACGCAACCCGCCAACCACCTTATATGGAATATTCAGCGTTAAAAAACGCTCCTCAAATGCGCGGGTTTGAAACCCTGCCCGCACCAGAACCGCAAACTCACTTAATTTATGCTTCTCTGCCGTAATTATCTGGTTAAATGACTCAATCTCCTGCGCAACAAATTTCGCTTCCTCATCACCATCCCAGAGGAATTTCACTTTCACCGGATTGCCTTTATCCCCTTGACTATGAAGGGTTTTTCCTAATCTCCCTTGATTCTTGGCAATCAGCCCACTTGCTGCTGAGAGAATATTTTGGGTTGAACGATAATTTTGCTCCAGCTTGATGATAGTGGCATTAGCAAAATCTTTTTCAAAACGCAGAATATTATCAATCTCCGCCCCGCGCCATGAATATATCGACTGGTCATCATCACCGACACAGCAAATATTGCCGCTACCCTGCGCCAGCAAACGCAACCATAAATATTGCACGACATTTGTATCCTGATACTCATCCACCAGAATATATTTGAAATATGAGTGATAAAGCGCCAGCACATCAGAATGCTCTTCAAACAGATTCGTGCAATGCATGATTAAATCGCCAAAATCCATGGAATTCATGCCTTTTAAGCGTTTTTGATAAGTTGCATAAATCTCGGCCAAGCGTCCCTCTGCAATATGTCCGGCATAAGAGGAATCAACCTTCTCCGGCTTTTTTCCCTTGTCCTTCAGGCCCTGAATAATGCTCATCATAACTTTGGGCGACCATTTCTTTTCATCAATTTTCAAATCCTGCATGATTTTTTTGAGCAGGCGAATTTGGTCATCCGCATCCAAAATCGTAAAATTTTGCTCAAAACCCAGCAATTCAGCATGACGGCGAAGAATTTTCGCGCAGATACTATGGAACGTCCCCAACCACATGCCGGAAACATCGCGCTGAAGCATACCGGCAACACGCTCCTTCATTTCCCGCGAGGCTTTATTGGTGAAGGTTACAGAAAGAATCTGATTAGGATATGCCAGATTTTGCGAAATTATATGCGCGATTCTGGTTGTCAACACGCGGGTTTTGCCCGTCCCCGCTCCTGCTAGAACTAATATTGGGCCATCGGTGGTTTCCACCGCCTCCGCCTGCTCGGGATTTAATCTTGCCAGATATTCAGGGATATTATTTGCGAGGTTGTGCTGCATATAGTTTTGTTATAATCATGAAAGCTATGAAGTTAAAGCGTTTATTAAGAGCACTTGGCACAATTATTGTTATCTACGCCTTGGTATTTGGTATACTACCGATTCTAATTTTACCTAAGCTTGATATTGGCGAGGAATGTGGCGGATGGGCAGCTACATCTCCAATATCCGGTACAGACTGCACTTGCATTGGAATTAAATACAATTATAACCCAGAAATGATTGGCGTAAGACAATATAAATGTCTAGGTTACTGCCCAACCAATAGCTGCAAGGAGTTTTAATGAGACCAGATAATAGAAAAAATGACGAACTTCGGAAAGTTGAGCTAATTCCAGGATTTTCTTCACAGGCAGAAGGCTCATGCTTAGTAAAATTCGGTAACACACATGTATTATGCACGGCAAGTGTTGATTCTGACACGCCACGCTGGCTACGCGGTACAGGCAAAGGCTGGGTCACAGCAGAATATGGTATGTTGCCGCGCTCAACCAATGAACGTATGCAGCGCGAGGCCAAAAAAGGGCAAAGCGGCAGAACGCAGGAAATTCAACGTTTGATTGCGCGCTCATTACGGGCGGTAGTTGATATGAAAATGCTCAACGAAAAGCAGATTATTGTCGATTGTGACGTGATTCAGGCTGATGGCGGCACGCGCACTGCAAGCATCACCGGCGGCTATGTCGCCTTACAACAGGCAATTTTGCATATGATGCAAACCGGAATTTTAAAGCGCAACCCTCTCAAAGACTCGGTTTCCGCGATTTCTTGCGGGATTTTCAAAGGTGAAGCCTTGCTGGATTTGAACTATGAGGAAGATTCCGCCGCCGAGGTGGATGCCAATTTTGTCATTACCGGAAAAGGTCAATTAGTTGAAATTCAAGGAACTGCGGAAGAAGAACCGTTCTCAGAAGAGCAATTTCTGGAAATGATGAAACTCGCAAAAAAAGGCTGTGCAGAAATCAGCGAAATGCAGGGGTAAACCTCCCCTATCCCCTCCCTCAGGGAGGGGCAACGAAACTAGCAATCTTTGATTGCTAAAGTTAAGTGGGGAGGGTAAAAAGCTCCATGAAAAAACTTTTAATCGCCACTCATAATCAAGGCAAAGTTCGTGAGCTTGGCGAATTGCTAGAACCGCTCGGCATCAACACAATCTCCGCAGCAGGATTGAACCTCCCAGAGCCGGAGGAAACTGCCGATACGTTCCATGGCAATGCAAAATTAAAATCCATCCCCGCCGCAATTGCTGCAAACCTCCCTGCACTTGCCGATGATAGCGGATTATGCATCCCTGCACTTGACGGCGCACCGGGAATATATTCCGCACGCTGGGGCGGTGAAAATAAAGATTTTGCCATGGCAATTGAGCGTGTGAAATCTGAGCTAAGTAATCTCCCCTCCTATCAGGAGGGGCTGGGGGAGGTGCAGTACAGAGAGTTTAATTCAAAAAACCTGTATCGAGCGAAAGAACTTAGAACAAACTCTACCGAAGCAGAAAAAAAACTTTGGAACAGAATTAGAAACAGGCAAATAAACGATTGCAAGTTTCGCCGACAAGAACCTTTGGGAAATTATATTGTTGATTTTATTTGTTTAGAAAAAAAGCTTATAATTGAGTTGGATGGTGGGCAACATCAAGATAAAATAATAAATGATAATCAAAGAACAAAATATCTTGAAAGCATAGGTTATCAAGTAATCAGATTTTGGAATAATGAGGTTATTGAGAATATTGAAGCTGTACTCGAAGTTATCACCCAGCATCTCAACACCTCCCCCACCCCTCCTAATAGGAGGGGATTATTATGGCCCTCAGGAGCAAAAGCCTATTTCATCTGCGTGCTTTCCCTTGCCCAACCTGATGGCAGCTCAGTTGAATTTGAAGGCCGCATTGATGGCACGCTCACCTTCCCCCCACGCGGAAAAAATGGCTTCGGTTATGACCCTATATTTATACCGGAAAGAGAATCCCGCACTTTTGGCGAAATGTCACAGTTAGAGAAGAATAAAAGCAACCACAGAGCAGATGCATTTGACAAATTCAAAAAATACCTGCTAAAAAAACCGCTATGAGTTTTGAAAAAACAAAAACCGCATTTATATTTCCCGGGCAAGGCTCGCAAAAAATCGGCATGGGCAGAACTGTTGCCGAAGCCTTCCCCGAAGCAAAGTCTGTGTTCGAGGAAGTTGACGAGGCATTAGGCGAAAACCTCTCAAAGATAATCTTCTCAGGTGAGCAGGAGGTGCTAAACCTAACCGAAAACACCCAGCCTGCAATTATGGCAACCTCAATTGCAACTTTGCGTGTTATGGAAAAGGCCGACCCAATTGAGGCTTACTGCGTGGCCGTTGCCGGACATTCCCTCGGCGAATATTCCGCACTTTGCGCGAGCGGGGCTTTGAGCTTGGCTGATACTGCAAGATTGTTGAAGATTCGCGGCAAAGCAATGCAGGAAGCCGTTCCTGTTGGCATAGGCGCAATGTCTGCCATATTAGGGCTCGGCTTTGATACACTCAAAGAAATTACTGAGGAAACAGGCTGCGAAATTGCTAATGATAATTGCGAAGGGCAAATTGTTATAAGCGGAACAAAAGAAAGCGTGGAACGCGGAATGCTCGCTGCAAGAAAAGCAGGCGCAAGAAAGGCAATTGAACTGCCCGTATCAGCACCTTTCCACTGCAAATTGATGCAGCCAGCAGCCGAGAAAATGGCTGAAGCGCTGGCAAATGTTGAAATACAAAGCCCAAAACTGCCGATAATCGCCAATGTTACCGCGACTCAGGTAGATAGCCCCGAAAAAATCCGCGAATTGCTGGTGCAGCAAGTAACCGGAATGGTACGCTGGCGCGAATCCGTGAAATATATGCATAAGGTGGGAATTCATAATCTAACGGAAATCGGCTTTGGCAAGGTTTTGAGTGGAATGACCAAACGCATTGAAGAAACTATGAACTCAGTCTGCCTGCAACATCCGGAAGATATTGAGGCATATTTAAAATGAAAAATCTGCTGGCAGTTATGTTGGTGCTATTTGCCTGCTCGCAGGAAACTGCCAACAGCAATCAAGCCTCTCAAACTGAAATAAAACCAGCAACTCAGCAATCTGAGCAACAACAATGCACCGGAGAATGGCGAACATTTTCCAATGGCTGCGCTGATATTTGCTCAGCCGATAAATACCGCAAATGCACAATGTCATTGACCGATTCCTGCGATTGCGGAGAAAATAAATGCTGGGACAACGAAACCATGCAATGTATAGATAACCCTTAGGAGATATAATGTTCAATCTGGATAATAAAACAGCACTAATAACCGGTGCATCAGGCGGAATCGGCAGAGAAATCGCCAAAACCCTTGTCGCACAAGGCGCAAAAATTGCCATATCAGGCACGAACGAAGAACGCCTGCAACAAACTGCCTCTGAAATAGGCGGAGATGTAGTAATATTAACCGCCGATTTATCTAATCGTGAATCTGTGGAAAATATGGCAAAACAAGCCGAAGAAAAGCTTGGGCAGGTTGATATCTTGGTAAATAATGCCGGAATCACCAAAGACGGGCTTTTTATGCGTATGAAAGACGAAGATTGGGACAGTGTAATAAACGTCAATCTCACCTCTGCATTCATCCTTAGCCGCACACTCATCAAAGGCATGTTCAAACGCCGCTATGGCAGAATCATCAATATTTCATCAGTGGTCGGCACATCTGGCAACCCCGGGCAGGCAAATTATTGCGCCTCAAAAGGCGGGTTAGTGGCAATGACCAAATCAATCGCACAAGAAGCAGCGTCACGAAATATAACGGCAAATTGCATCGCGCCGGGATTTATTGAAACTGCAATGACCGACAAGCTCAACGATCAGCAAAAAGAAGCTATATTGAAGAATATTCCAACCGGAGCAATGGGCACGGCTCAGGATATTGCGGCGGCGGCTTTGTTCCTCGCGGCAGAAGAATCGAAATATATTACTGGGCAAACTATTCACGTAAATGGCGGAATGTTAATGGTTTAAACGGATGAAACACCTTTCTTAATTACGAAAATCGTTTTATCTATTAAGTAACTATTGACACTCTTTCCCAATCCGCTATTAACAACTCAATATTACAAACAAGGAGAAACTACTATGTCTGATACTGCTGATAAAATTAAAAAAATCGTTGCCGAACATCTTGGTGTTGATGCAGCTAAAGTAAATAACGATTCTGCATTCGTTGACGATTTAGGGGCAGATAGCCTTGACCAAGTTGAATTGGTGATGGCTTTTGAAGAAGAATTTGATATCGAAATCCCTGATGAAGCTGCCGGAAAGATTATTACCGTGCAAGATGCTATCAGCTATGTTGATGCTAATAAATAGCATAAAACAAATCGGTAAAACCATTTATGCGTAGAGTTGTCGTTACAGGTATTGGAACAGTTACCCCACTTGCATGTGGGGTAGATAATACATGGGAGCGCTTGCTTAGCGGTAAATCCGGTATTGGCAAAACAGAACGCTGCAAAGTTGATGATCTTCCCTGTCAGATTACAGGTGAAGTTCCATATGGCACTGAAGATTGGCAATTTAATCCTGATGACTTCATTGAGCCGAAAGAACAACGCAAAATTGATACTTTCATCCATTTTGCTATTGCCGCCGCCGCAGAAGCCGTAAAAGATAGCGGTTGGAATCCCCAATCCGAGGAAGATAAAAACCGCACTGGCGTTATCGTTGGCTCGGGAATCGGTGGATTACCAAAGATTGAAGAAGGCGCGCTAATACTACATGAACGCGGCCCAAGAAAGCTAAGTCCGTTTTTCATTCCCTCTTGCTTAATTAACCTCGCTTCCGGACATATTTCAATCCTGCACGGCTTTAAGGGCCCTAACCACGCTGTTGTCACAGCTTGTTCTACAGGCTGCCACGCAATTGGCGATGCTTCACGAATCATTAAATATGGTGATGCAGATGTAATGGTCGCAGGCGGCGCAGAAAGCGCAATTTCACGGCTTGGAATTGCCGGATTTGCTGCAGCGCGCGCACTTTCCACAGGATATAACGATACACCGGAGCAAGCCTCCCGCCCATGGGATAAAGGACGTGATGGTTTTGTGATGGGCGAAGGCGCAGGAATTCTTGTGCTGGAAGAATTAGAACACGCCAAAAAACGCGGCGCAAAAATTTATGCAGAAGTTGTTGGCTATGGAATGTCCGGCGATGCGTATCATATCACCGCCCCTGCCGATAATGGCGATGGTGGATTCCGCGCTATGCAAGCAGCACTAAATGATGCAAAACTAGATGTTTCCGACATAGATTATATCAACGCACATGGCACATCGACCCCAAAAGGCGATGAAATTGAGCTTGGCGCTGTCAAAAGATTATTTGGCGATGCAGCTTACAAGCTCTCAATGTCATCAACAAAATCCAGTATTGGGCACTTGCTCGGTGCGGCAGGCGCAGTTGAGGCAATTTTTGCGATTCTTGCAATTCGCGACCAAATCTGCCCGCCTACTCTCAATTTGAATGACCCGTCCGAATCTTGTGACCTTGACCTTGTCCCGCATAAGGCAAAAGAGAGAGAGATTAACGCCGTACTTTCTAACTCATTCGGGTTTGGTGGCACAAATGCCTCTATAATCTTCAAGAAATATGATGCGTAAGCTCATAGCCGCATCATCATTCGCCTTTTTCGTATTCCTATTGCTTGCCTTGCTTGGCTGGTTTTATGCCAATCATTATTACAAAACTCCGCTAGCAACTAATGCTTATGGCAATCAAGACAATATCTCCCAAAACATCATGATTCCAAAAGGCTCTAGCCTAAAATCAATCGCAGAGTTGCTGGCGCGCGAAGAAATCATCAAGCACCCCCAGTTTTTCTATTATATGGCACGATTCACCGGACAAACTAACCCAAAACATGGCGAATATGAATTTACCTCATATTACAGCCCTAAAGCGATTCTTGAGAAACTGGAAAAAGGCGATGTCGTCATCCGCAAATTTACCATTCCGGAAGGCCGAACCTCATATGACATAATTGAAATCTTAAAAAGCGCAGAGGGATTGGCGGGAGAATTGCCGGAAACCATTGCAGAAGGCTCTATTCTACCTTCAACATATTTTTATCATTATGGCGATAAATACGAAACTATCATCGCTAGAATGCAGCATAATATGCAAACAACCGTTGAAGAATTATGGAAAAAGCGCGCCGAAGGATTGCCGATTAACACTCCGGAAGAAGCAATTATCCTTGCCTCAATCGTTGAGAAAGAAACCGGATTGGATGGTGAGCGCGGCATGGTTGCCAGCGTATTCACCAATCGTCTGCGCAAGGGCATGCGGCTAGAATCCGACCCAACGGCGGTTTATGGTATCACGCTCGGCAAACCTTTGGATGAAAAAGTGCGTGCCAAACATGTGCGCCATGAATCACCCTATAACACATATCTGATTGACCGCCTGCCGCCCACTCCAATTGCCGCACCGGGAATAGAATCCATAAAAGCCGTGTTGAATCCGCCGGAAACGCCATATTATTATTTCGTGGCAAATGGCAAAGGCGGGCATAATTTCGCCAAAAACCTCAATGAGCATAATAAAAACGTGCGTACCCTAATAGATTTCTTGAAAAAGAATCAGAACTAGATTATGAAACGAGCCTTAGCTTAATAGGAACTTTATGAAAATTTCAGGTGTAGATATTCGTCCAGGATATATATTGGATTTTGAAGGCGGGCTTTGGCGCGTGCTAAAAACTCAGCATACTCAACCCGGCAAAGGCGGTGCCTATATGCAGGTCGAGATGAAAGAAATCCGCAACGGCACAAAGCGCAATGAACGCTTCCGTAGCGCCGATACGGTGGAAAAAGCCCGGCTTGACCAAACCCCCTATCAATATCTCTATTCCGAAGGCGATAATCTGGTGTTGATGGACAATAACACATATGAGCAAATCACAGTTAGTGGAGAGCTTGCAGGTGACGCAGTTATTTTCCTACAAGATGGCATGGAAGTTGAAATAGAATCATATGAAGGCGCGCCAATTGGCATCTCCCTGCCGGAAAGCGTTGTGCTGACGATAAAGGAAACCGAGCCGATTGTAAAAGGCCAAACCGCCGCAAACTCCTTCAAACCTGCGATTATGGAAAATGGCGTGCGGCTGATGGTTCCACCATTTATTGCCGAGGGTGAGAAAATCATCGTCAATACTGCCAGTTGTGAATATATGGAAAGAGCGAAATAACCCGCCCTCACCCAGATATTAATTTTCTTGATATTGCGTTATCTTCAGGTTAATAGTTGGATATAATTATTAACGGAGCATAAGATGGCGGCAAGAACATTAACTATTAGCGACAAGATTGCATGTCACAAAGAAGTAATAGAAGCATTAGAGCTAGAACTCAGTCAATTAAAACACCAAGCATTAGACGCCACGCTTTTGGGCAATATAGACACAGTTAGAGAATATCTAGAAATAGATGCTAGTTATGCAAATGATGTTGCCATATACGCTACCACAAAAGATTATACTGAAATTCTAGACTTAGCAATTCAATATGGTGCTGATAATTTTTATGATTGCGCGAGTGCCGCAACTAGAGCTGGTTATGAAGCTCCTCTTGAACGTATATTACAAGAAGGCCTATCTGACGAAGATCTTGAAACTCTGGCAGTAATAGCCTGTAGAGAGGGCAAAGCTGGCACTCTAGAGTTAATAATTGATGCAAACCCAAATGCCAACGACGGCGCTCCAGCCCTCGCTGAAATAGCTATCTCCAGAGGGCATGCCCAAGTTGCTGGATTTTTATTCAAAAGAGAGGATGTTCGTCGTGATATAGACAGTCTTGCACTCTACGCTAGTCAACTTAATCATACAGATATTGATTATTATATAATTGTGAAGCTAGCAATTGATAATGGCGCAACAAACTTCTATGATATTGCCGTATCGGCTCTAATTAGAGAGCCTCAAATTCTAGCACTTGCAATTGAACGTGGAGATATTCTGGATAAAATAAAAGATTTCACTTCAACCAATTTTGCCTCTGCGACTACACAAAAAGCACTTGAAATCGTCTATAAAAACTCGCTCCTGAAAGGCAATAATTTGCTGGTAGAGGAAATACGGGAAGTTGCGAATAATGATGATATAGAAATCACACTGGAATTGGATGAAAGATTTGAGAAAGATGTCAAGCGCCTGAGCAAAGCATATAGCTACCCAAAAGGAGGGCTGGCACAGCATATCGCAGAAAATCAACTCCCCGGATTTGTTGAAGCAGCGAAATTCCTGAATTACGAAATCTCCGCCGATGAATTTGTAGAATCACTCAAAGCAAGGCAAGCCCAGCAAAGCCATTCGCGCGCTGCGTAAATTTTAACCCTTGCACCAATAAGCATTTGGCAATATAAGGTGGCCATGAAATCACCTACTGTTTCAATAATGATAAATGCCGCGCGCAAAGCCGCCAGAGGTTTATTGCGTGACTTTGGAGAAATTGAGAATCTTCAGGTTTCCAGCAAAGGCCCCGGCGATTTTGTTTCCAATGCCGATAAAAAGGCAGAAAGAGTTATCATCACCGAATTATTAGCCTCACGCCCAGATTACGGGATTCTAGCCGAAGAAAGCGGTGTGGAACACGGCAAAAAAGATGCTGAATATCGCTTTGTAATTGACCCGCTTGACGGCACAAACAACTTCCTGCACGGCTTCCCTTATTGGGCGGTTTCTATTGGATTAGAAAAAAACGGCGAATTAGAAGCAGGCGTTATTATTGTTCCGGTTCTGGACGAAATTTATTTTGCAGAAAAAGGCAAAGGCGCATTCCTTAATGACAAAAGAATCCGCGTTTCATCGCGCAAGCATTTATCGGAAGCATTTGTTGGCTGCGGCTCTGCCAGCTCATTTCGCCGCCCGACCAACCTCCCGTTTAATATCCAGCATGTATTGAACAAACTCGGCTCAAGCGTTGCCTCCGTGCGCTGTATGAACGCAGCTGCGGTTGATTTGGTTTTCACCGCCGCCGGACGTTATGACGCTATGGTTGATACCGGATTGAAAAAATGGGATATGGCTGCCGGAATCGTTATTCTAAAAGAAGCAGGCGGGCAAATTACTGAGATTTTGGGCAGAGATGATTATTACGAAACTGGCAATATTTTAGCCTCGAATTATCATTTACATGACAAACTTATCGGGTTATTATCCCCACCGAAAGAATAGTCATCAAATTAGTACCGAATAAATGGGTAAAAATAACAGTTAAGGGTTATCTCATAATGAAAAAGCTATTAGTTACAACTGCCGCAGTTTCACTCATCCTTGCCAATAGTGCAGAAGCCCGCAACAGATACTTGCAAAGACCGGATTTACCTACCGTAGAGGTGAATTTAACTGCACTAAAATATCTTGATGATGGGTATAATAATAGCTATTCAATGAGCGGAGAAACCGGCTCACCTGATAAGCCAATTATAGATTCTGTTAGACCGAAACCACAGAAAGAACCTACACCAAAACCAATAGCAAAGCAGGTTTTGCCTTCACCGCCGCTTGCGCCAATAACTTCACCACAACCGAAAATAATGGATAAGGCTGCGCAGATTCCTACGCCTCCTAAACCTGCAATGACTCCGCCAACTCCTCCGGCTTTCTTATCAAAAGAATTACCAAAAATGGAAGTTGCCCCGCCAGCACCAAAATCAGTTGAAAAAGAGTTCATTATTCCTGATTTACCTGAACCACCAAAATCTGCGGAAGCAAAGCCAAGCGCTTCTTCTTTCGGAATTGAAGTAAAAGACCCGACTCCTAGCAAGCCTGCACTTCCTAAGCCGGTAGCGCCCGCAAAACCTATTATGCCCCCTAAAGCTGAGCCGAAAAAGTCTTTGGAAATTCCGAACTTGCCAAAAGCGCCAAAATTACCAGAACCGCCAGCCGAACCAAAGGAAATAGAAAAAAAGCCTGAGGCTACACCAATAATTGAAATGAAGGACGCAACTCCTCCAGTGTTAAAAGAGCCTGCAAAAGCTGCTCCTCAGCCCGTTATGCCTGCGCCGGCAATTGAGTTACCAA
>Ga0210019_1003852_pt1 | contig 13497 bp, 9 predicted proteins | sample CryGeyCG2114_020_2_FD_183969 | JGI IMG/M metagenome (GOLD analysis project Ga0210019, IMG submission 183969) | Groundwater microbial communities from aquifer - Crystal Geyser CG11_big_fil_rev_8/21/14_0.20 (SPAdes) (version 2) | ecosystem: Environmental > Aquatic > Deep subsurface > Groundwater ...
AAGTTTGTTATGTCTAGGCTATAGCCAACCATACGGAAGGGAACACCTAGAACAACCCACAGCGGTCTTACCGCTCATTTATAAGTATACTTCATAAATGGTATTTTGTCAATGAAAATTGTGTGTGCGTGTGTGGGTAAAATGTATATAAAAGAAGAAAATATCAGGCATTAAAACCTGGCCGGAGGAAGACAGGACGAGGGAGAAAAACCGTTTAGAATAATTAGGTACGTGTCCCTGGAATTATTGGTATATGGGCTTGATTTTATTTGTGCACAAAGGGTTTCGGTAGGTCTGTGTTATATAACTTGTTTAATACCAACGGGTTGCAATTTGTAAACTAATCCGGTGAAACCAGAAATATAAAGATTTGGCACTTTGGGAAACGGACTCCAATGATTCTACTTTACGCGCGCACAAGAGTTCTTTTGGGATGAGATGTTCAGGTAGGCACGGGTATTTGGTGGGTAATAAGTAATGAAAGAAAAGAAAAAATTAACAGGTATTAAAACTTGGCCAGAGGATGATAGGCCGCGAGAAAAGTTGCTCAAGAAGGGCGCGCGGGTTTTGAGTAATTCCGAGCTCTTGGCAATTCTTCTTCGCACCGGCACAAACGGCATCAGCGCCATTGACCTTGCTCGCAAGGTTTTGAAGAAATTCGGCACATTCCGGAACATGGCACATACGGACACGCGGGATTGGAAGGAGTTTAAGGGCTTAGGCGGGGCTAAGATCGCCCAAATTCATGCCGCGCTTGAAATCGGGCGGCGCTATCGCGAGGACGAGGTGTCTACCGGGAAGCAGAAGATTGCCTCTGCCAAGGATGTTGTGGATATTGTCATGCCACAAATGCGCGATCTTAAGACGGAAGTGTTCAAAGTAGTTTGTCTTGATTCTAATAATCGGGTTATAGATATTGCGGACGCGACTTACGGAACAGTCAACCGCGCAATGCCAATAGTAAGGGAGATTATCCACTCGGCTTTACAGAAATTTGCGGTATCAATTATCTGCGTGCATAATCATCCTTCCGGAGATTCTAAGCCAAGCAAAGAGGATAGCGATTTTACTAGAGAGCTATGTCAAGCCGGGGACGTCATGCAGGTTAAACTTTTAGATCATCTTATCATCGGTGACAACCAATATCATAGTTTCGCTGATAGCGGCGAACTCGTAACGTACAAATAAGGAAAGCATGCAAGAGCAAAATTGGAATGAACATAGAACAAGGAAACAATATATCGACAAGCTTCTTATTAATTCTCAATGGGCGCCTATCGTACCGTTTGTGGATGGTAAAGAATATAATCATGCCTCTGTTGAGGAATGTTCTACCCAGACAGGCCCGGCTGATTACGTTCTTTTTAACAATAAAAGGGCGCTTGCTGCTGTTGAAGGCAAAAAGGTATCTATTGGGCCTCAAAACGTGCTTCAGCAGGCGCAGCGCTATGCCAGGGGATTTCAAAAAAGCCCGCTTAATTTTGGCGAATATCATCTCCCGTTTATTTACTCAACCAATGGCAAGGTTATTTGGTTTCAGGACCTACGCCATCCCTTGAATAGATCAAGAGAAATCGCGGCGGTTCATACGCCAAATGCCCTTGAAGAGTTTTTATTAAAAGACGAGGAAGCCGCAAAAGCCTGGCTCAAAAATACCGCCATAGATAATAACTTCTTGCGTCCTTACCAAAAAGAGGCTATTGCAGCCATAGAAAAAGCAATAGCAGAGAGAAGGCGGAATATGCTTGTTGCTATGGCAACCGGCACAGGTAAGACTTTCACAATTATTAACTTGATATACCGCCTTATGAAGTCCGGTTTTGGTAAACGTGTATTGTTTCTTGTAGATAGGCGTGCTCTCGCAGCGCAGGCTGTAACAGAGCTCGCAAGCTTCGAGGCAGAGCCGGGGTTGAAATTCGATCAATGTTACGAAGTTTATAGTCAGCGTTTTAGGCGCGAAGATCTAGATGAAGATATAAAATTTGACCCAAAGGTTTTGCCTACCGAATACTTAACAAACCCAAAGAGCCGCGATAGTTTCGTCTACGTCTGCACTATTCAGCGAATGCGAATAAATCTATTTGGCAGAGATGGTATGTTCGGGCAGGCTTCAGGAGATATAGATGATGAGTCAGACGCTGACGAAAAACTTGACATCCCAATCCATGCGTTTGATATCATTATAGCCGATGAATGCCACAGAGGTTATACTTCTCAAGAAGAAAGTAAATGGCGTGAGGTCTTAAAGCGCTTTGATGGTATAAGAATAGGCCTTACTGCTACTCCTGCGGCGCACACAACGGCTTTTTTCAAGGAAGTCGTTTTTCGTTATGATTATGAACGCGCAGTAAAAGAAGGATTTTTAGTCGATTACGATGCGGTGGCAATAAAATCAGACATAACGGTTAATGGCGCTTTTTTAAAAGAAGGCGAGGAAATCGGCCTTAAAAACACCCAAACCGGCCAGTTAGTTTTTGATATTTTGGAAGATGAAAGGGTTCTTCAGCCGCAGGTTAACGAAACCGAATGGACAGCGCCAGATAGAAATAAAAAGATAGTCAAAGAATTAAAGAAATATCTTCTTTTCCAGGAAGAAGCGTTAGGCCATTTCCCTAAAACCCTTATTTTCGCTGATAACGATTTGCCCCATACGTCTCATTGTGATCAGTTAATAGATATGCTAAGAGATGAGTTTAACAGAGGCGATGCCTTTGTCCAAAAGATTACCGGCAGCCCAACTGTTGACAGGCCGCTTCAGAGGATTCGTGAGTTTAGAAATAGGCAAAACCCAGGTATTGTTATAACCGTTGATATGCTTTCCACAGGCGTAGACGTTCCTAAGATAGAAAATATTGTTTTCTTACGGCCGGTAAAATCAAGGATTCTTTTTGAACAAATGATGGGCCGCGGAACACGCCTCTGCCCGGGAATTAATAAAACACATTTTACTGTTTTTGATTGTTTTGGCGGGACACTATTAGAATATTTTAAGCAGACAACCAGTATTACCGCCGAAGCCCCTATAAAGCCCACTAAAACAATTCAGGAAATAGTTCAAGCCATCGCTGACAATCAAAACAGAGCCTATAACGTGAGAGTATTATCAAAAAGGTTTCAGCGTATTTCAAAAAATATCACGCAGGAAAGCAGGAATGAGTTTAATTATATTCTCGGAGAAGATATTGCCGGTTTCGCGACGAATCTTGAGGACAAGCTCTCCAAAAATTGGGTAGGAACGATTAAAATCCTCCAAGGCAAGGCATTTCTTCACTTATGCGACAATTACCAAAGACCTAAGCGCGAATTCATTATTGCCGAATCAGCTGAAGATTATGTGACTTCTGAAGTCATTTTTAGGGCAGCTGACGGCAAAGAACTAAAGCCTGTTGATTATCTTAAATTATTTGAGGAGTTTATTAAAAATAACCCGGAGCATATTGATGCGATCGATATTCTTCTTAACAAGCCAAAGAATTTTCATACCGATGAGCTCAAAGCATTGCGCGAGAAACTCGCTACTAAGCCGGATAATCTAATAGATAAATTCAACGAACGTAATTTGCGCAGGGCTTATAACAAAGAATTAGCAGACATCATTTCTATAATCAGGCACGCCGCTAAAAATGAGGAGCTTCTTACAGTAGAAAGCCGTGTGGATAGGGCTATTAGTAAAGTAAAAGCGAAAAAGCGTTTCACTGAGACGCAGGAAAAATGGCTTGAATTGATTAGGCGCCATCTCGTTGCTAATCTGTTAATTGAGAAAAACGATATAGATACCTTGCCGATTTTTATGCGACAGGGTATGAACTATGTAAAGTTAAACCGAATATTTGATGGAAAACTTGATGAGATCTTACAAGAGATAAATGAGGCGGTGATAACATGAGCGATGTAGTCGGTAAATTATGGGGCTTTTGTCATACTCTTCGGCACGACGGTGTTGATTATGGCGATTATATTGAGCAGCTTACGTACCTTCTTTTCCTTAAGATGGCCGAGGAAAAGAAGGCAGATATTCCGAAAGAATATTCTTGGCCGGTTTTACGCGAGAAATCTGGAACAGAATTAACTGATTTTTATGTGGATGCCTTAAGAGGTCTTGGCAAACAAAAAGGGACGCTTGGCGATATCTATGCCGGCGCCATCTCAAAATTCGCGAATCCGGTCAATCTTAAGAAGCTGATTAACCTTATTGATGAAATTGAATGGACTAGCCTTAACGTTGATGTTAAAGCAGCCGCTTACGAGGGCTTGCTTGAGAAATCAGTATCTGAAGGCAAAAAAGGCGCAGGACAATATTTTACGCCGCGCGTTCTTATCCAATCAATAGTTAAATGTATGAAACCCGATCCGCGTAAATCAAAAGATTTTATTATTCACGATCCAGCGGCTGGAACCGGCGGTTTCTTGGTTTGCGCTTATGAGTGGCTTATTGAGCAGACCAAAGGAAGCCTTGAGCGTGAAGATGCCAAGCGGATTACCAATAAAGTTTATACCGGTACAGAGCTTGTGGCTCGGCCCCGGCGACTTGCGCTTATGAATCTATACCTGCATGGGATTCATGCTAATATCTATCTTGGTGACTCTATCTATGAGCCGTTAAAAAGTACAAGATATGACTGTATTCTTACTAATCCGCCATTTGGCACAAAAGGCGCAAACCAGGCTCCTGAAAGAGGCGATTTTACGATTTCAACCAGCAATAAACAGCTTAACTTTATTCAGCACGTTATGAGTGTGTTACGGCCAGGTGGCCGCGCGGCTATGGTTTTGCCGGATAACTGTTTATTTGAAGACAAAGCCGGAGAAGTTATAGGAATTCTTACACAGGATTGTAATCTGCACACAATTTTACGTTTGCCGCGCGGAACATTTACGCCTTACAGCCAAGGAGTCAAGGCGAATGTGATTTTCTTTCAAAAAGGCGCTCCTACAGAGAACATATGGATATTTGACGCTCGCTCTAACGTGCCGGGCATTACCAAGAAAGACAGGCCGCTTTCAGCCGAGCATTTTAAGGAATTTGAGAAATGCTATGGCGCGGATCCGAACGGACAAAGCAAACGAACAGACTTGGGCATTGAAGGCCGCTTCCGCAGGTTCAATATTCAGGAAATCAAAGATCGTGGCTATAAACTTGATCTAACATGGCTCAAAGATGATTCGCTTGAGGATAGTGATGATCTCCCAGAGCCGCAGGTTTTGGCGTCCGAAGCGATAACAGAGCTCGAAACAGTTGTGGATAGCCTTAAAGAAATTGTAGCGGAGTTAGAGAATAATGGAGATTAAATTGCCCGAAGGATGGACAGCTTGTCCGTTGAAAGACGTTGTTTCTTCTCGTAAGGGAAAGAAGCCTAACTCCGTAATTAATCATGCCAAAAAAGGATACGATCCTTATATATTGATTGATGAATTGGAAGGCAATCCGCCTCGGACATATACGAATGATCCTAAAATTCCCAGAGCAACAGAAAAGGATGTTTTACTGGTTTGGGATGGGAGTATAGGCAAATGTGCGAGTGGGTTATCCGGGGCAGTTGGCTCAACAATAGCAGTTTTGTCTCCCAAGAACGAATTAAACACCAAATACTTGGAATATTTTATCAAGCGAAGTAAAAATTATATTACAGAAACAAGCACTGGGTCAGGTCTTCAGCATGTAAATAAAAGTTTGCTTAAGACGCTGGAGATCCCTTTGCCTCCCGATGGAGGTCAAGAACACATAGCCGATAAATTAGACATATTGATGGCAAAAGCTAAAGACGCTCAATCCCGCCTCGATAAAATTCCGCTGATTCTTAAACGTTTTCGTCAATCCGTTCTTGCCGCCGCTTTTTCAGGGGAGCTCACAAAAGATTGGAGAGCAAAAAATAGTAGTTATAGCGCCAATGATGATCTTAATTTTATTAAAGATTTCATACTGAAATCAGAAATAACTAATCGTGAAAAGAAAGTTTTTGAAGAAATAAACAAGGCTTGTTTAAATCCTTACGAAGAGCAATTTGTTGTTCCTCTTTCTTGGAAAGCTTGTTGCGTTGGGATGGTCGGGCTCGTTAATAACGGAAGCACCCCATCTCGCAAGATCGCTGTTTATTGGAATGGGTCTATTCCATGGATAAGCTCAGGAGAAGTTCGCAATGATATAATTAGCGAATCGAGAGAGAAGATAACACAAAAAGGATTGGATAATTGTTCAAGCAAATTATTTCCTTCCGGAACAATCTTAATTGCCATGATTGGAGAAGGAAAAACGAGAGGGCAGTCCGCTATTCTTAATATCGATGCCGCGATAAATCAAAATATCGCAGCTATTCAGATTAGCCATGGCAGGATTAATCCTGAGTATCTTTGGTTTTGGTTTCAATTTCAATATGAAAATAATAGGAATTATGGTAGTGGCTCGGGGCCTCAAGCTCTTAATGGTCAGCGCGTAAGAGAATTGCCTTTCGTTCTTGCTCCTAAAGCGGAGCAAGATGAAATAGTTAAAAAGATAAAATCAAGTTTTGATGAACTTGATAATTTTATTGAAAGGTATCGTAAGGCGAAAAATTACACCGATAAGCTCGAGCAGTCTATTTTAGCCAAAGCCTTCCGCGGGGAGCTTGTTTCATAGAATAGATGCAAAAATTATATAAACTAATGCAGATGTATTTAGGGTAATAATGAATAAACTCGCTCCATTTATAGGCTTTATTGAACAGAAAAAAGCAGCAATATTTGTCGGAGCCGGTATTTCCAAAATTGCCGGTTGTTCTGATTTGCAAGCTATCCGTGGGAAATTGTCAGAGATAAAGATTGTCCGAGAGAAAATTGAAAGCCAAAGCCCAGAGGCTATTCCAACAAAAGAGCTAATTGCATTTTGTAAAAGCATATGTAATAAAAGCGAGGATGATAGAAGAGCATATGAAGGCATTATGAGAGAAAGCTTAACTTTCGAACCAGATAAATTTTCTCGTGAATATCTCCCTTTTATAAAAAAACTCAAACAAGTAGAACCTTTTCCGTCAATTATGACAACAAATGTTGATGATTGTTTGGCTAAAACAAGGGAGTTTGATTTAACAAAGATTTATTACAAAAATTCCGATATGCGTACTGAGCTATTTCAAAGGATTGGGATATTTCATATACATGGTTACATTGAGGATACAGCTGGGCAAGTATGGGATTTATTTGATTATCAAGAGCGGTATGGCCTAGTAGATTTTAAGGAGTTTATTATCAATACTTTCAAAGAGCATTCAGTTTTGTTTCTAGGTTATGCATTTATTGGTGATGATGAACTCAAGCAACTAATAAGCGTGGCAAAGAAAGAAAATACACAACCTAAAATGCATTTCGCATTATTACCTTCGGATGAGCCGCATCCCCATATTAACGAAACGATGTACAAGGAGTTATTTAACATCCAAATAGTAAGATATGGATCAAAAAATGATTTTATTAAGTTGTTTAGTGAGTGGATTGATTCTAATTTTAATCCAGCAGCAATGGGTAAAGATGATGAAATAAGCCATATGCCTTTTATCGCTGAGGGAGCTTGATTATGGAACAAGATTTTTATTCGAAAGTCAAAAATATTGATACTGCTTTGTTATCAGATCAAGTTAATTCTGATCTTGTTGAATCGATTGTGCTATTAATTTCTGATGATAAAGGTCTCCGCGATTACTTTTTAAAAAGAGTTAAGTCTGTCCAATGGTTTGATGTTTTAGAAAGAGAAAAATATTTTTCTGTTAATAATATTTCATTTGATACTAATGGCAATGCACATTTTTGGGATGTTTTAGATTACTTGGAGCGGATTTCTGAACAGGTATCGCAGCCACCTAAATACGGAAAGAAACTCATCGAAATTGTTGAGAGCATAGTTGAGTATTCATTAAACAAAAGAAAGATTAATCATTACCACATTTGGTGGTATTGCGTAAAAATCTTAAATAACCTACCTGCTGCAATCATCAAGGACAAACTTGTGGTTGATAAATTTCGGACATGGCTTTCTGTGTGGACTGACCATTCGCTTGGAAGCGATTTGACAATCAGTGATATTGGCAAAAAACTACTGCCAAAATTTTTAAACGACGATTATGGTCCCGAATATAAGTATGCTGAATCAATCATTGATATAATTACTGAAATTAAGCCACGCGGAAAAACTTTAGAAATGGCTTTGGGGGTTACTAAGCGGGAAGATGTTGTTCTCTCGTGGAATTCCTATTGGATTCAGGACGCTTTTAAGAAACATGGACAGCTAATTGGCCAAAAATGTTCTCTTAACGTGCTTTTTAATCTTTCAGATAGATTAAAGAGGGCCTTGGAGTATAAGCAGAGGGATCACTATACAGACATAGAGATTGGAAGCGATGCTTACCGTCTTAAGGTCGCAAGAATCTTCGCTGACGGACTAAAGTCCGGAGAAATCAAGTTTAAAGATGATCAGTATGAATGTCTTGTTAAGCAGTTTTCTGAAGATCAGCTTAGAGGTGTTGATCGTGAGAAGGATTTCTGGGCACTTCATAACCTTGAACCGCAAGATGAGCGCGGGCGTTTTACGTTTACTGTTTTGATAAAAGATTCGTTTGTTGCGGAAATAAAAAATAATCTGCCTAAGAATATTAACTGGCAGGGAGTGGATAAACTTGAAAAGAAAATTTTAAGTATACACGAAGGTTTATACTCAGATTATTCTCATATATGGTGCCGGACATTAAAGGGCGGGCCTGAGCATGGCAACGGCGCTGAGGATGTTTTAACCGTAATATTACGGGATGTTTTACTTGCCAAGTGTGAGGTTAGCCGCGATGAAGGCAGGCAGGTTTTGAGTGCGTTTTTAAGCGATAGATATCAATTCCCAATTTTTAGAAGGCTTGTCCTTTTGTGCGTTGATAAATTCTGGACTGATTATTCTGGGCTTTTGGATACATTAATTGAAGCAGTTCCAAGCGTGCTTGAGGAATCAGATTTTGAGGTAGAGATACAGGATGTTCTTCAACATCATAATGTTGTATTTAGCCCGGCATTGAAAGCAGTTCTTAAAGAGCTTATCAATAATGTGCCGGAATACTATGTGAAAAAGGCAGATGAAAAACTTGTTGCCTATTGGAAATACAAATGGTTATCTCCTTTACGCGAAAATCCTGATTTTTCTGCTTTGTATGAAGAGGCGAAGCAAAAGGCTGAGCCGAAAGACGGTAAGCCATACGAGGTGGAGCGTTCCGCGTTCAAAGGTGGTTTTGTTAGTCATAAGCCTCCTATAACGAAGGAAGACATCCTTCAGAAACCGGTTGCCGAGATAGTTAAATATTTGGCTGATTTTAAAGGCGCAGATTTCTGGCATGGCACTTTTGAAGGTGAGCCGGATAAAGAAGGGCTTGCTGATATTTTGCAGGCCGCTGTAAAAGAAGATCCGAAAAAATTCACCGATGATTTAAGCGCTTTTATAACTACGGATTATTTTTATCTTCATAGAATATTGCGAGGGTTAAAAGAAACATGGAATGCAGGAGTTGCGATTGACTGGCAGAATATCTTTGATTTCAGCATCAAATATTTGAGCAGAGGTAAAGACGCTATAATTGCCGAGGCCCTTAAAGCTCAAGGCGAAGATAGCGGTAAAGGACGGTATATATGGATTGTAGAAGCTATTGTTGAGTTGATCGGCGATGGCTCAAGAGATGATGCTAGAGCATTTGCTCAGCAGCATTTTGACAAAGTTGAACAGATATTTGATTTAATACTTCCATTGCTTAAAGGTGAGAAGTGCCCTGATATGCAAAGAGATGCGTTAACTTATGCGTTAAATACAACACTTGGCCGGACAATTATGGCTTATGTGTCTTTTTCGTTGAGGGTTAAAAGAGCAACACAGAAAAAGAAAGAAAACTGGGGACGCGATAAATTTGAAAGATTCCTTCCTATTGGTATAGATGGGTATATTTGGTTTGGATGTTATCTGCCGCAAATGAAATACTTGGACAACGATTATATGGTAGAAAAAATCAATTTCTTTGCTCAACCGAATACTCCTGATTTTGAATGGCAAATGTTTATGGAGGGATATTTAACTGGGGCTCGGGTATACAAGGATTTATATGGCTTAATGAGGGAGAATTATAAGAAAGCTCTCCAGAGTACGGTATTCAAAGGACGAGCGGATGAAAGACTTGTTGAACATATCTGCATTGGGTATCTTCAGCTTGGCGAAGCATTGGCGCAGAACAATGAAAGCGAAAAGCCGAGTTTGTTTTGGAAAATGCTTAATGAGGCTGATACGGACGAAAAACGAGGTCGATGGGAAGATGTTGCAGGTTTTTTCTGGTCAATATCGGGTAAGAGTTTAAAAAAAGAAGAAAAAGCCGACCAAGAAGAGCCATCTAAAAACTTCAAAAATAAAATCTTGGCATTCTGGGAATGGACATTCAAGGAACAAGATTTTGTAAAAAGCCGGTTGGATAATGCTTATTCATCATTCCTGAGCAGAATGGCAGAATTGACGATTTGGCTCGATGAGATAGATGACACTAATAAAAAATGGCTTATGCTATCAGCGCCGCATATTGAACTTGAACAGCGTTCCTATTTCTTCATAGAGTATTTAACAAAGTTTGATAAAGAGGAGAGCATTAAACGTATAAGCGAAATATTCTTAAAAGTATTAGAGAGTGCCACGCCGACATTTGATCAGAAAGATATTCAGCTAATTGTTGAACGGCTTTATAAGATTGGTGAAAAGGATGCCCCTATTAAAGCGGACGCGGACAATATCTGCAACACTTATGGCAGGCGCGGAATCCATTTTTTGAAGGATTTATTCTATAAAAATCAAAAGCGATTAGCGTAAGGGATGGACATGGCAGATAAGAAGAAACCGAAAGAAACGTGGAAAGAAAAGTTAGCGACAAACTGGATAACTAATTCGATAGCAATTTTGGCATTTGTTATATCGATGGTTTCTTTGCTTAAATCGTGCGAGGCCAATAGAATATCCTGCGAAGCTAACAAAATAGCGAAAACAGCAGAATTGTCATATTTCAAATTTAGCATGAACTTTAATAACAGCCAGGATAAAATACTGATTTATAATGAGGGAGGCAAGATTAGAGAACTGGAGAATCCTCAGATATATTTATTCTGGAGTACAACATCTGATAAATCACTGCTGAATGCAAAGGATATGGTCGTCTTAAATTATTACAACCTTGGTTCCCGAGATCCTCTTCTTTCAAGCAAAGCACCTGTAACAATATCTGCTGAAAACTTCGTAAAGGCGGAAACCCTCATAGATGGTTTTAAAAAGTTGGCAAAGGAAAATAATTTTTTAGTATCTGTATCAGCAAAATGGTATATTCGTCTGCGATACAAAGATATTTACGATGAGCCCCACGATGATATGTATGATGTAAGTCCTATTGGAGCTAGGAAGATGTCAAAAAATGAAGCTATGGAATTGATAAAAAAATATAATCAAATGACAAAGCAAGGTATAGTTATAAACATGAGTACTGCATCACCGGAAATTTTATATGGAAAATGGAAAGACTAATCTCACGTAGAGAAATAAGGGAACGCAGTACTTAATCATTTTTCGCCCTACAGCCCATTTTTCAAAAAATCAGGGTGGGGGTATGGATTTTGCGAGCATAAAAAGTGCATTTAAGACAAGTTTTCTGAAGAATTATTAAAGGGATTGATGGAAAATAAAGTAAACGAAGATATCCTAAAAAGCAATCAATGCCTTGTTTGTGTTTTGGATATACTTGGTTTTAAAACTTTGCTTAATGAACATCAGGCAGATGATATCTTTGAAACGCTTTCTTCTATGTTTTATGCGTTTACAAAGCAAAAAGACAGCATCGGTATAACAAATGAACTATTTCAGAATATGCAGTTTCAATATTTTGGTGATACAACCTTTATTGTAATGGATCTACAGAATTTCCAGAATAAACTAAAAATTATTGACGATTTTTTGAGGTTCATCGCTACTTTTGCCATATTTTTTATAGCCCAAACGCAATATTTCATCCGAGGGGGAATAGGTTTTGGCAATTATAGCCAAAAGAAAATGTTTGATGATAAAATGTTATTCATTTACAGCGAGTCTCTGAACGAAGCAGTAAACCTTGAGAAAAAAGCTGATGTTCCCAGAATTCTTGTATCGGATAAATTGATTGAACATATCCATAAATTAGGCTTAAGTGATTTATCTAATACTTCGGTTTTGAGAAGTAGCGATGATTGTATGTTCGTAGACATCTATTCAGGTTACGACAAAGTAAAAGGATTTGATGCGCTTGGGGAAATTAGATCAATTGCAGCTGCATTAATTTATCAGTGCTCAAAAAACATTAATAATAGAAAAGTACTTGAGAAATACTATTGGTTTCAGGAATATCATAATAAGAAAATGGAAGAATTCTTTAAGAGAGGGTTAGTTTCTGATAAGGAAAACTTGCTAGTCAAAATACCATATCAGATATAATAAAAGACCCATTACGGGCTTGATAGTGATTAAGATCAGGTTGCCCCACAGCCCATTTTTTAAAAAGTTAGGATGCAGGGACAACTTTAATCTTGCTAGCAGAGACACGTGTAATCTTAAATTTTCAAACGATACAGTATGATCCTTCTTGATTAGTGTGCGCGGCAGACGTATAATTAAATAAGTTAATAGGAGCTATCTCTATACCAAATATATCCTTATCAAAACTAGATTGCGCTAAACGTCAACTCGATGTTGCGATTGACTTATTCTTTAAAAATGGAGACCCTGTTTCAATCCATACTTTGACCGCAGCGGCTTATGATATTCTATTTGTTTTAGGTAAAACAGCAAAACTTGTCGATTTGGGGTTTAAAGATGTAGAATTGTATGTTAAAAAAGGCCATGAAAAAGAATATCTTACAATAGTGAATAAAGCCCAGAATTTTTTTAAACATGCCAACAAAGACCCAAAAGCAACGATTGAATTCAACCCTGAATTAAATACTCATTTATTATTAAGTGCTGTAAAGCTATATAAAGATTTGACTAAAGGGATGCCCAATAATATGACTGTGTATGCGCTTTGGTTCGGGTTGATGTATCCAAACCTTATTAAAGAAGAGCATAGGAAAGAGCATAAATATCGCTGGAAACAGCTGAATCCCGTAGATAAGTCTAAATTTCTTGATTTGATTCATGCTCTTGATAAATCTAGGTAAATAGGGACCATTTTTTGTCCACAGCCCATTCTGCTTCGCCCTTTGCTAGGGAAAATACTGGTAGGGCTTCGCAGGAATAGATATTTTTCAAAAAATTAGTATGTAGCTAAAGAGCAAATGAGTAATAAACAATTAGCAGTTGCTTGCGTGATAGGGATGTTACTATTAAGTGGCTGTGCTTCAATAAAGGATGAATCTATGAAGAATGATTCAAGTATTTATTTCGCCTATAGGAATTATATAAATGTTGATTACAACAGTAGGTGGGGTTTTATAAAGCAATTAATAAAA
>Ga0210019_1003855_pt1 | contig 13481 bp, 14 predicted proteins | sample CryGeyCG2114_020_2_FD_183969 | JGI IMG/M metagenome (GOLD analysis project Ga0210019, IMG submission 183969) | Groundwater microbial communities from aquifer - Crystal Geyser CG11_big_fil_rev_8/21/14_0.20 (SPAdes) (version 2) | ecosystem: Environmental > Aquatic > Deep subsurface > Groundwater ...
TTTTCTTAGAAGAGCACTTGGTTATTAAATAACCAAAAGGAATAGAGCCCAGAAGATAAGCTAAGATTATGTAAAAAATATTCATAATGAAAGGCAGCCGGCTAACAAAGTTCCGGGGCCAGAATTTCTAACGGGGTTTACCATGAATTTCCCGGAAATATCCTTCAAATCTAGGAATATTTTTTATTAATAATAAAATTGTTCCAGCCGCTACAAGGAGAAAAATCTGAGGATTGTAAAAATAAAGCGGGATGGGAGCTAAAATTAAACCCGCCATCCTTCCTGCCATTTGCTTTCCAATGACCATCATTAAAACTTCAAAAGGTTTCTTCCAATTTATTTTTTCTACCTTCCCCATTTTTTCTAAAATAATTTGGGCTGGAATTGCGCAAAAAAGAACTGGCAGCCCCCAAACTAAAAGTGAGACCGGCTTTAAATAAACTAAGACCCCCATTAAACAAGCCGCTCCCCGGCCACCAGTAAATTTCAAAAATATAGAATAGTTATGACCTAAAACTACAAAAAAACTAGTTAAAATTAAAATGGGAATTAAATTTTCAGGAAAAAATTTCTGAGCCAAAAAAATAGAGCCTGCCCCTTTGGCCATATCTACGACCAGGACCATCAAAAAAACGATCAGGGCTAATTTCTTTTTGCCTACTTCCTTTAATGCTCGGAAAGCATTGGTCGCTCCAATATTTCCCGAGCCAATCTTTCTGATATCCTTACCAGTCAATTTTTTAGTAATTAAATAGGCAGTCGGAAAAGAACCGATGAGATAAGCAATAAGAGAAATTAAAAAGAAATTAGTCATTGAAAATTGAAAATTGAAAATTTCTAAAGCGGCATGTTGCCGTGCTTTTTGGCGACCTTACTCTCTCTTTTATTTAAAAGCGATTCCAGACACTTAATTAAAATGGTTCTGGTATCTTTGGGATGAATTATTATGTCAATCTGACCTAATTTTGCTGCCTGGTAAGGATTAAGGAACAATTCCTTTAGCTCTTGAATTTTTTCCTTCTCCAGTTTTTTGGGTTCTTTGCTTTCGGCTATTTCTTTTTTATAAATGATTTTTACTGCCTGCTCTGGCCCCATTACGGCGATTTGACTCGAAGGCCAGGCAATAATTTTGTCGTAACCAAGCTCACGGGAAGCCAGGGCAATATATGCCCCGCCAAAAGCTTTTCTTAAAATTAAACTAATCTTAGGAACGGTGGCTTCAGCAAAAGCATAAAGAACTTTTGCTCCATGGCGAATTATCCCTCGGTGTTCCTGGTCGGTTCCGGGAAGGTAGCCGGGAGTATCAACCAGATTGATCAAAGGAATATTAAAGGCGTCACAAAACCTAACAAAACGAGCCACTTTATCCGAAGAATCAATATCAAGAGTACCGGCCATAAATTTTGTTTGGTTAGCGATAATCCCCACCACCTGACCAGAAAGTCTGCAAAACCCGACGATGACATTGGCAGCAAAACCGGCCTGGATTTCAAAAAAGGAATTCCTATCAAATATCTCTTCAATAACCTTCCTCATATCATAACCTTTCTTTTCGTCTTCTGGCACTAATTCTAACAGCTCAGGATTTTTCTCTTTTTCAAAAAACTCTGCTAAAATACTTTTTTTGCTCGGAGGATCTTCTAAATTGTTTTGAGGAAGATAAGAAAGAAGCCTTTTAACCCCGGTAAAACAACCCCTTTCCGTTTTATAAACAAAATGAGCACAACCGCTTTTTAAACTATGGACGGGAGTCCCACCCAATTCCTCAAAAGAAATATTTTCGCCGGTTATGGCTTTAATCACCTCGGGGCCGGTAATATACATTTGAGAAATTTCTTCAACCATAAAAATAAAGTCAGAAAGTCCGGGGGCATAACAGGCGCCGCCAGCCGCGGGGCCAAGAATTATTGAAATCTGAGGGATAACTCCCGAAGCTCTAACCATTTCCCGAAAAATTGCCGCATACCCGTCAAGACTTGAAATTCCCTCCTGAATCCTAGCTCCGCCCGAATCGATTATTCCAATAATAGGAGAACCAGTCTTTTGGGCAAGTTCAAGAACTTTGACGATTTTTTTAGCGTGCATTTCACCCAATGACCCTCCTATTTTTGAAAAGTCTTGGCTATAAATATAAACTTGGCGATTATTAATTTTGCCAAAACCGGTAATTACGGCATCACCAGGGGATTTCTTTTTGTCTAACCCAAACCAGTTAAAACGACTCTCAACAAAAAGGTCAAGCTCCAGAAAACTGCCAGAATCTAAAAGTAAATCAATTCTCTCCTTGGCAGTTAATTTTCCTTTTTGGTGCTGCTTTTCAACCAACTCGAGCTTTTCTAATTCTTGGCGCTTCTTTTCTAGTTTTTCAATTGATTTTTTAGAGTCCATAATGTTATTATTCGCTAATTATTTTTAATTGCTCCTTTAGCCCTTGAAGAATCTTTTTTAAAACCTCTTCATTTCTTACTTCTTTGCCTAACTCCATTTTAAGGGATGTGGCGGTTTTTTCCAACCCCTGAGGGAACTTTTTAATATTAGTATTCAGTCCAATCCCTATTACTGAAAACTTTACCTCCTTTCCAACTACATTTTCAGTCAGGACGCCGGCAATTTTTTTACCCGCTATCCAAACATCATTGGGCAATTTTATAAAAGGCTCTAGGTCAAAATTTTCTTTAATGACTTTGGCAACAATGAAAGCCGCTAAAATAGTTAAGGTCTGTAGGTTTTCAATATTACTTTTCGGCAGAATGATTGAAAAATAAAGCCCGCCCCTTGGAGAAAACCAACCTGTCCCCTTTCTTCCATATCCTTTCTGTTGTTCCTCTGCCAAAATTATCATCCAGGGCATTGGCTCCTTTAATTTCTTAGCCAAAAGATTGGTTGAGAGAACTCTTTTGTATTTTTTTATCCGAATCATTTCAAAATTAACAAAATATCTCCCCCTTCTACCTTTTGATTTTCTTTCACCAAAACCTCTGTTATTTTTCCCGCAAAATCAGAGATTATTTCGTTTTCCATTTTCATAGAAGAGAGTGATAATACCTTTTGTCCTTCTTTAATAAATTCTCCCTGTTTAACGAAGACTTCAGATATCACGCCAGTAATGGGAGCCTTAATCTCTTTTCGGGAAAAATTTCTTTTTGGCAAGGCGGTTTTAGCAACAGCAACCTTCTTTTCAGTTCTATTCTCGTTAAAAATAAACTCTTCGCCTTCCACAGTGATTTTCACCTCGCCTTGCCCTGTTTCTAAAAGCTCTACTTCATACTCTTTATTTTTAACTTTCAAACTGAATCTCATAATATTATTCAAACATTTTAAGCCTTTCTGCCATCACCCACCTTGAGGGAGTTTTTTTCATTGAGGATGTTCTTACAAATTTCTTAACAGATTGATAGATTTGAAAAATAAGTTTAGCAACCTCTTTTTTTTCTATCTCTCCCAAAACAACTTTTCCCTCTTTATACTTTTCTTTGAATTTTGGAATTTTTCTCGGAGTTTTTGGGGGCTCTAACTCTTCAAGAATCCCGCTTATTTCAACGAAATCAGTATTAAAGTTCCCAACCAAAAAATCTTTATTTTTCAAAAGAGCTTTGAAAAAAGGAATGGTAGTTGGTATCCCTTCAATAGTCATTTCATCTAAAGCTCGACTTAATTTTCGAATTGCTTCTTCTCTGGTCTTTCCCCAGGCAATTAGTTTGGCTAAAAGGGAGTCAAAATAAGGATAAATCTCTTGCCCTTCTTTCAAAAAGGTATGCAAGAAAATTCCCTGACCTCCCGGCGGCAGATACTTTTCAATTGTACCGGGCCCGGGTTGAAACTTTCTTAAACAATCTTCTCCATTAATTCTCGCCTCAATCGCCCATCCGTTAAAAAGGATATCAGACTGGGAAAAAGGAATGTTCTCCCCTTGGGCAATCCTTATCTGCTGTTCCACTATATCAACCCCGGTTACTGCCTCTGTTACAGGGTGCTCTACTTGTATCCGAGGGTTTACTTCCAGAAAATAAAAGTTTTTAGCTTCATCCACTAAAAATTCAACAGTTGCTGCTCCTTTATACCGTAATTCCCTGCCAAGTTTTATTGCCAACCCTCCCATTTCTTTTCTTTTACTTTCATCTAAGAATAGAGAAGGAGCTTCTTCAAGTAATTTTTGAAATCGCCTCTGAATAGTGCATTCCCTTTCTCCAAGATGCACAAAGTTGTTGCCGTCTCCTAAGATTTGGAATTCAATATGCTTTGCTCCAGAAAGATATTTTTCCAGGAAAAAATCAATATCTGAGAAAGCCAGTCCCATTTGCCCCTGGAGACTGGCGGCAGTAGAAAAAAGTTCGCCAAAACTAAAATGACCGTTAACTATTCGGATACCTATGCCTCCTCCTCCTTTCCGAGCTTTTAGTACAAAAGGGGGCTTGATTTTAAAAGCCCATTTGAAAAGGTCATCCTTAGTTTTAATGGATCCATCGCTGGCTGATAGGACGGGTATGCCTACTTTTTGGGCAAGTTTTTTCGCCTCAATTTTATCCTCTAATTTTTTTAAAACTTTAAAATGAGGTCCAATAAATTTAATATTTTGTTTTTGGCAAAATTTAGCAAATCTCCAATTTTCAGCTAAAAATCCATAGCCAGGGTGAATGGCATCTGCCCGAGCTTTTTTGGCAATTTCAATAATCTTTTTTTGGTCCAAATAGCCCTGGGCCCCCTCTTTATCCAAGAAATAATGTTCATTGGCCAGGCTGGTCTCTAAAAAATTTGATTCTTGGCCCGGCAAAGGACAAAGAGCCACGGTTTTAATTCCCATTTCCTTACAGGTTCTGATTATTCTTAAAGCAATTTCTCCCCGGTTGGCAATGAGAATTTTTTTGATCATATTTCTTCACACAAATTATTAATTTCAGTCATCATTTTTTGAGTGATTGCTTGAACAATTTCTCTATATCTTGGCGAATATTCATTTAAACTCCTTGTCTCTGTCAATTCTTTTTCAAAAAACAGAGGTTTGCCGATATTAATTTGAATAATTCTTTTTATTTTTAATTTTCCTTTAAGGGGTAAAAGCGCAAAAGTTCCTTTAATTCCAGTTGGTAGAATGGGAGCGCCGGTTTTTAGAAAAATCCTGGCTGCTCCGAATTTTCCTTCTTGGATTTCGCCATTAGCAGACCTTCTTCCTTCGGGATAGATAATTAAAATATCTCCTTTTTTTAAAACCTGAATAGCTTTTTCAACTACTTTTTTCCGCGATTGCTCATCTTTTCTGTTTAAAGGAATTACTCCTGAAATGAAATAAATAAAAGCGATTATCCATTTTAAAGGAATTTTAAATCCATCAACTTGACCAATAAAACGAAATCTTCTGGGCGCGCACAAATAAGCATCAAAAATAACATCCAGATCACTTTGGTGGTTGGAAACCAAAATAAAATTCCCTTTAGGGATATTTTCTTTTCCTTTAATTTCTTTGATGAAAAGCCATTTAACTAAAGGGGCTAAAAAAATTTTACAAAACCAGGAAAGTATTCTATTCATAAATTTTATCCATCCCTTTCATAATTTCTTCAATTATCTCCTGGCAAGTTTTAATTTCTTTAATGCCTCCGGCGCAAAGCCCGCAAAGCAAAGGAATTTCCTCAACATTTCCAGCTGAAGCTCGGGAGCCGGCAAAATTCTCGGCTTTTACTTCTTCGGGAAAGGGATTTTTTTCCTCAAATTTTCTAGCTTTTTTGGCAAACTCATTATTAATTACCCTGACCGGATAACCAGTAAATCGAGCTACCACAGTAATATCTTCATCGGTTGCCTCCAAAACCTTCTTCTTGTAGTTTTCGTGAATCTGACACTCTTTGCTGGCTAAAAATCTTGTTCCCAATTGGACACCATCGGCTCCCAGCAAAAAAGCAGCAGCCGCCGTCTTTCCATCATAAATTCCTCCGGCCGCAATCAAAGGAATTCCTTTTAATAAAGCTTTTGATTGGGGAATTAAAGTCAAGGTGCTATCTTTTCCAATGTGGCCGCCGGATTCCATCCCTTCAGCTACCACAGCATCAGCCTCGCCATCTTCCATTTTTTTAGCCAATCTGCTCAAGGCAATCACTGGGATAATTTTGATCCCGGCTGCCCGAAGGTGAGGAAGAACCGGCAAGGGGTTTCCGCCGCCGGTAAAAACCACTGGCACTTGATATTCAATGATAATTTTTATCAATTCGGCTACTCCCGGATTGCGCATAAAAAGATTGACTCCGAAAGGCTTGTCGGTTGAATCTTTGGTCTTTTTAATTTCTTCTTCAAGCCAAGAAGAAGGAAAAAAGCCCGAACCAATCACTCCCAATCCGCCGGCATTAGAAACCGCCGAAACTAATTTTGATTCTGAAACTCCGGCCATCCCTCCTTGAATAATGGGATATTTAATCCCTAATAGCTGAGTTAGCTTGTTTTCTTTAAACATAAACTTTTGCCAGTAAGGGCTCGCGTTTTAAAATTTCATTGGCCTCTCTGACTAATTCTCTGATTAATTCTTTAACCGAAACTATTTTATTAATCCTCCAGACATTAGAGCCGGCAAAAACCAAACCATTGTCCAGATCGCCCTTACGGGCGTTTTCCAGGGCTTGTAAAATACAATAACTTTTATCACAAACCATTCCTATACAACCCTGACATTTCTTAGGATCAGGCTTGGGCGCTTTGCCTGCTAAAACCTTCTCAGTAAAAGGGGTTTTAATTATCCGGCCGGGCAGACCAACCGGCGAATGAACAATAGCAATATCTTCTTTCTTTGCTCTCAAATACAAATTTTTAAATTTTTGATGAACATCGCATTCTTCGGTTACTACAAATCTGGTTGCCATTTGGACTCCTTTGGCTCCAGCTCTTAACATCTTCACGATATCTCGGCCATTAAAGATGCCGCCAGCAGCAATCACTGGAATTTTTATTTCTTTTACTACTTCTTTAACAATATCAATGCTCTTTCTGAAGGGATGGCCTTTAGGAAACCCCAGGTGGCCGCCAGCGTCTTTTCCTTCAACGACAACGGCGGCTGCCCCCATCATTTCTCCTTTTTTAGCCACTTTCAGAGATGAAGCCATGGAAAATATAGGAACATTATATTTTCTGCCCAACTCAAAAATGTCTTCCCTAAATCCGGCCCCCTGAATAATTAAATTAATTTTTTCCTCCATAGCTGCCTTTACCAATTCAAGGAAATGGCCTACCACCCCCATAATATTTATTCCAATCACGCCTTTTGGACCGGCAATTTTTCTGGACTGTCTTATTTCTGATTTTACTTCGGCCGGGTCGCTCATGCCCGAAACCGCGATAATGCCAACCGCCCCCTCTTTGGCAACATTTCCAGCTAAATTATGTAATGATACTCTTGTTGCCATTCCTCCCTGGATAATAGGAATTTTAGCAAAAATATTTCCTATTTTTAATGGAGGCAGCTTAGTTTGAGGTTTCGGACGCTCTCCTCTTTTTTCTTCAAGATATTTTGTTTTAAACTCATCTTTATCTATTGCGGCTACTGAGAATCTGGCTTCGCATTTTAAATCCTCGCCAACTAAGGCCCGACCTTTAATATGGGCAATTTGATTTTGATAAATGCCCAAGATTTCATCTTTTAAAATAATTTTGTCTCCGGGAAAAATCGGTTTATAAAACTGGGTGCTTCTAACGTCGTAAGCTAAAAAGTGAAATTTTTTGTGGTTCTCCCCAAATTTTTGTCGCAAAAGAATAGTAGAAAGTTGAGCTAAGGCCTCCACTACCAAGACCCCCGGCATAATCTTAAAGTCAACAAAATGCCCTTTAAAATAAGGGGCCTCTTTTGAGGTTTGATAAAAACCAGAAATAGTATTTTCGCCCATTTCGTCAACTCCATCAACAAATAAAAAAGGCTCATCATAAGGAATAATTTCTTTAATTTCTTCTTTGTATAATGCCATAAATATGGTTTAGGATTTTAAATCTTTAATTTTTAGATAATTTTTATTTCTCTGCCAACTTTTCTCCTTTTAGCCGATTGATAGATTAAATTAGCTGTATATAAATCCTGGATTGCCAAACCGGTGGAGTCAAAAATAGTAATTTCTTTTTCGTTTTCCCTGCCTTTTTTCTTGCCAGAAACTATTTCTCCCAAAGAACCGTAAATATCCTTTTGGCTTATAATTCCTTTTGCCAAAGGAACATTGATTTCTCCAGAATGACTTGCCTGTTCCCAACAATCAACAACAATTTTTGCTTCTTTTAAAATTTCCGGTTCTAATTCTTCTTTGTCGCAAGCATCAGCTCCAATGGCGTTAATATGAGTTCCTGGCAAAAGCCATTCTCTTTTGATAATCGGTTTTCTAACAGGAGTAGTTGTTACCAAAATATCTTTTCTTGCAGCCTCTTGCGAGCTTGCTTTTCTAATTTTAATTTTTTCTTTGGCTAAAAGTTTTTCCAAATTTTCAATAGCCTCTTCATTAATGTCATAGACTAAAATTTCTTTTATTTTCCTAATTTTAGTAATGGCTGTTATTTGAGTAATAGATTGTTGACCAGCGCCAATTACTCCTAAAGTTTTTGCTTCTTTTTTAGCCAAATAATTAACCGCCACTGCTCCAGCAGCCCCTGTTCTCAAAGCGGTAATATAAGTTCCGTCCATTAAAGCTATGGGTATTCCGGTTTTGGGGTCATTGAGAATAATTACCGCCATTACTGTTTTTAATCCCTTTTTTGCTTGCCCGCCGAAGCCTCGGCGAAGGCGGGGGTTTTCCGGATGAACATTGACAATTTTGGTGCCGGCCATTTCTAAAGCTTCAGAAAATGAAGGCATTATTCGCAAGTCACCGTTAAATTTTTTAAAATTCAAATAGAGTTTCGAAGGCATCTGAACCCGTCCCTTACCGTAGTCAAAAAAGCTCTTTCTACTACTTCAATAACTTTTTTCATTTCTTTTAATGGTAAAATTTTTTGAACTTCTTTTTGGGTTAAAATTAACATAGTGAATAATGAATAACTCTGTTATAAAGGCAGGCCGCCGTCAATGTTGACGACGGCGCCGGTAATAAAGTTTGCCTGGTCTGAAGCTAAAAAGAAAATTAAGTTAGCCACTTCTTCTGGTTTGCCAAAGCGGCCCAAGGGAGTAAATTTTTTTACGGTTTCGGTTACTTCCGGAGGAAGATTTTCGGTCAGACGAGTTTCAATAAAACCCGGGGCAATGGCGTTAACTCTTACTCCCAATCTTCCAACCTCTTTGGCTAAGGACTTGGTAAAACCAATAATTCCAGCTTTGGCTGCGGCATAATTTGTTTGGCCAAAATTTCCTCTCTGCCCGACCAAAGAAGAAATACTAATAATATTTCCTTGATTTTGGATAAGTAAAGGCAAAGCAGCCTTGCTGCAATTAAAAACTCCGGTTAAATTAACATCAATTACTTTCTGCCATTCTTCTTTGGTCATTTTGGCCAAAGTTCTGTCTTGGGTAATGCCGGCGTTATTCACCAAAACATCTAATCTGCCAAATTCTTTTTGGATTTCCTCAACCATTTTTTCTACCTTTTCTAATTTAGAAACGTCAGCTAAAAAATACTTAGCTCCTATTTCTTGACTGAAACTTTTTAGCGCTTCTTCAGACGGAGCAATATCATTTAAGGCTACTTCGGCTCCGGCTGCAGCAAATTTTTTAGCAATGGCTTTGCCGATGCCACCTGAAGCCCCGGTAATTAAAACTACTTTATCTTTCATAATGTTAATTTGTTTTTATTGTTTAATTAATTGCCAACCTTTAGGCAAGAGGAGACTGGCTAAAAATATTTTTAATAGGTCTCCGGGAAAAAAAGGGTAGAGGCCGGCCGCTAATAATCCTTGGAGGGGAAGAAAATTAGCCAACCAGGAAAGACCAGAAAGATAAATAACAATATTACCGACAATCATAGCTAAAATCGCCGTTTTTATTGTTTTTGTCCAGCCTATTTCAGCTAACCTTCCCACCAAAAAAGCAGCTGCCACAAATCCAATTAAATAGCCGCCAGTGGGACCAATCAATCTGGACATTCCCAAAGGACCGCCAGCAGCAAACCAAAAAGGAAGACCGGTTAAGCCAACTAAAAGATAAAAAATTTGAGAAAATGCTCCCCGGACACTGCCTAATAAAATTCCAGCCATAAGAACAGCAAAAGTTTGACCGGTAATGGGAACTGGCCCAATCCAAAAACTTATTTGAGCTGAAAGAGCAGTTAGTAAACCAAATCCTAAAACTAAAACAACATCTTTGGTAATGCCAATTATTTTAGTTTGGGGCAAAATAAAGTCTATTAAAACTGGCTGTTTGGCAAGGGTGTTCATTGTTTTAAAAACGATCTGCTTCATATTGAAGCTCCAGGATTGCCCGACCGGCAACGGGGGTATCCTCAATTTTAATCTTTTTTAGATACTCTGGCAAATCCTTAACCAGACAAATTTCAGCAAAAATTCTATCTAAATTAAGAGAGTTAAAACTGGCTAAGGCCAGTCCCAAAAAAGCCGTAAAACCATTGGTTTTTTGAATGGTCTGAGCATCGGCAATGGTTAAATAGTTGGGCAGAACCTCTTGGACATTTTCTATAATCTTTTCTTGGCTGGAAAGATATTGCAAAGAAAGATATGACTCTTTCTTTAAGAGTTTTAAAGAATTTTCAGCTGCTCCTTTTACTCCCATTTTGGTATCTAACTTTAAAATTGGCAGGTTAATTATTAAATCGGAATTAAAAACCTCTTCGGAAATTTCAAAAGTGAGACCATCTTCTTCTTTTTTAACAAAATTGCTTTTAGCCAAGTCTAAAGGAATAATTTGGCGATGATTACAAACATCAAGAAGTTGAGATTTTTTAGCTGAGGCCTCAATTGGAGTTTCATCAAAACTTTGAGCTGCAATCTTAATATTTTTTGTTCCACCGCCAATTTTCGTTAAGTATTGTATTAAACAATCTAAGAATTTGGGGTTAGTGTTAATTGCTAAATAAGGATGTTTGGGAGCGATTAAGGTTGGTAAAATCAATATTTTAGTTTGGGAATTAATTCTCAAACCACCCACCAATTCTATTACTTTTTCCATTGCTTCTGAAATATCGTATTTTGTTCGCCAAATAGCTACAGCGTTTTTATCTGGATTGGGTTTGAAACTGACTTCTTCTCCTATTTTATATTCTTTAATTGATTTTTGAGCCCATTTATTTCCATTTTCATCTTCTAAAACAAAAACGAAATAGGGCGCTTTTGGGTGCAAAATAGTAGGAATGGCGACCTTAGAAACGCTAATTACTTTAGCTTTTTTAGCTGAAAGTTTTTCTAATTTCAAAAAGCAATCGGGGCATTTCTCAATTGGGTATTGCCAGATATTTTTACATTTTGGACATTGAAAGAAAGCCATAAAATGTTATATTTTAAGATATTATATTATGAGAAAGACTTACTACTTGCTGAATAAATCTAGAAAAGATTTGAGAAAAGAAAAGTTTAAGAAAGTCGTCCTCGGCGGAACATTTAATAGACTTCATCCAGGTCATCGCTATTTTCTTTCGATGGCAGGTTATTATGCTAAAAAGGTAATAATTGGACTTTGTTCTGACCAAATGGTAAAAATCAGGAAAAAACACCGCAAAAATATCCAAACATTTGAAAAAAGGAGGGGGGCGATAGAAGAATATCTCAAAAAGGTCGGTCTTAGATTTGAAATTATCGAAATAAATGATATTTATGGTCCGGCAGTTAAAGATAAAGGAATTGAAGCGATTTTACTTACTGAAGAAACTTATCCCAACGGAAAGAAAATCAATAGACTCCGAAAAAAAAATAAATTAAAAGAACTTTATTACATTATTCTTCCCTATCTTTTAGATAAAACTGGTAAAAAATTTAAATCTTCTTCAAAATATGAACAGTAACGCTACCGCCAGCCCCGCCAATATTATGGCATAAACCAATTTTGGGATTCTTTACTTGCCGCTTGTCACACCTTCCCCTTAATTGATTCGCTGTCTCATAAATCTGAGCTAGGCCAGTCACTGAAATCGGATGGCCTTTGGCTTTCAAACCGCCAGAAGGGTTAATTGGTAGCTCACCATCTAAATTAACCTTCCCGCTTCTAATCAGTTCTGCCCCCTTTCCAATTGGGGCAAAGCCTAAATCTTCATAAGAGAATAACTCAACTGAGGTGAAAGCATCGTGAACCTCGGCAACATCAATATCTTCGGGTTTTATTTTGGCTTCCTCAAAAGCTTTTTGGGCGGCTAATCTCGTGGCTTTAAAATGAGTGATAATTTCTCTGCCAAAAGTTAAAAGATAATCAGTAGCCATTCCAGAACCAATAATTTCAATATCAGTTTTATCTTGAGAAAGAATAACTGCCGCTCCTCCATTAACCGACAACGAACAATCCATTAAACGAAAAGGAGAAGCCACCACTGGAGATTTTTTAATATCTTCTAAAGTAACTGGTCTTTGATAATAATACGCCTTGGGATTTAAGGCGGCGTTGCGGTGGTTTTTATAAGCAATTAAAGCCAAATCATCCATAGTCGCTCCATATTTTGCCATATACTGCTGCCAGACTAAAACATTTTGAACAGGAAAAAGCATTCCTTCTGGTTGCTCAATCGCTCTTTCAGCAGCTGACATTATCCAATCAGTAGTTACTTCGCTGGGACCATCTACCAATTTTTCCCCGCTTACTGCTAAAACATTTTTAATGCTTCGGCTTCGCTCAGCATCAACCCCGAGCTTTGTCGAGGGGTTGAAACCTAAACGATTAGCCACCCAGATGGCTACCCCGCCGCCAGCACAAACTGAAGGAAGTTCAATAATAGGAACATTGGTTTTGAATAAATCAGAGAGTAAAGAAACTTTATGGGTCTGGTGTTCACCGCCAGCGGCGCTGGAAATAGCGCTTAAAACAATAGCATTAATATCCGAAATTTTCATTTTGGCATCTTCTAATGCCTCCATAGTGGCTTCATAACAAAACTGCCACCAGGGCTTGTCAGAATAATCAAATTTTGTCATTCCCACACCTTTAATGAACATAAAAACTTAAAAACTTAAAAACTAAATGGGTTGCCAGGCAGCTAATAAGGTTCCTGGCCCGGTATGGGCACAAATCACTGGTGAGGCTAAACTAACAAAAGGAACTTGGGCTTTGATTTCCTTTAGCATTTGTCTTAGTTTTTCTGCGCCCTCTGGGTTATCAGCATGACCAATAATTACTCTAATTCTTTTTCCTTCTTTTCTGGCTCTTTGACTTTCTTTTGATATTTTTTTGAAGAGAGCTTCAGTCATATCTTTGGCAAAAAGAATTCCTCCTTTAGTTATTACTCCATCCTTTATTGTTACTAAAGGATGAAGGTTTAATTTTTTCATCCTTCTTATCCAATTGGCCTGGGATTTAGTTAATCTCCCTCCAGCTTCGATCCATTTTGGGTCTTCAAAAATACCATAAATATGAATCTGAGGAATTAATTTCTTAACCT
>Ga0210019_1003857_pt1 | contig 13479 bp, 17 predicted proteins | sample CryGeyCG2114_020_2_FD_183969 | JGI IMG/M metagenome (GOLD analysis project Ga0210019, IMG submission 183969) | Groundwater microbial communities from aquifer - Crystal Geyser CG11_big_fil_rev_8/21/14_0.20 (SPAdes) (version 2) | ecosystem: Environmental > Aquatic > Deep subsurface > Groundwater ...
AATCATTTTAAATCCTGTAATGCTAGGAATTAGTTATGGCTCTTCCGGAATTTGACATGAAGTCTACAATAGAAAAATTGTATGGGTTTGACCCTGACTTAAGAAGCGCTGTCAGAAAATTCAACCGACTTCCTGAAGAAGACATTTCAAGAATAGAGGGTATTTATAGGCATTTAAGCGGCGTCAACCCGAAAGATGTTTCCAGAAAAATAAGAGAATTAAAGGATGGATACAGAAAGATTCCTGACATTGCAAAAAGCATCGCAGGCATAAGCGAAACCGCCGACAACAGGATCAAAAGATTGTTCGACAACACAGAGCTTATGGTTGCAGCGCTGGCTTCAAGATTTTACACTGATAGCAGACCTAAAACAAGAGAATTTGAATCTGAATTAGAACATCAGAAGTGGGTTGCAGGATTCCGGCGATATCTTGAGGCAGAACTGGATTTGGTATTGATGATTTACCCGAGAATCAGGGAAAGCGGGATGATAATGAAACGCCTAAAAAATGCATTAAAGCCTTATGGAAGAGAATCATTCCTGGAAAAACTGCCGACTAATGATGATCTGAGGGAAGCTAAAAGCAAGATTATGAGAATGTATGATTTGTTTGAGAAGAGAGAATCTGGGAAGTATGCTTAATTCCTTCTCCTGAACAGAAATATAGGCAAAGCTATCAGAAACATAACTCCTATTCCAAGAAGAGTTGCAATTGTTGACGGGTCAGAAAGCATCACTTTCGCTGTTCCGGTAGGGATAGATAAGATATTGAACAAAGTCAGTGCGCCTATGGCTGCTACAACTGATATGACTAATTTTTCTTCTTGGCCTAATCCTGAGTTTTCGGGAGCAGCATCTTCACCTCGTTTTAGATCTCTTTCTGCCTCTTGAATCAAAGAATCATAAGCCCGCCTATCAAAGTCGAATTCATCCAGATCATCTAATTCAATTTTCTTGTAATCTTCTGTATCTCTATCATCAGCCATAATTCTCTGAATTAATTTAGAATCCTGACAATAAATCTATTTCCCAGCGATCTGAACATCCCTGAAGCTTATGTACGGGCAAACACCAGCAAGAACATTAGAAGCCGAAGTAATTTCAGACTTATCGGATATACTCTCAATCTTCTGAATCATGTCAAAGATATTTCCTATTACTAGACCGCCTTTAATAGGCTCAGCAATCTCACCATCCTTAATATAATATCCAGCCCTTATCTCCGAGGAGAACTTGCCAGTGATAGCATCAGGGTCCATCCAGCTGAACTGTTCAACCAGTATCCCATGATCAATATCCTCAATCATCTCCTCATAGCTGGCATCGCCTGGCTTGACATAGAAGTTGGATATCTGGTTTCCAGGCTCCATTCCATACTTACCGTCAAACATGAAGAACACATCGCTCTGTTTCAAGCCGTTGCCTGTTGATTTGGTGTTATCTTTCAAAGCATAAAACTGGTCATAAACAAACCCTTTGAACACGCCTTTCTCAATGATTGGGATTTTTCTCTCTGCAACGCCTTCATCATCAAACCCGCTGGTGCCTAAGCCGAAAGGGTATAATCCATCAGAAATAATAGTTAATTCATCAGTTGCGACCTTCTCGCCTACAGCAAGCCTGGAGACGTCATTCACTTTCGCAGAGCCTGTAGCATGGCTGCCTAGAACTGTCCCCAACCCATCAAGCACGACTTCAGGAGAGAACACTACTGTAGTCTGCTCGGTCTTCGGCCCTTTCGCAATTGTCTGGTCATTAGCGATCTGTATCCATTTCTTTATTCTTTCCATCGGCAGATCTTGCATCCTTCGCCTATATTCATGCGGCCAGAATTCCATCCTCACATTATTTTTCTTAACTATCAGCGATAACTCTACCATAAAGTTTGTGTCCTCTTTCTGGACATCAAGGCCTTCAGAATTGATTATGTTTGTGAAGCTGTCGTATGACCTGACCTTGCCGAAAGATAACAAGACATCCTTCGACATCTCATTCAGCAGTTGTTCAGCATATTCCTGCACGGCTTGCTCTCCTTTGTTTTTTATTCTCCTGCCTACCACCTCAACTTCAGGATATTTTCCTTGTTTTGGGAATTCAAACTTGACCTTCTCTGTCATCTCAGCAGATTTTATCGCATTAAGGATTGTTTTTTTGATTAATTCATCGGATTTGATGTTGCTCGCACTAAAGCCTATTCCCCCCTTAAGAATGCGTATACCATATCCTGAGTCGAAGACCTTGTTTGCAAAATTTACCCTGTTTTTCTCGAGATGCACCTCATTGATTTCAGTAGACTGCAAGTAGATGTCATAGTCTTTCGCCAATTTCTTAGTTTGATCAATTATTTCCTGCTTCATCCAATCACCGCATTTCTCACTCTCATATACGGGCCGCCTGTGCCTGTTGAAATATAATCTTCCTTCCCTTTCCCGCATCCGCCTCCGCGAATATCAAAATCATCAGTAACCGCATCCACATTGTTGAGGAACTCCAAGACTTTGCCTGATATCGTCACTCCTTTGAATAAGCCTGACAGTTCCCCATCTTTTATCTGCATCGCGCTATGTATCACCATCTGCATGTTCCCGCCCAATGGGTCCTCCATCCCTGTCAGGTTCTTAATCAGGTAGTAGCCTGAGCTTGTGTCTTCTATCAGCTCTTTGAATTTCCATTCCCCTGGCGAGACATATGTGTTGGTCATTCTCACAAATACCTTCCTCGAGAAGTCCTGGGCTCTAGCATTGCCTGTAGGCTCTGAGTTCATCAGCATGCATGACTGCCTGTCGTGCATAAACTTCTTCAAAACACCTTTGTCGACCAGAGTGTTGTCCCTGGTTTTTATCCCTTCATCATCAAAAAGAAATGACCCTCTCTCTTTAGGCAAAGCGCCATTGTCATGCATAGAAACCAGATCAGAAATAATCTTTTTCCCATTAAGTGAAGCCAGATAAGACCTGTCCCTCATGACTTGATCAGCTTCTAATCCATGTCCGAAAGATTCATGCGCAACAACACCGGAAATCTCCGGGTCAATGATTATGTCGTATCTCCCTCCTTTAATCAGCTTTGCATCAAGCATTGCTATGGAATTTTTAACAATTTTATTGAGTTCATCTTCAGCATTTATTCCCCGAAGCAGCTCATATCCGCCTTGTTTTGCAAGAACGAAGTAATCGTTCTCCATTTTTTTGCCTTGCTTGGATGTCACTGACATTACAAATTTGAAGAATGGCAGGACTTGCCTTAGATTAGAGCCTTCGGTATTCATGAATATTGTTTCGCTTCTTGCGTTCCCCATTCCTATGTTTGCGTTGACTATTCTCTTGTCGGTCATCGCTTGGCTGAATATTTGGCGGATAGTCTGCATTCTTTCCTCAACAGGTATACTGTCAGGTTTTTCTTTTACTGGAACCTCCTTATCCAGCTCCCAGGAGTCTTGCATCCATAGTTTGGATGGCTTGTTTCCCACTCTCATGACCAGCCTCTTAACCTCTTCAAGTATTTTTTCTTTGTCAAGTGTATCAAAGCCTAGGTAGTGCCATTTGTTATCTGAAATCACACGGATGCACAAGCCGTTCGATGACCCTGTGGAAATTGATTCTTCACTCTTGTTTTTTCCTATCCCTGTCGATTGGCTGGACTCATACCTGACATCCCCATAATAAGTATCGCCAAGAATGTCAACAATTCTTTGCATTAAGTCTTGAATCATAAAGATCACTCTTATTATTTTAGCAATAAACGTTATTATAATTTGGATAATTTTTTTATGATAAAATTATAGCTTTTTCAAGAACTCTTCCTCGCTGATGTCATCAATCACAATAGTCTTTCTTTTAGATCTCAGCCCTTTAACAATTTTTACTCGAGATCCAGTCAGCCTTCCTAACTCCTTGACTATCTCAAGATTAGCCTTGTTCTGTTCTGGTGGGGATTTGCAGTGTATTATTACCTGATTGTTTTTCTTCTCTATTCTGAATAAAGGTGAGTTTGGTATAGCTTTTATCTCTATGGTTAGATTAGGCATTAACATGTATTTTATAGCCTGAATATTTATTCCAAACCCTACACTAACCTAAAATAGAATATTCAAAAATATTTCTAATTGGTTACAAAGAATTCGAAATTATAATTTCTTAACGTTTTTTGCCTGTGGCCCTTTTGGGGAGTCTCCAATTTCAAATTCAACTTCATCTCCTTCAGCTAAAACGGTTTCAGGATCTAAAGCTGACTGGTGGACAAAAACATCTTTTCCTCCTTCTTCTGGCGTTATGAACCCAAAGCCTTTCATAGCGTTAAACCACTTTACAGTTCCCTTCAATATATCACCTCCTTCTGTTGTTAAACCATTTATCTTCTTTATTTTTAGAAGTATCATAGCATGATTTATGCACTGTGCCGTAGGTTTTAGCCCAGGAAGAGTTGCTAGATTTAACTAACTGACCGCAAATGCCGCATTTTATAGTCAAACTACACATCTGAAATCACTCCATTTTTACAAAGAATTAGACTCATTAACCGCAATAAACTAATCCTTGTCTTGAAGATAGATTAGCAGTTAAATATAATAAGCTTATGTTTCGGCTGGGATGAAGGTATTAGAGGGAAAAACAACTTTTATGTGCAGCAGCTCCTGTAACTGGAACATTCAGGTCTTACATAACCTAGGCTTAATGGTTGCCTGTATATATCTAAAGTTGAAGCCTGTTCTGAATATAGCGTTCTCGGTTGACCATACATTTCAATCGTTTAATTTGCTGGGAATTTGTGGTTAAATACTGCGATGTTCTTGAAGCTCTTATCTGATGCTTTTATACAGCTCGCTTTTCTGGTCTTTCTTTTCACGGTAGGTATAAGGGACATATATTGCTTTCCCTGTTTTAGGGTCTATAGATGTGTAATACATGCATGTGCTCATTGTCATCGGCGTAGGCGTAAAGACCTGGATTATTGCATTTTCTTTAATGCCTTTCAAAAAAATTTTCAATTCCCTGTTCTCTTTTTCTGAACTTCCTGGGTGTGCAGTAATAAAATAGTACCTCAAATACTGGCCTGTAGTTTTGTTTATCTTCTTGAAAGAGTCAACGAACTTTTCCAGCCTGCCAGGAAAGTGCTTGTTCATCAATTCTAATACTTCAGGGTTGCTGTGCTCAGGCGCAATTTTCAAATAGCCGGAAGTGTGGTTTTCAGATATTTCTTTTATGTATTCTTCAGAATCCGCAGCAATGTCATACCTTATCCCTGACCTGACGAATATTTTTTTGACTCCTTTTATTTTTCTGGCTTTCCTCAATAATTTTATGAGTTTTGAATGGCTTCTGTCTAAGCTCTTACAGAAGATGCAGTCATTTCCGCATTTCATGCAGTCCATCCCGTACATGTTCGCTGACGGGCCGCCTAAATCATCTATGTAACCCTTGAAATCCTTGTGCTTAGTCAGATTCTCTATTTCTTTCAGAATGGATTGCTCTGATCTTGAGACTATGTGATTGCCTTGATGAAGGGATATTGAGCAGAAGCTGCATTCTCCTATACATCCTCTGTGCGTAACAACACTGAATTGCATACCTTTGAAGTAACCGGCTTCCTTTGGGATATCTCTTGAGTAGTTAAGTCCATAAATTCGGTCCAATTCTTTTTGGGTATATTCATGGCTCTTGTATTGCAGAATGTATTTGTCGCCGATCTTCTGTGCGAGGTTTATGCTGTTGTTCAGCATCATCTGGAATTCGCAGAACTTTTTCTTGTCGGTTTTTACCTCATCAAATGAAGGCAGTATTTTGAAGGTGGTCGGCGCTGTGTTTCCAGCGATGCATGTCCCATCTATGCCGTCAACCGGGAGTTTTTTTTCATATCTTTTTGCAATTTCTATTATTGAATGCTCTGCGCATCCGTATGCAAGAATGTCTGCCCTTGAATCTAAAAGAATGGATTTTCTTAGGTCATTATCCCAATAATCGTAATGAACAAACCTCCTTAGAGAAGCCTCTATTCCCCCAATAACAATAGGCGAGTCTTTGAAATTTTTTCTTGCCATATTTGCATAGACAATCACAGCCCTGTCTGGCTTTTTCGGCCTGTATTTTCTGTATTTGTCGAATGACCTCTTTTTCTTGAGAGGGGTATAATTGTCAAGCATGCTGTCCATCGAACCAGATGATATTCCGAAGAATAGATTGGGTTTCCCCAGTTTTTTAAAATCTTTGTCTTTCTTCCAGTCTGGAGTTTCGATTATGCCGACAGAATAGCCGTTCTTTTCGAGTACTCTTGCTATTACTGCTGTTCCGCATAGAGGATGGTCTATATAGATGTCCCCGGTTATCAGGATGATGTCGAATTGCTTTCCATGAGGGAGAGGCTCTTTTGATATCATTATTACCGTTAGTAATTGCAAGATTAAAATAGATTATTGCGCATGAATGTCTTTTTCTAGTAGAAAAGGCATTTATTTTTAAATATTGATAAAACTCTAGTTTAATATTTTTAAAAGAATAACTAACCATATAAAAAACATGGGTTTTGAGAAAAATGACAGATTTCAATATTAAAATTGTGAATATCGTTGCTACAGCAGCTTTAGGCATCAGAATATCCCTAGAGAAAATGGTTGAACACCTGGAAGGAAGCGACTACGAGCCTGAGCAGTTTCCTGGATTGGTTTATAGGATAAAAGACCCCAAATCTGCTACATTGATTTTCTCATCCGGCAAAATTGTCTGCACTGGAGCAAGGAGCGTTAAGGATGTTAATACTGCCATTAAAAAAGTTGTTAAAGTACTGGAGGAAAAGAAGCTTGGCAGCCCTAAAAAATACAAAATTGAAGTCCAGAATATTGTTGCCTCAGCCCAAATCCCAGCAAGGCTTGACCTGGATAAAATTGCATTTGAGGTGGAAAATTCTGAATATGAGCCAAACCAATTTCCCGGTTTAATTTACAGGACGAAAGACCCTAAGGCTGCGTTGTTATTGTTTGGCTCTGGCAAAATTATCTGCGCCGGCACAAGGAAGATTGAGGATGTGGAATATGTTATAAATCACCTGCTTAAGGTATTGAAGAGTATAGGCGCGCTTAAAAAACCATTAAAATAATATCCCAGTTTAAAGTGTGAATAGCAGGAAAATAGTTCTTTAATATATTATTTTTACTATCCGCCAATTCCAATGAATTCATGCCTGTTTGAGATATCCCTGTTATTCTTGCTACAGCTCTTGCATATCCTTTCGCAGACCCAATTCTTGCCTTCTCTCTGGGTGGAAAGAATAAAATGGGTTCCATTACAAAAACTGCATTTTTCATTTCTATCTATCATATTACCAACTCGAATTAATTTTCCTTGAAAAGAATCAGAATTGCAAATTTGCATTCCCAATAACTAATCCTATTTATATATAAGGGGTTTTTGAGTATTAATAAGCCTTTTTACAGGGGAATTGACCATAAGCTAAAATTCTAGAATAAATAGCGCTTTTATTTCTTTAAAATCCATTAATTATTGGGATTATTTCATAAGCTCGAGTAGCTCAGTTTGGATAGAGCAACACCCCCCTAAGGTGAAGGTCGAGGGTTCGAATCCCTTCTCGAGCATTCCAGTTCTGGGTTCTAATGCCTAGCTATTGTCTTTATAAGTAAAATTCAAAGTTGAGGCTATGTCAGGCATACATAATCCAGAGAAGAGTCTGAAATATTTTTTAAGCAAGATAGAGAACTCAGAGACATCTGAGATCAATAAGAAAAATTTATTTGATTTTAAGAATGAATGCATAGCTCAGGGTCTTTCGATTCATAGGGTTGTATTCTATTTGGTCAGGTTAATGGTAATAACTAGGATGATAAACAAAAATTTCAGGGATATGAACAAAGATGATATTAGAGAATTGGTTGTCAAGATCCAAACAAAGGAAAATTATTCTGAAAATACGAAAGCAGATTATAAAAAAACCGTTAAGAAGTTCTTCCAATGGCTAGAAGGTCTTGAATGGAAATGCAAAAAATATCCAGAGAAGGTTGAATGGATATCAACTAGCATCAAAAACAATAAAAAGAAACTGCCAGATGAACTATTAACTCAGGATGAAATTAAGGAAATGATCAAAAATGCTAAAAATTCTAGGGATAAAGCATTGATATCAGTTCTATATGAAAGCGGCTGCAGAATAGGAGAACTTCTAGAAATGAAGACTAACCAAGTCCAATTCGATAATTATGGTGTTGTAATGATGGTTTATGGAAAAACTGGCTCTAGAAGGGTTAGGTTAATATCATCAGTTCCCTCTTTATCAAGATGGCTGCAAGACCACACAAATCCAAATAATGGCTCTCATTTATGGGTTAATCGTTCAACCAATAACAGAGGTCAAAGGCTTTCATATACAAAAACAGTTAAATTGCTGAAAGAAGTGGCTAAACTATCTGGCATAGAAAAGCCAGTTAATCCTCATATGTTCCGTCATTCAAGGGCAACTTATTTGGCTAATAAACTAACAGAAGCTCAGATGAAGGAATATTTTGGATGGACTCAGAATAGTGGCATGGCTTCTGTTTATGTTCATATGTCTGGAAGGGATGTTGATAATGCTATACTAAAAATGTATGGCAAAGTAGATGAAAAGGATGAGAAAGAAGAAGAGGCATTCAAGCCAAAAGTCTGCCCTAGATGCGACCACGTTAATTCTCCTGAATCGGATTTCTGCATAAAATGCAGACTGCCTTTAACTGAGAAAGCAGCCATAGAGTCGGATAAAACAGAAAAAATGGTTTTATCAATGATTACTCCTGAAATGATTGAAAAAATGATAGAAAAAAAGGTCAAGGAGTTAATCAAAGATTCTTCTCAATAGCTTTCTTGATAAACATCTCTCCAGCTACTTCTATTTGTTTATTCCTGATCTCATAATTGAATTCTGAAAATTCATCCATATTCAAAGTGAATTTTTCATCCTTTACTTTAAACTCAAAAACCATTTTTTCTTTATTAAAATCAAGTTCAACGAAATTTGGTAAGTATGTTCTATCCATGTAATGAAAAGTGACTTCCCCAAAATTTATTATATCCCTCAATACTTGGGAAATTCTAATCCCAGCCCATTTGCAATTTTTCTTGAATCTATCAAGATTTTCCCTATTTACTCTTATTGTCAAGTTTTTATTCAGTTCTTCTTTCATATTAATGCACTTACAAATAATATTAAATGCACAAGTTTAAATAGTTGAATTTGCACATAATTTATATGATGATTATATGTGCAAATTCAACTCAATTCAAGAACTTGTTAGTTATGTAGAAAAAGAAGCTCAAGGAAGAGCTTCCAAATTTTTAAGTGATTTATGTGATTTAAGTGATCAAGATGAAATTAGATGAACAAGAATATGAACAAGACCAAGATTATGATCAACAAATATTGTATATCTTAGAGGTTTCTCCTAATCCGATTTCTGCTAGGGAAATATCAGATTTAACTGGAATTAGGCATGATAGGGTTCTTAAGAAACTGAGAAAATTACAAAAATATGGTATTGCGAGAATCTCAACCAAGAAAACCGTTAATTTCTGGATAAAAGGTGATTAGATGAAAGAAGAATCTAAGAAAAAACATCGCTCGTTGGAAGAGCTAGAAAAGGATGGGTTCATTATAGAAAAGGATTCTAATGGTAAAGTAGTTAATATTAAGTTACCATCAAAAATTGAAACGATAACAAAAATACATCCTTTTTTAGATTTCAAGAATGACAAAGTTTATACTACTATATGGTTGCCAGAGATTCAAGAGAATGAAATAAAAGAAATACCTTATCTCATAACAAGTCTTAAGGAAAAAATACCAATAAATTCATTGCCTAGAAATCTAAAATTGAAGTTTTTCCCTTATAGAGTTGAAAGCATTGAGAATAGATGGTCACAAAATAGTATAATTGATTTTTTGAATAATGGTACTAATGTAAAACCAAATAAAATTTTTGATGAAATCAAAGTTTTACTCAAAAAACACATATTTCTTGATGAAGGATACTATGATTTGATTGCATTATGGATCATAGGAACATATTTTCATCCTTTGTTTGAAAGTTATCCGTATTTGTTTATCATAGCAACAAAAAGGAGTGGTAAATCGAAACTATTACAATTGATAAGTCTTTTAGCTTTCAATGGTGTTCTGACAGGTAGCGTAACAGAAGCTTCAACATTCAGACCAACTGAATATTTTAGAAATACTCTTTGCATTGATGAAATTGAAAGAATATCGAGTAAAGAATTGTCAAACTTACGAGATTTATTGAAAATGGGGTACAAGAAAGGTTTGGTTATAAGAAGGCAAGGAGAGAAAAAAAGAAACATAACACACGAATTTAATGTTTTTTGTCCAAAAGCATTAGCAAATATTCAAGGGTTTGAAGAAATTCTTGAAGATAGAGGATTTTCTATTGTCATGGAAAGATGTATTGATCCTAAAATCATTAATACCTTCATTCGAACTGAAGATCCAGAAATCAAGAAAATTCGAGATGATTTATATTCACTGTTAATGTCTGACAATGAAGTCAATCTGTCATGTGTCACTAGTGTCACTAGTGTCACTAATAATGACACATATGACACTTGTGACAGTGAAAACAATATATCAAACTTAATAAAAGGTAGATGGTTGGAACTTTCACAACCAATTTTAACCATAGCGAAAGTTATTGACAAGGAAGTTTATCAAAAATTGGAAATTTTTATAAATAAATTACTCAAAAAAAAAGAAACAACCGATATTGTTGAAAGTAAGGATAACAAATTCCTTTATTGTTTGCTCGATTATATTCAAGGCAAAAATGAAAAAAAATTCTTTGAGATATTCGAGTTAAAAAAACATTTACAATCAACAGAAGGCGATGAATATTGGATAACAAATGATTGGATTGGTAAAGCATTGAGAAGACTTAATTTTATTGTCGAAGATGGTCGAAATGCAAAAAAAAGATCTGTTAGATTAGATTTTGAAAAAATTGAATTGAAAGCTAAAACATATGGTCTGGATGTTGATAAAATTAAGACGGAATCAAAAGAAAATGAAAATATTCAAAAAACACTTGGTGATATGAATGATGAAAAACCTTAAAGACTACCTAAAACAACCAGATGATTACATAGATCCTATACTCAAAAGAAAAGAGACTAAAGAGGATCTTGAAAATTGGGAATCAATTTAATTGGTGATTGAATGGAACAATGCAAAATTTGTGGTAAAGTTGTAAGAAGCGTACCTACTCTAAACTTGCATATGCAAACCCATGATAAAAAACAAATTCCGAACAGAAATCCATCGATCGTGATCGATCACGATCGATCATCGATGATCGGTCAACAATCACCAATTACTTCTCGTGTGGATTCTATGAAAGAACAGATTGAATTAATTAGGCTGCAGCATGAAAAGGAAAAACTAGAGAAGGAAATTTATCAGGAAAAGTTGCAGGAACAAAAAAGATTGGATATTGAGCGGCAAGAAAGAAGTGATAGGAATTTTAAGGAACTTATGGAAATGCCTAAAAAACTGGATATGATCCGTAAAACAAACAATAATGGTCTTAGCCTTCCAGATAATGCTAAAAGACCAAAATATGCTGATGAGATTGATGAAGAAGATGATTATGAGGATGATGAAGACTATGAAGATGGCGATTATTGAGGTTTGATCTATGGTATTTGAACAAAACTCAATCAAGAAATTGAATAGATACCGAGGTGCATATTCGGTTAATAGGTTAATAGTGAGGTAGATGGAAATGAAGAAGTCGTTCGCAGAAATAAGAAATGCAATACAAGAATCCCTTTCAAAGAGACCAATGAACATTCATGAGCTGAGCGTAGACACCAAAACAAATAGAAAGACTGTTGAAAAACATCTTCTCTATCTTGAAGATATTGGAGTTGTTAAGAAGGCTTTATTCAATTTAAGGAATGGGGAACGTATCTTATGGAAGGTTTAATTAATATCCTTAATTACGATTTTATTTTTCTTGTTTCAAAGCTTCATGTATACCTTCTTTAATATTACTTCTAATAAAATCCAATAACTTCTCCCTATCCATCAAATCAATATATTCCTTTTCTCTCTTCTTTTGCTCTTCTTGAATCTTAATTATAGCTGAGGTTGTTAAAGGTAAATTACATTGCTTGCAGAATTCAATTCCAATATCATTAACAAAACCACATCTTTCACATTTAATAGGGTCTAACTGTTCTTTTTTCTTCTCTTTATTGATTAATCCATGTATCTCTAGGATACTATCATCCAACTGTTTGCCAGATAGATGAATGTAAACACCAGTCATCTTTGAGTCCTGTTCCCACCCAAAATACTGCTTCATTTGTGATTCTGTTAGCTTTGTTGCCAGATGTGTTGCACGACTATGTCTAAACAAATGTGGATAAATTCTCTTCTTTATACCAGACTTTCTTGAAATCCCCTTTAACATTTTTCTTACATACTGATAGCCTAACCTTTCACCTTTGTTTTTGGTCGCAAAACTAGCCCAGAGATAGCCTTCTGGATCATCTTTATTCGGATGGTATTCTAACCATTCATTCAAAAACAACCTAGAAGACACTAAAAGTATGATTCTACCACCAGTTTTCCCAGAAACTACCATTTTAGATCCATATTCATTGAAAGAAACATCCTTTATTTTGACATTTAGTAATTCACCAACTCTAAAACCCCCTTCATACAAAACACTGATCAATGCTTTATCTCTAAGATTATTTGCGTTTTTAATCAGATTTAGAACTTCTTCTTCTGTTAATATTGTTGGTAATTTTCTATCCTTCTTCTTAACGGTCAATGAAAACCAATCAACCTCTTTTGGATATTTCTTGCTATTCCACTCATAACCACGTAAAAATTGGTAGAATTTCCTTAAAGTAATCTTATACCCAGCTTTAGTCCATGCAGTATAGCAATCATTAGTCTCTATCTTTGTTATTAGATCTTTCATATCAGTCTTATTCAGATCCCTAAAATCTTTTGCCTTCATTTTAGTTAATACCCATATCTTCTGGATATAGAACAAAGCTCTAGATTTGGTCAATCCCCGAGCAAAAACTTCATTATGAAACGCTTCAATGTCTTTCTTATCAACCTCAGAAAGATTAGATTCTTTGATCTTCTTCATATAGAGATCTAAACTTCTAGAAATTTTGTGAACTGTTTCCATATTATCGCCATGCCGTCCGAAACATTTACGGACTACCATGGGATTACGGATATTCAGTTCCAGACGCCGAGAGAGGGATTTGAACCCCCAAGTCCCGAAGGACACTAGCTTTCCAGGCTAGCGCGATACCAGGTTACGCGATCTCGGCAGACATCAAATATACTTCTTTCCTACATTCAATAATAAATCTATTCCCCCTACAATCACCCCTAACTCCCATCCTAATCCACTTGAAAATATAATAAAGAACACAACTAAAGGCTTGACAATATAGCTGAA
>Ga0210019_1003858_pt1 | contig 13479 bp, 17 predicted proteins | sample CryGeyCG2114_020_2_FD_183969 | JGI IMG/M metagenome (GOLD analysis project Ga0210019, IMG submission 183969) | Groundwater microbial communities from aquifer - Crystal Geyser CG11_big_fil_rev_8/21/14_0.20 (SPAdes) (version 2) | ecosystem: Environmental > Aquatic > Deep subsurface > Groundwater ...
GGCCTGCCGAGCCGTAAGCAGCGCTTCGACAGCGATTTCTTCAGACACCCATGCGCTCACCTCGAATGGCAGCAGGTCCATTGACTTCCCGAGCCACCTGGCGGGTGACGATCATCGCCTCGGCGTTCTATCCGACGCTGAGCCGCGCACTGATCCAGGGCGCGGCCGAGGTTCTCAGGCGCGCCGGCATCCCGCTCGCACGCATCCAGATCCTGTGGGTGCCGGGCGCCTTCGAGCTGCCGGTCCTGGCCGCCCGCGCGCTGCGACAGCGCCCCCGGCCAGATGCCGTCATCACCCTTGGCGCGCTCATCCGGGGCGAGACGCCGCAATACGAAGTCATCGCGCAAGCGGTTGCGCGCTCACTCGCCCAGCTGTCGGTCGACACCGGCGTGCCGGTGGCGTTCGGCCTGATCGTCGCGACCTCGCTGAGTCAGGCGAAGGCGCGGGCCGGGGGCACGCACAGCAACCGGGGTGCTGAAGCCGCCCGCGCCGCCCTGGAAACGCTCCGCATCCTTGAGACGCTTCGATGAGAAACCGGACCAAAGCGAGAGAATACGCGCTGCAGATGTTGTACCAGGCGGATATCCGCAACACCGATGCCGCCAAGATCCTCGAGGAATTCTGGCAGGAGCCCCAGGCGACCGAGGACGTCAAAACCTTCGCCAACGAGCTCTTCTTTGGCACGCTCAAGAACCTGGAGACGATCGACCCGCTCATCCGCCACCACGCGGACAATTGGGAGCTAAAGCGCATGGCGGTCATCGACCGCAATATCCTTCGGCTGGGGGCGTTTGAGCTGTTGCACCGGGCGGACGTGCCGCCCAAAGTGTGCATCAACGAAGCCATCGAGCTGGCCAAGCGCTTCGGCGACTCTGAATCGAGCAAGTTCATCAACGGGATCCTGGATGCCATCCACAAGAAACACCACACCACAGAACCACAGAAGACCACGGAGACACAGAGCGCATCCGATGACTGAGCGGTTTGCCGATCTTCATCTCCATACCACGTTCTCCGACGGGACCGACACGCCCCGGCAGTTGGTCGAACTCGTCCATCAGACCGGGATTTCGACGATGGCCATCACCGACCACGACAATACGGATGCCATCGCGATCGCCGAGCCTATCGCGAAACAGCTGGGCGTGGAGCTGATCCGCGGCATCGAGATGTCCGCGAGCATCGAGGACATCGAGGTCCACCTGCTCGGGTTCCTCATGGATATCAGCTATGCGGGGTTGCAAGCGCACCTCGCCACGCAGCAGCAGCGCCGCGTGCAGCGCGTCCATCAGATGATCAAACAGCTGCAGCAGGTGGGTGTGAACATCAGCGCCGAGGAGGTCCTGCAGCTGGCCGGTGAGGGCACGGTGGGACGCCCGCACGTGGCCCGCACGCTGCTCAAGCACGGCTATGTCAGCGCCACCGCCGAGGCGTTCACGAAATACCTCAGCCCGGGCAAGCCAGGGTTCGTGTCCGGTTCGCAGCACACCCCGGAGTACATCATCAAGGTCATCCGGGAAGCCGGCGGCGTGCCGGTGTTGGCCCACCCCGTGTATTTGAGGAAGGACGCGCTCATCGAACAGTTTGTCAGTCAGGGGCTGGCGGGCCTGGAAGTGTACCATTCCGGCCACCCCCCCGACTTGGTACAACACTACGAGCGGATCGCGGACCGGCTGCGTTTGCTCAAGACCGGAGGGAGCGACTACCACGGCAATGCGAAGGAAGGCGCGCCGGTGGGGTCGGTGAAAGTCTCGTACCAGTTGGTAGAAGGGTTGCGCGCATGGAAAGCGTCGCACGCGTCACGATAGGGCGGCGCGCCCCCGACGGGCATGCTTCGCGCCGCCTCCGCGGCGCTCAGGCGGCCGTCGATGATGAGCGCTTCATGGCGATGGCGCTTGAGCTGGCAAGACGCGGCATCGGGCGCACCGCGCCCAACCCCCCGGTCGGCGCGGTCCTCGTGCGCCACGGACGCGTTGTCGGGGCGGGGTTTCACCGGCGGGCGGGCGCGCCCCACGCGGAGATCGAAGCGCTTCGCCGCGCCGGCGAGCACGCCCGGGGTGCGACGCTGTACGTGACGCTGGAGCCTTGCAATCACACCGGACGCACACCGCCATGCTGCGATGCCATCCTAGCCTCCGGTATCGCCCGGGTCGTGGCCGCGACGACCGACCCAAACCCCATCACGCACGGCCGTGGATTTTCCCGGCTGCGGCGCGCTCGCGTACCGGTCACGCGCGGAGTGCTCGAAGCCTCGGCCGAAGCGTTGATCGCGCCGTTTCGCAAGGCGGTCACCACCGGGTTGCCGCTGGCGATCGGTAAAATCGGGCAGAGTCTTGACGGCAAAATTGCCACGTCGCGCGGCGAGTCCCGATGGATCACCTCGCCTGCGGCGCGCCGGCGCGCTCAGGCGCTCCGCCATGAGGCGGACGCCATTTTGGTCGGTATCACCACGGTGCTACGCGATAATCCCCGGCTGACCGCGCGAGGCCGGCGCGATCGCCCGGGCCGTCCGATCCGCGTGGTCGTCGATAGCCGGCTGCGGATTCCGCTGAGCGCGCGCTGCCTCTCGGGAGGGCCGCCCGCGCTCATTGCCACGACATGGCGCGCGGCGCGCAGCCCCAAGGGCCGCGCCCTCATCCGTCGCGGCGTGGACATCGTCGCGCTGCCATCCCGCCAGGACCGCGTCCCGCTCACACCGCTGTTTCAAGCGCTGGCACGGCGCGGTCTTCACACGGTGTTGGTCGAAGGAGGCGGGGAAGTGTTGGCCGGCGCGCTCTCAGAGCGGTTGCTCGACCGCGCGGTGTGGTTCATCGCCCCGCGGCTCATCGGGGGGCGAAGCGCCCCCGGCTCGCTCGGCGGCACGGGTGTTCGCCGCCTGGCCGACGCCGCGTGGCTCGACGATGTTACCGTCAGCCGGGCAGGGCCGGACATCTGCGTCGAAGGCCGTGTGGTATATCCGCGCTGATGTTCACCGGCATCGTTCGAGAGATCGGCACCGTTGCCAAGATCCAGCGCGCTGCAGGCCTGGTGCGGCTGACGGTCGAGGCTCCCAAGACATCCCCACTGGTCCAACCGATGGAGAGCGTCGCGGTCAACGGCGTGTGCTTGAGCGCCACCCACGTGCGGGGTGGTGCGATAACCTTCGACATGATCGGCGAGACGCAGCGCCTGACGACGCTGGGAGCGCTGCGCAGCGGCAGCCGGGTGCATGTGGAGCCCAGCCTGGCGGTGACCGACCGGCTCAGCGGCCACCTGCTGCTCGGGCATGTGGACGGCACCGGCACGATCGCCAGCCGGCGGCAACGGGCGGGCGAGCTGATCTTGAACATCCGCGTGTCATCATCCCTGCGCTCGTGGCTCGTGCCCAAAGGCCCGATCGCCGTTGACGGGGTCAGCCTGACGGTGGGAGCGGCGCTTGGCGGCTCGACGTTTCCAGTGCACCTGATTCCGGAGACGCTGCGGCGCACGACGCTCGGCGAGCGCGGGGTGGGCGATCGCTTGAACATTGAGATCGATTACATGGCGAAATTGATCCGGCAGTACATGACTGCATCTCACCGTAATGGTCAAGTTTGGCGGGTGACGCGGAGCGGGGGCCCCCGCCCGCCCGCCCGGAGTTCCGAGTTGGCGGTGTCCCGCAGGGCCGCCCCGGAACGAGGACGGACGGCGGGGTCGCGCAGCGGCAGGACCCGCCAAACTTGACCACGATTCATCGCATGAATCGCTGGCGAGGCGCCGACGAGTTATGCTAGTCTAGCTATTCGATGCATTCCGGGGCGTGGCTCAGCTTGGTAGAGCGCTTGGTTCGGGACCAAGAGGTCGAGAGTTCGAATCTCTCCGCCCCGATTCTTCCTCTTCGCTGCTTCGCATGAAAAAGCGGGTGCACGTCTTCTACTCCGGCCGGGTGCAAGGGGTGGGCTTCCGCATGACCGCGGAAGACACCGCCCGTCAGCACGGTGTCGTCGGTTGGGTCAAGAACCTCCGCGATGGCCGTGTCGAGGTAGTTGCCGAAGCGGAACGCGACAGCTTGGACCAGTTCCTGGAGGCGCTGAGGACCGGTGCCATGAAGAACTTCATCCAGGGGATCGACCTGTCCTGGAGCGCGGCCTCCGACACGTTTGACGAGTTCGAAATCCGCTATTACTGACTCCTCTCGCCCGATGAAGTCCAAAGACCTGGGCGCCAAGATCGACGCGTTGCGCAAGGCCATCCGCCATCACGACTACCGGTACTATGTGTTGAACCAGCCGGAGGTCTCCGATGCGGAATACGACCGGCTGTTGCGGCAGCTGCAGGAGCTGGAGGCAAAAGCCCCGGAGCTCGTGACCGCCGACTCCCCGACTCAGCGCGTCGGCGGCGTGCCCGATCAGGTGTTCCGCCCGGTTCAACACGCCACGCCGATGCTGTCATTGGACAACGCCTTCAGCGAAGAGGAGCTGGCCGCCTGGCATCAGCGGGTGTTGAAGGGATTGGCGGATGCCGAGCCGGCGTTTACCGTCGAGCTGAAGATCGACGGCGTGAGCCTCTCGCTGCTGTATGAGCGCGGGCTGTTGAAGCACGCGGCCACCCGGGGCGACGGGACGACCGGGGAAGACGTCACCGCCAACGCGAAGACCATCCGCGCGATCCCGCTGCGGCTGCAGGGCGAGGCCCCCCGCCGGCTGGAAGTGCGCGGCGAAGTGTACATGTCGCTGCAGGATTTCAAGCGCTACAACGACCGCGCGAGCCGGCAGGACGACGAGACGTTCGCCAATCCGCGCAACGCCTCCGCCGGCAGCCTGCGCCAGAAAGACCCGCAGGTGACGGCGGGCCGCCCCTTGCGGTTCTTCGCGCATTCGTACGGCGCGGTCGAAGGGATGCGCGTCGCCACGCACTGGGAGTTCCTGGAAACATGCCAGCGGCTTGGCCTGCCGATCACGGAGCAGGCGCTGGTGTGCCGCACGTTTGACGACGTGCTCACACAGTGCCGGCGGTTTGAGCGCTCGCGCGAGCGGCTGGCGTACGAGGCCGACGGCGTGGTCATTAAAGTGAATCAGTTGGCGCTGCAAGAGCGGCTGGGGATGACGATGCGCTCGCCGCGCTGGGCCATCGCGTACAAGTTTCCCGCCCAGCAGGCGACGACGCAAGTGCTGGACATCACGCCCTCCGTCGGCCGCACCGGCGTGGTCACGCCGGTCGCGAGCTTGAAGCCGGTCGCGTGCGCCGGCGTGACGATTTCCAGCGCCACCCTGCACAACTACGACGAGATCGACCGGCTGGGGGTGCGGATCGGCGATTGGGTGCTGATCCAGCGTGCCGGCGATGTGATCCCGCAAGTCATCAAGGCGATCGACAGCCGCCGGACAGGCAAAGAACGGGCGGTCAAGCCGCCCTCCAAGTGTCCGGCATGCGGCGGGATGATCATCAGGGAGCAGGACGAAGTCGCCTACCGGTGCATCAACCCCTCGTGCCCCGCGCAGCTGGCGCGCGAGGTGACGCACTTCGGCAGCCGTGAAGCGATGGACATCGAGGGATTGGGCGAGGTGGTGGTGGAACAGCTCGTCGCGCAGCGCATGATCCGTGACGCGGCCGATGTCTACCGGCTGGCCGAGCGCCAGCTGCTGACGCTGCCTTTGTTTGCCGAGCGCAAGGCTCAGAAGCTGCTGGAAGCGATCCGCGCGAGCCGCGACCGGGGACTGGGCCGGCTGCTCTATGGCCTGGGGATCCACCATGTGGGCGAGCGGGCGGCCCGGGATCTGGCGGAGCATTTCGGCAGCATGGAGCGGCTCGCAGCAGCGGACCGCGACGCGCTGGAGCAGGTGCCGGGGGTCGGCCCGGTCGTGGCCGAGTCGGTCGCCCAGTTTTTCCATCACCCCGAAACCTGCAAGCTGATCGACAAGCTCTCCGCGGCCGGGGTGCGGATGACCGAAGCACGCCGCCGGGGCCCGCAGCCGCTGGCAGGACAGACGTTCGTGTTCACCGGAGAGTTGGAGACGATGAGCCGCGCGGAGGCTGAGGGGCTCGTGCGGCAGCTGGGAGCGAAGGCCGGCTCCAGCGTGAGCAAGCTGACGTCGTATGTCGTCGTCGGCGAGGCTCCAGGGTCGAAGTTTGAGAAAGCAAAACAGTTGGGGGTGAAAATTCTCAATGAAACCCAATTCCGCAAGCTGCTGTCGCTATAAGTGGGTCCTTGTTGTTTGCGCTGTGTCGCTTGTCGCTGTCCTAACAGGGTGCGAGTCGCTGCAGCGCAAGTTCACGCGCAAGCCCAAACACCCCAAGGCCGCACCCACGCCGATCATTAATTTCCAGGACTACAGCAAAATCGTCACGCCGATGGACCGGTACCGGAAGCATTACGTGATGTTCGAGTACTGGAATGATGAGCTGGTCGAAGCGCTCAGCGCTAGCCCCCCCCTCAATGCCAAGCGGCTCAAGTTGGCCTCGACCGAGGCGCTTGGCGAGATGAGCACGCTGCATTCGTTGGTGGTCGATGAGCTCGCACAGCGGATGTCGCCCATGCTGGAGCATCGCGAGAAGCTGACGCGCCAGCTGCAGCAGGGCAGCCTCAGCGTGTCCGATGCGGATGCGATCCGCCGCGTGCTGGAAACACAGAGCCGCGATATTCACCGGTCGTTCTACTGGCGCGATCTTGAAGGGCAGCTCAAGCCGCTGGCCGAGCAGGCGGCTCCGGCAGAGCCTGCAGATCCGCCTTCAGGAGGATGATGGCCGGTTCGGACCAGGTCGAAGAGTTTCTCTCCTATCTTGAGCTGGAGCGGGGCCTGAGCCCAACGACCCGCTCGAGCTACCGGCAGGATCTGAAGGCGTTCCAGGCGTTCCTGGGCCGGCGACGGATCGGGTCGCTCGCGCGCGTCGAGCGCATCCATGTGCGGGAGTTTTTGCAGTCGCTGCGCGACGCCAAGCTCAGCCCGGCGACGATTGCGCGCAAGCTGGCGTCCGTGCGAGGGCTCTTTCGCTTTTTGGAAGCGCAGCAGCGCATCGCCCGCAGCCCCACCGCCTACATCGAAACGCCGCGGTTGTGGCGCCGGCTGCCGCACACGCTCAGTCTCGACGAAGTCCAGCGGCTGCTCGCCAGCGTGAAAGCCGAAGGGCTGGGCGTGCGCGACCTGGCGATGTTGGAGCTGCTCTATGGCGCAGGGCTGCGCGTCTCCGAGCTCATCGCGATGGACGTCGCCAGCTGCAACTTCGACGCGGGGTTCATCCGGTGCATCGGCAAAGGGAACAAAGAGCGCATCGTGCCGCTGGGGCGCGCGGCTTCCTCGGCCCTGCAGCGGTACCTGGCACAGGAGCGCCCCCAGCTCGTCAAGCGACAGCCGCAGATCACCGCGCTGTTCGTCAACCAGTGGGGCCGGCGGCTGACGCGGCAGCGGGTCTGGCAGCTGCTGCGGCGCTACGCGGCGGCCGGGCTGCTGCCGAAAACCTTCGGGCCGCATGCGCTTCGGCATTCCTTCGCGACGCATTTGCTGGAGCGCGGCGCGGACCTGCGGACGGTGCAGGAGCTGCTCGGCCATGCGAACATCAGCACGACCCAGCGCTACACGCACATCGACCGCTCGCGGCTGAAAACGGTGCACGAAAAATACCACCCTCGCCCCTAGGCGCATGACCCCGCTGGCGATCCCTCAATCCAATCGTCTGTTGCTGGAGCGCATCGGCGCGATCGCGCGCGCCGAAGGCGCGCACGCGTACGCGGTCGGCGGGTGCGTCCGGGACTGGCTCGCGGGGCGCGCGCAGCATGTGGACGTGGACATTACGGTGGAAGGCGACGGGCTGGGCGTCGCCAAGGCGGTGGCGCGCGCGCTGGATGGGCGCCTTCAAACGCATGAGCCCTTTGGCACCGCGACGATCGAGCTCGACGAGGCGCGGCCGCTGCAGCGCATCGATATCGCGACCTGCCGGCGCGAAACGTACGCCAAGCCTGCAGCATACCCCATGGTTCAACCGGGTACCTTGCGGGACGACCTGTTCCGGCGGGATTTCAGCATCAACGCCATGGCGATGAACATCACACCCAAGCAATTCGGCGAGCTCATCGACCCGTTCGGCGGGCAGACGGATTTGCGGCGGCGCGTCTTGCGCGTGCTCCATGACCGGAGCTTTCTCGACGACCCAAGTCGGATCCTACGCGGGGTCCGCTTCGCCCGTCGGTTCGGCCTCGCGTGGGACGCGCACACCAACACCCTGGCGCTGGAAGCGGTCGCCGCGGGCGCGCTCGGATGGCTCAACGCCGGGCGGCTGCACAAAGAGTTTGAGCGGATGCTCACAGAGCCGGATCCGCAGGCCTGCGTGTCGGAGCTGGCGAGGTTGTTGGACGATGGTCGTCGGCATCCTCCAGGTTGAGCTCTTTCTGCCGATGGCGCAGTCGCTCAAGGACAAGCGCTCGGTGCTCAAGAGCCTGCGCGACCAGGTGCGCCACCGGTTTAATGTCGCCGTCGGGCCTACGTCGAAGGTCTGCTGCGCGAAGTCACAACGTGGATCCAGGAGAGCCGGTTGGCCGAGCTTATCCGGATCGATGAGGAGTATGTCTGACCCATGAGCAACGACACCCGCATGCAGCGGCTGGCGAATCAATTCCGCGAGGAGATCGCCACCATCGTCCAGCAGGAGCTGAAGGACCCCGGCGTCGGCTTCATCACGATTACGCGCGTCGAGATCTCGAAAGACCTCAGCCGCGGGAAGGTGTACTTCAGTTGTTTGGGCGGCGAGGAGGACCAGGCGCAATCCCAGAACACGCTGAGGCGCTCGGCGCGGTTCATCCACGGCCTGTTGAAGAAACGGTTCCGGCTCAAGGTCATCCCCTTCCTGACGTTTTGGTACGACGAGTCGATCGCCGGCTCCATCGAGATGTCGGAAAAGCTCGACCGCCTTCGGGAGTCCGGGGAGGCGGGCCCATCAGCGCCATGATCGACGGCATGCTGCTGGTCGACAAGCCCTCGGGCCCGACGTCGCACGACGTGGTGCAAGTCGCGCGCCGCAAGCTCGGGTTGCGCCGCATCGGGCATACCGGCACGCTGGATCCGATGGCCGAAGGCTTGCTCGTGCTGCTCATCGGCGCGGCCACGAAACACCAGCACGCGCTGCAGGGGCATGACAAGACCTACCGCGCGCTCGTGCAACTGGGCACGCAAACCGATACGGCGGATGCCGCCGGCAAGCCCATCCGCACGATGCCGGTGCCGGCCTTGGAGCGCGGCGCGGTCGAGCAGCTTCTCCGCTCGTTTGAAGGGACACTGGAGCAGACGCCGCCGGCGTACAGCGCCATCAAAGTGCAAGGGCGTCCGGCCTACTGGTGGACGAGGCGGCAGCAGCCCGTCGAGCTGGCCTCGCGCACCATCCATCTCGCCTCGGTGCAGCTGGGCGACCTGACCGCCCAGACGCTGACGATGACCGTCGATTGCTCGGCCGGAACGTATCTGCGCGTCTTGGCTGAATCGGTCGCGGAGCGCTTGGGCACGGTGGGCCACCTGGCCGCATTGACGCGCTTGCGCATCGGCGCATGGCGCCTTGAGGAGGCCAAGCCGCTGACCTGGATCGAGCGCGCAAGTCCCGCCGAAATCACCCAACAGCTGCGGCCTGTCGCCGGCGAGCTGCGCCGGTAACAGGCGATCGTCATGGGCCGTCCCCGCATCATCCACGGACTGCAGACCATTCGCCGCCCGCCACCCCATGCTGTCGTCACCGTCGGCGTCTTCGACGGCGTGCACATGGCGCATCAGCGGCTCGTGCGCACCGCGGTGCGATGGGCGCAGCGCCGGCAGGGCACGAGCGTCGTGCTGACCTTCGACCCTGATCCGCATCACGTGCTGGACCCGCGCCACGCGCCTCCCGCGTTGATGTCGCTGGAGGAGCGGCTGCGCGCGCTGGCGACGCTGGGCGTGGATTGGATCGTCGTCGTGCCTTTCACGCGCCGCTTCGCGCGCATGAGCGCCGAACCATTTGTGCGGCGAGTCCTCCGTCGGCGCCTGGGCGCTGAAGTCGTGGTGCTCGGCGAGGCGTTTCTCTTCGGGCGCAACCGGGAAGGTGACATGGAGACGCTGCGCATGCTAGGGGCGGCGTGCGGCATGCGGGTGCTCTCGGTCCCCAATGTCCGCCGGGGCGGGGCGGTGGTCTCCAGCTCGCGCATCCGTGCGCTCATCGCGAGCGGGCAGCTGCGCCAGGCGGGCGCGCTGCTCGGGCGCCGCCCGTCGCTGCACGGCGTCGTCGTGCGCGGAGCGGGGCGAGGGCGCCGGCTGGGATTTCCCACCGCGAATATCCGCCTCGCGCCCCAAGCGCTTCCGCCCCAGGGCGTGTATGCCGTGCGCCTCCATCTCGACGGTAGGCGAGGGTTGCCTGCGGTCATGAACCTCGGCCGCCGTCCCACATTCGGGCCCGGACCGGTGGTCTGCGAAGTGCATGCGCTGCATTTTTCCGGGCGGCTCCTCGGGCGGCGCGTCGTCGTGTCGCTCGTCGCGCGGCTGCGCGGCGAGCGCTGTTTTGCGTCCATCCCCGAACTGACGCGGCAGGTGCGCAAAGACGCGCGGCGCGCCCGCCGGCTGCTGGCCCGCTCCTAAGCCGTTTTGACCCCCCGCAAGCCCCTGCCGTTCCATGCCTATCTCCACTTCCTCCAAACACTTAATTCTGCGTAAAAAAGCATGTTTTCAGCTTGACAATAGTAGCGGCCAAAGGGTATAGTTTGGACGTCGTTGTGGAGGGAAGTGGAAGAAAGTGGTAAATCTTACGGACCCGAGCCCGCTGGGGCGCGTCGCCGGCGACCGTGTTTCCTGTTGCGGCCGCGGCGAGATGAGGGGCCATGTTTTACGGCGAGTACGAGCATACCATCGACCGCAAAGGTCGTCTCATTATCCCTGCCAAGTTCCGCCAGGCCCTCAAAGAGCATGACGTCAAGACGCTCTTCCTCACCCGCGGCTTGGACGGATGTCTGTTCTTGTTTCCCGAATCCGAATGGCGCACCGCCGAGAGCCGCTTCAAGCAGATCCCCTTTACCAAAGGGGAGGGCCGGAAGTTCAACCGGCTCTTCTTCTCCGGGGCGGCTGAAGTGACGGTCGATGGGCTGGGCCGCCTGCTGGTGCCGAAGACGCTCAAAGACTTCGCGCAGATCAAGCAGGACGTGGTGATCGTCGGTGTGTCGAACCGGATGGAAGTCTGGGCCAAAGATAAGTGGCAGGCGTTCTACGAGAGCTCGCGGCAGAGTTTCGAAGAGGTCGCTGAGCGCGTGATGTTGGAATAACCGGAGCAACCAACGAATGACCGGGTGTGCGCATGATGTCGAGCCGATCGAGGCGGCGATGCCGCTCATGAGCTCGGCGTCAGGGTCATGGCATCAGCCGGTCATGCCCTCGGAAGTGCTGCACTATCTCGCGCTGCGCCCCGGGGCCACCATCGTGGATGCGACGACCGGCACGGGCGGCCACAGCCACTTGATCATGCCCCGCGTGCTTCCCAGCGGCCGCCTCATCGCGCTCGACCAGGACGCCGCTTCGCTGCGCGTCGCGCAACAACGCCTCGCAGAGTTCGCCCCGCTCGTTACGTTCGTCCACGACAACTTCCGCCACCTCCCCGATGCCGTCCATGGCGCAGGACTTCAGCAGGTCGACGGGGTGCTGCTCGACCTGGGGATGTCCAGCCCGCAACTCGACGAGCCGGCACGGGGGTTCAGCTTCAGCAAGGAAGGCCCGCTTGACATGCGCATGGATCAGCGCCAAGACCGCAGCGCCGCCGATATCATCAACGACGCGTCCGCGGATGAGCTGACCCATCTCCTCGTGACGTACGGGGAAGAGCGGTTCGCGCCGCGCATTGCGCGCCGCATCGCCGAAGCCCGCCGTGCCCATCCGATCACCACGACCACCGAACTGGCCCGGGTCATCCTGGATGCGGTGCCGCCGGGCGCGCGGCACGGACGGATCCACCCGGCGACGCGCACGTTCCAGGCGCTGCGCATCGCCGTGAATGACGAGCTGGGTGCGCTGGAGGAATGCCTGCAGAGCCTGGCCGGGGTGGTGGCTCCGGGAGGGCGGGTGGTCGTCCTCACGTACCATTCGCTTGAAGACCGGATGGTGAAGCGGGCGTTTGCTGAGGCGGCGCGCGCCGGCGTGTGGAAGATTCTCACCAAACACGTGGTCCGCGCGAGCGACGAGGAAACCGCCCGAAACCCGCGCGCCCGTTCGGCGAAATTGCGCGCCGTGGAGCGGTGTTGAGCGATGCCGTTGTCGCGCTGGATGGCGTTAATCGGCCTCGTCGTCGGGCTGGGTTGCCTGCGCGTGACCCAGCACCACGCCGTGGTCTTCAAAGGCTACGCCGTGGGAGACCGAGCCTCGCGGGTGCACGCGCAGCACAACGAAGTCGCCTGGCTCAATGCCCGGATCGCCGGCTTGGCCTCACCCGCGCATCTGGGCGAAGTGGCGCAGCAGCGTCATTTGAAATTCATCGCGCGCTCTACGCTGCAAGCGCGGCCGGTTCCATCGAATCTTCAACGCGATCCCGGCTTCGTGCTGGCGGATGGTGACACCGCCGATTGATGGCGTGTGAAAGGGCATGGCGCGTCCGACCAATGATCGCATCATCGGGGTGCTGGTCCTGGGGCTGGCGATGCTCGCCACGCTCTGGGGCCGCTGCGTCTGGCTGCAAGTCATGGGCGCCCAGCGCTATATCGCGGTGGCCAGGTCGCAGCACGAAATGAGCGGGATCTTGCGCGCGCAGCGAGGCATGATCGTGGACCGCCATGGCCGGCCGTTGGCCATGAGCGTGCTCGTGCCATCGGTGTACGCCAACGCGCGCGCCGTGTCCAAAAAGCGCGAGATGGCCAAGCGGCTCTCGGACGTCATCGATGGCGATGCCTCCAAGATCCAGAAGCGCCTGGAACGGGACAAGGGCTTTGTGTGGATCGCGCGCCAGGTGGATCCTGGGCTGAACCCGGCGCTTGCCTCCATGCGCCGCGACGGCGTCGGCGTTTTGGAGGAGGCAAAGCGCGTGTATCCGCACAAGCGGCTGGCCAGCCATTTGGTCGGGTTCGTCAACGTCGATCAGCGCGGGCTCGAAGGCTTGGAGCTGCAGCTCAACGGCGTGCTGCGGGGCGCGGATGGGTGGCACTCGACCTGGCGCGACGCACGCGGAGAGCTGCTGATGGGGCCGTGGACCGTGCAGACCGAGCCGCGCGACGGGTACGACGTCGCGCTGACGATCGACAGCGTCGTGCAGCAGGCGGCTGAAGACGCGCTGGCGTGGGGTGTGAAGAAATACCATGCCAAGGGCGGCTCCATCATCGTCATGGACCCGGACACCGGCGCGATTCTGGCCATGGCCAACGCGCCGAGCTATGACGCGAACGCCCCGGCAAAAACCCCGATGGAAACACGGCGCAACCGCGCGGTCACCGACCTCTTCGAGCCCGGCAGCACGTTCAAAATGATCGCGGCCGCCGCGCTGCTCGAAGAGGAGCGCATCATGCCTCAGGAAATGATCTTCTGCGAAAACGGCTCGTACCTG
>Ga0210019_1003859_pt1 | contig 13477 bp, 10 predicted proteins | sample CryGeyCG2114_020_2_FD_183969 | JGI IMG/M metagenome (GOLD analysis project Ga0210019, IMG submission 183969) | Groundwater microbial communities from aquifer - Crystal Geyser CG11_big_fil_rev_8/21/14_0.20 (SPAdes) (version 2) | ecosystem: Environmental > Aquatic > Deep subsurface > Groundwater ...
GTCGGGGAGATGGAGCTGGGGAGCTGGTACTGCCCGGGGGGGATCACCGCGATCACCGGCAGCAACGGCAAGTCGACGGTCGTCACCTTGCTCGGGAAGATCCTGGAAGCGGCGGGACGGGACGCGGTGGTCTGCGGGAACATCGGCACCCCCCTGACGGCGGTCCTCCACCGGATCACTCCCCGGACCGAGGTGGTGCTGGAGGTCAGCTCCTTCCAGTTGGAAGAGACCCTCTCCTTCCATCCGAAGATCGGCTGCCTGCTGAATGTCAGCCCCAATCATCTGGACCGGCACGGTTCGCTGGCCGGCTACCGGGCCGCGAAGGCCCGTCTCTTCGCCTGGCAGCGGCCGGGGGAGACCGCGCTGCTGAACGCCGATGATCCGGCCTGCCGGGTGATCGGCCGGAAACTGCCGGGGCGGGTGGTCTGGTTCAGCCGGAGCCGCCCGGTCGTCGGCAGCGTCCTGCAGGGGGGCCATCTCCGGGTCACCCTGCCGGATGGGTCCGGGACGATCTGCGCCTCCACCGAGCTTCCGAAGCAGGGGCTGCCGCACGAGGAGAACGGGCTGGCGGCCGGCGCCTTGGCCGCCCTGTTGGGGGTGCCGCCCGATCTGACGGGGCGGGTGCTCCGCGCCTTCCCGGGGCTGCCCCACCGGCAGCAGCCGGTCTCGACGATCCACGGGGTCACCTTCATCAACGACTCCAAGGCGACGACGCTGGAGGCGGGGATCGGAGCGATTGAGTCCATGCCGGGACCGGTCGTCCTGATCGCCGGCGGGCGGGACAAGGGGTCCGACTTCCGACCGTTGGCCCGCCTGGTCGGGAAACTCAAGGCGGCGGTGTTGATCGGGGAAGACGGTCCGAAGATCGGCGTCCCCCTCAAGGGGCGGGTTCCGCTGCATCGGGCGGCGGACATGGCGGAGGCGGTCCGCAAGGCGTTCGATCTGGCCGCCGAACGGGGGGTGGTCCTCCTGTCGCCGATGTGCACCAGCTTTGACATGTTCCGGGACTTCGAGGAGCGGGGGGACCGCTTCATCGAGGCGGTCCGCCGGCTGGAGTCGCCGGCCGCCGCCCCGCTCGGGGCGGGGGGCTGATGCGCTTCAACCGGCGGGGGCTTCTGATCACGACCCTTCTGCTGACTGCGCTGGGCGTCGTGATGGTTTACTCCACCAGCGCGGTCTACGCGCAGGACCGGACCGGGGACGCCGCCTATTTTCTCAAACGGCACCTCCTCTATCTGGTGATGGGGTTGGCCCTCTCGGTCTGGATTCTGGAACTGCCGGCCGGCCGGATCCGGAAATGGGTCAAGCCGATGCTCGGGGTGGCGGTCGCGCTGCTGGTGCTGGTGCTGATTCCGGGGATCGGCGCCCGGGTCTCGGGGGCGGCCCGCTGGTTCCGGCTGGGGCCCTTCAGCTTTCAGCCGTCGGAGTTCGCCCAGCTGGCGCTGATCCTTTACCTGGCCGACTTCCTGAGCCGGAAGCGGGCCGACCTGAACAACTTCCTGCATGGGCTGCTGCCGGTCCTGCTGGTCTCCGGCGGGACGATTGGCTTGATCCTGGTCGGGCCGGACCTGGGGACTTCGGTCGCGACCGCTTCGGTGGTCCTGATCCTTCTCTTCGTCGCCGGCGTCCGGGGAAAATTGATGGTCCCGATGCTGCTCTCGGCGGTGCCGCTGGTGATTGCCGGCGTGCTGCTCAAGCCCTACCGGATGCGCCGGATCGCCGCCTACCTGAATCCCTGGGCCGATCCGGAGGGGGCCGGCTTCCAGTTGATCCAGTCCCTGGTCGCCCTGGGGTCGGGCGGCTGGTTCGGGGTGGGGCTGGGGGAGTCCCGGCAGAAGCTGTTCTACCTGCCGGCGGCCCATACCGACTTCATCTTTTCGGTGATCGGGGAGGAGCTGGGTTTCTTCGGCGCCACCGCGGCGCTGCTGCTTCTTTTGGCGCTGGCCTGGTTCGGCCTGCAGGTGGCGATGCGGGCCCCCGACACCTTCGGTTTCTTCGCCGGGGTCGGGATCGTCTCCCTGCTGATGCTGGAGGCGCTGATCCACATCGGGGTGGCCGGCGGCGCTTTGCCGACCAAGGGGTTGCCGCTGCCGTTCATCAGCTACGGCGGGACCGCCCTGATCATCAACCTGGCCAGTATCGCGATCCTGCTCCATTTATCCAAGGGGCCGGAGGCGGAAGCGGCGCTGGAGATCCGCCGATGACCTTCCTCCCGCTCATTCATATCCCGACAGCGGCTCCGCGGGTCACTCCTGGTTCGCGGTCCGATCGTTCGGCTGTTGGACGCGGAGGAGCGCAGCGGCGGTGAAGGTGCTGATGGCGGCGGGGGGGACCGGCGGGCACCTGATCCCGGCGGCCGCGCTCGCCCGGCAGCTGGGTTCCGTTGCCGCCTGCATGCTGGTCACCTCCGAGCGGCCGGCCGACCGGATGCTCGGAGGCGACTTTCCGGGGGAGTGGGAGCGCTGCGGGGTGGAGCCGTTCTTCCCGCTGAGCCGCTGGCTGCGGCCGGCCGCCTGGGGCCGCCAGCGCCGGGCGTTCGCCGAGGCGCGCCGGCTGTTGGAGCGGACCGCGCCGGACGCGGTGGTCGGTTTCGGCGGCTATGTGAGCGCCTACACGGTCTGGGCCGCCTCCCGGCGCCGGATCCCGACGGTGATCCACGAGCAGAACCTGCTGCCGGGACGGGCCAACCGGTGGCTGGCCCCCTGGGTCAGCGGGGTGGCCCTCTCTTTCCCGGAGAGCGCCGGCCGATTCCGGGGGGCCCGCCGGATCCAGTGGACCGGCAACCCTGCTTCGGAGGGGATGACGCTGCCGGAGCGGGCGGCGGCCCGTCGTCAGTTGGGGTTCGACGCCGGCCGTCCGCTGCTGCTGGTGATGGGGGGCTCACAGGGCTCGGTCCCGATCAACCGGCTGGCGGAGGGGATGTGGGAGGCGGCCGGGATCGGCGGCGGGGCGATCCAGTTGCTTCATCTGGCCGGCTCGGCGCCGGAGGCGCAGCGCCTGCAGGGGGTCTATCGGGGGCGGGGGATCCCGGCCCGGGTGGAGCCGTTCTTCAAGGAGATGCCGCTGGCGCTGGCCGCGGCCGATCTGGCGGTGGGGCGGGCGGGCGCCACCTCGATCGCGGAGCTGGTCCGGGCCGGATTGCCGGCGATCCTGATCCCGTATCCGCATGCCGGCGGACATCAGCGGGCCAACGCCGGCTGGATGGAGGCGGTCGGGGGGGCGGTGACGCTGGAACAGCAGGGATTGACCGCCGAGCGGCTCGGGCGGACGGTCGGGGAGCTGATCGGCTCCCCGGAGCGGCTGAATCGGATGCGCCGGGCGCTGCGGGAACGGCGGGAAGGGGCCGGCAAGGTTCCTTTGGCTGCCTGGTTGTGCGAGTTGGTTGAACGTGACGCGCTGCGTTAGAATAGAGGGAAGATGGCGAAGAAAAAGGGGATTCATTTGATCGGGGTCGGCGGCATCGGGATGAGCGGTTTGGCCCGGTTGCTGGCGGCCCGCGGCTGGCCGGTCTCCGGATCGGACGTTCAGGACGGCCCGCTGCTGAAGTCCCTTCGCCGCGCGGGGGTCCGGATCCGGATCGGTCATCGGTCTGAGGGGATCCGGGGCGCCGGCACTGTGGTCTACTCCTCCTCGATTGCTCCGGCCAACCCGGAGCTGATGGCCGCCTTCGATCGGGGACTGACCGTCCTGCACCGGGGGCAGATGGCCGCCGCCCTGGCGCGCGGCCGCCGCCTGATCGCGGTGACCGGCGCCCACGGCAAGAGCACCACCTCGGCGATGATCGCCGACCTCCTTTTCCGCGCCGGCTGGGACCCGATGGTGCTGCTCGGCGCGGAGCTGCCGGCGATCGGCGGCAACGCCCGGATGGGGGCGGGCCGCTGGGCGGTCTTCGAGGCGGATGAATCGGACAACTCCCTTCTGTGGCTGAAGCCCTCGGTCGGGCTGGTCACCAACATCGACGACGAACATCTGGATTACTTTCGTAACCGGGAGGAGATTCTCCGGATGGTAGCCGGTTTCACCGGACGGATCGCGCCGTCCGGGACGCTGATCGGCTGCTCCGACGATCCGCAGGTGGCGGAGTTATTGGGATCGGTCTCCCGGAGAACCCTTTCCTACGGCTTCAATTCGGGGGCGGCGGTCCGGGCCGAGGGAGTGGAGTTGGGACCGGAGGGGAGTTCCTACCGCTGCTGGATCAACGGCGCCGAGCGGGGAGAGGTGGTGCTGAAGGTGATCGGCCGGCACAATGTCCTCAACAGTCTCGGGGCGATCGCCGCGGCCGAGGCGATCGGGTTGGACTTCGACCGGGCCCGGGCCGGTCTGGCGCAGTACGCCGGCATCCGCCGCCGTTTCCAGCCGCTGGGGTCGGTCGGCGGGGCGATGGTCTTCGAGGATTACGGCCACCATCCGGCCGAGGTGGAGGCGACTCTGGGGATGGCCCGGCTCTGGCCGGACCGGCGGGTGATCTGCGTCTTCCAGCCCCACCGCTACAGCCGGACCCAGCATTTGATGGACCGCTTCGGCGCCAGCTTCAAGCGGGCGGATCAGGTGATCCTGCTGCCGATCTACGCCGCCAGTGAGGCGCCGGTCGAGGGGATCGGGCCGCAGCAGCTGTGCGCCCGGATCGTGAGCGCCGGCACGCCGGCCCGGATCCTGACGGCCGATCAGATCCTGTCCCGCCTGCCGAAGGAGCTGCTGCCGAACGACCTGGTGCTGTTCATGGGGGCCGGCTCCGTCGGGGCGTTGGCCCACCGGTTCGTCGCCCGTTTTGGAGAGAAGACGTCCGGAAAGGAGCAGGGTGCCCTCCTCCCCGTCGCTTGAGCTGTTCGGCCGGGTGCCCGGGGTGCGGCTGCGCCGGGACGAGCCGATGTCCCGCCACACGACCCTGCGGCTCGGCGGCCCGGCCGAGTTGTGGGCCGAGCCGGAGAGCGACCACGCGCTGGCGGAGCTGCTGCGGCTGGCGCGGGAGGAGCGGGTGCCGGTGACGGTCATCGGCGGCGGGGCCAATGTGCTGGTGCGGGACGAGGGGATCCCCGGACTGACGATTCACCTGGGCCACCGCAGTTTCTTTCAGTCCCGGCGGACGCCGGCCGGGCTCTGGGCCGGGGCGGGGCTGTCGCTGGAGTGGCTGATCAAGGCGGCGTCCGAGCAGGGGCTGGCGGGGCTGGAGTTCCTGACCGGTGTGCCGGGCCGGGTCGGCGGGGCCGTCTGGATGAACGCCGGCACCCGGGATGATGCGGGTCGGATGCGCTCGATGGCGGATGTCGTCGAATCGGTTCAGGTCATGGGGCGGGACGGCCGGCAGCGCTACCTCTCGGCCGAGCAGATGGGGTTCCGTTACCGGGGGACCGGCCTGCGGGACGAGATCATCCTGGGAGCGGAGTTTCGATTGGAGCCGGACGATCCGGACCGGATCGAACAGCGGATCAAGGCGTTGTGGGACACCAAGCGCCGGACCCAGGACTGGTCGGCGCCGAGCGCCGGCTGCATGTTCAAGAATCCGTCGTCGGACCGTTCGGCCGGCTGGATGATTGATCAGGCGGGATTGAAGGGGGTTCGGGTGGGCGGCATGCAGATCTCCCCGAGGCATGCCAATTTCATGATTCATGTGGAGCGGGCCACCGCGGCCGACGCGTTGGCCCTGATGGAGACGGCGCGCCAGCGCGTGCACCGGCAGTTCGGGATCTGGCTCGAGCCGGAGATCCGGATTCTGCCGCCGCCCGCGCTGCAGGGGGAGGGACAACCATGAATCAGCCGTTTGCTCGGGGAGAAATGGTCGGGGTGCTGTGCGGCGGGCCTTCGGCGGAGCGGGAGATCTCGCTGCGCAGCGGTCAGGCGGTCTTCGAGGCGTTGCGGGCCGCTGGCCGCCCGGTCAAGTTGGTGCCGCTGTCGGAACGGGCGGGGGAGGCGAAGGGGCTGATCCAGGCGGCCGGGATCGGGGTCGCCTTCATCGCCCTCCACGGACCGTTCGGAGAGGATGGCACGGTGCAGGCGCTGCTGGAAACGCTCGGGATCCCCTACACCGGTTCCTCGGTCGAGGCCTCCCGCTACGCGATGGACAAGATCTTCTCCCGCCGGCGCTGGGCGGCCGCCCACCTGCCGATTCCCCAATGGCGGCTGGCCGAGGGGATCAACGCCGAGTCCCGCGCCCAGGGGATGCGCTTTCCGCTGGTGATCAAGCCGGTGGGTCAGGGCTCCTCCTTCGGGATCAGCTTCGTGGACACCCCCCAGCAGTTCGCCGAGGGGATCCGCCGGGCCGCCGAATACGGCGACCGGGTGATCCTGGAGGAGTTCCTCTCCGGGGTGGAGCTGACGGTTGGGATCCTGGAAGGGCGGGCCCTGCCGGTGATCCAGGTGGTGCCGAAGCGCCGCTACTACGACACCGTCGCCAAGTACGAGCCGGGGATGTGCAGCTACCTGGTGCCGGCTCCGCTGTCGGATGCGGCGGCCCGCACCGCGCAGACCCTGGCGCTGGCGGCCCACGAGGCGCTGGGCTGCGGCGCTTTCTCCCGCGTGGACATGATCTGGACCGCCGAGCGGGGGCCGGTCCTGCTGGAGATCAACACGATCCCCGGCATGACCGCCTCCTCGCTGCTGCCCAAGGCGGCCGCCGAGGCGGGGATTGATTTCCAGACCCTTTGTCTGAAGATGCTCGACTCCGCGACCGCCCGGCTGAGCGCCGCCGGCTCGGCCGGGGGGGGAGGGGATTTGAACGGATGAGAGGCCGCCGCCCCTCCTTCTCGACCCGGCAGGTGATGCTGAGCGTCGGGATCCTCTTCTCGGCCCTCTTGGCCGGCGGGGTGGTCACCTCCCTGCGGGCGATGGCCGACGCGCCGGCCTTCCAGGCCCGGGAGGTGGATGTGGCCTGGGTGGACGACCTCAACCGGGAGCGGGAGCGGTACCGGCTGACGCCGCCGGTCTCCATCTTCCGGATCAACCTGGAGGGGGTGCAGGAGGCGATCGCCTCCCGCTATCCGACCGCTCAGGTGCAGGCGGTCCGTCGGGTTCTCCCCAACCGGTTGGTGGCGGAGGTGGTCTCCAAGCGGGTGATCGCCCAGATCAACGCCGCCGGCGGTTTCTATCCGGTCGGGGCGGAGGGAACGATCCTGGCCGAGCCCCGTTCCAGCCCCTGGCCGGACCTGCCGGTCCTGCATCTGCGGATGGTCCAGCCCCGCTTCGCCGTGGGGGAGCCGTGCGATCATCCCCTTTTTCCGCCGGTCAGCCGGCTGTTGTCGGCGGTCCACCGCAGCCGGGGATTGGCGGGGCACGCGGTCCGGGCGGTCACTTTCCGGGGGCGGACGCTGGTGCTGGCGCTCGACTCGGGGGTGGAGGTCTGGTTCGACAAGGACCAGGTGGAGGAGAACTGGAAGCGGCTTGGACTGCTGCTGACCAGCTCCCCGAAGGTGTTGGACGAAGCGGCCTATCTGGATGTCCGCTTCAGCCAGCCGACGATTGGACCCAAGCCGGAGCCGAAGCAGAAGAAGGGGCGCCGATGACCCCGCGCGCCTATTGGTTGGCCGGCCTGGAACTGGGCCAGCGGCAGTTCACCGCCGCGGTGGGGCAGTGGAGCGCCGTCCCGGCCGGCAAGAACGGTCGGTCGTCCGGGGGACGCCTGCTGGTGCAGGCGGTCGGATCGGTCCCGGCCCAGGGGATCTCCGCCGAGGGGATCAGCAACGCGATCGAGGCGGCCGACGCGGTCGTCCGGCTGATGCGGGGGTTGGAGCGGATGCTGGACATCAAGCTGCCGATCGTCGCCACCGCGGTGGACAACAGCCAGGTGCAGGGGATCAACGCGACCGCTTCGGTCCCGCTGAAGGACCCCTCGATCGGGATCGTCCAGCAGGATGTGGAACGGGTGATTCAGACTTGCCGGACCCTCTCGCTCGATTACGACCGGCAGATCCTGCACGCCTTCCAGCGCGGCTTTACGGTGGACGGCCAGCCTCGCGTCAAGAATCCGATCGGCCTTTACGGCCGGAAGCTGACCGCCGAGCTGCATCTGGTGACGGCCCTGACCGGCACGGTGCAGAACCTGACCCGGACGCTGAACCGGGCGGGGCTGGAGGTGGAGGGGCTGTTTCTGCCGGCGGTGGCCGCCGGCGAGGCGGTGCTCTGCGACCTGGACCGGGACCTGGGGGTGACGCTGATCCGGATCGGGGATTTCCAGACCGAGGCGGCGCTGTACGCCGACGGGGTGATCCGGGAGACGGTCCTCTTTCCCTGGGGCAAGCAGCGGCTGGCGGAAGGCTTAAGCCGGTCGCTGAGGATCCCCCGGGCGGCGGCGGTGGAACTGCTGGAGAAGACCCGCAGTCTGGAGGAGAACTCCGCCTGGAACAAGCAGCAGATCGAGGCCGCCAGCGGCGAGATTGCCCACACCTTTTCACACGGCGACATCGCCCGGCTGCTGCGGGGGCGGGTCGAAGGGTTCCTCCAGCAGCTGCAGCGGCGGCTGGCGGCCAGCCCCCATTTCCGGGATTCCGCCTCCGGCGTGGTGATGGTGGGACGGCTCGCGGGGTTGGAAGGGTTCCTGGAGATGGCGGAGACCCGGATCAACCTGCCGGTGCGCTTGGGGGCGCCACGGGACCTGGAGCTGGGGGGGGATGTGCGCCTGACCAGCGCCCACACGACGGCGGTGGGGCTGCTGCGCTGCGCTGCCAAGGTCCGCCTGCCGCAGGCCCGCCCCTGGCCGGCCTCCTGGATGGGGCAGTGGGTGGAGCGGGGCCGCCGGCTCCTGGAGGACTACTTCTAGAAGCTCAGGCCGAACTTCTGAGGTACCGTTTCCGGGAGTGCCAGGTTCAGGCGCCGAACCCGGCACTCCCGGAAACGGTACCGGGTGGTACGGTACCGGGTGGTACGAGTCGGCTCAGGATCACCCGCTCCAGCTCCTCAAGGACGAACGGCTTGGTGATGTAGTCGGCCGCTCCCAGCCCCTTCGCCAGATCGAAGACATTTTTATCGTCCGCGGCGGTGACCATGATCACCGGGCTCTGCAGCTTGCCTCGCACCCGCCGCAGCACCTCGATGCCGCTCAATCCCTCGCCCATCCGGATGTCCAACAGGATCAGGGCCGGCTTTTTCTCCAGGGCGGTCTCCAGTCCCGTCTTGCCGTCGGAGGCGGTCAGCACCTCCAGCCCCTTGCCCTGAAGGTACTCCTTCAGGAAGTCGGTCACCTCCAGTTCGTCGTCCACAATCAGAATCTTCTTAGGCGGCATGCGGCATCTCCTCTATCCGCTGGATGACTTGATCCATTTGAAGCGGCTTGCTCATGAAGCTGCAGCCGCTGATTTCCCGGCAGGCCTGCTCGATCGCCTCCACCTGGGTCGCCAGCCCCGTGATCATGATCGCCGGGATCCCCGGCTGAATCTCCCGGGCCGCCTTGAGGAACTCCAGGCCGGTCATCTTCTTAAGCCGGTAATCAATCAGCAGGAACTCCGGCGGGGTCTCCCGCAGCCGGGCCAGCGCCTCTTCTCCGCTGGCGGCGGTCCGGACCGTGTATCCTCGCGCCTCCAGGGCGAACTGGGTGATCTCCAGAATCTCCTGCTCGTCGTCAACGACCAGGATGCCCGGCATGGCGCTCCTTTCGCGAAAGGGGTTCTACCGCGCTGTCCAGCCGCTCCAGAGGGAACGGCTTGAGCCAGACGGCATCCGGCCGATTTCGGTCCCGGCGTTTTGAATGGGCGTCGGTTTCCGTCGCCAGCAGCACCAGCCGGCTGGTCGGGGAGGCGGCCCGGAGTTTTCGGATCCAGCCGCCGGCGTTTCCGGAGACCGGCGGGGTGTCGAGGAAGATCCAGTCCGGTTTTTCCCGAGCCGCCAGCGTCAGCGCTTCTGCCTCAATCGCGCAGCCCCAGGCCCGGGCTCCGAGCCGTTCCAGATGTTCCCGGATCAGCGGCCCGGAGAGGTCCGCTTCGTCAATCACCAGGCAGCGGTTGGAAGGGACCGGCTTCCGGACCTCCCTTTCCAGGGCCATTTGGAGGATGGGGATCGCCAGCCTCGTCAGGGTGATTGGTTTTCGAAGCACCCGGCGGACCGGATAGCGGACCGAGAGGGCCAGCTCCATCCCCCGGGGCCGGTCAGCGGGGGCGGCGGTCAGTCCGATCCAGGGGGCTTCCGGCGCCCGGTTTTTCAACCGTTCCAGAAAGTTGGCCGGCATCCGTCCCTGGAAGGAGAGATCCAGAATCGCCAAATCCGGCTTCCGCCGCTTGATCCACGCCTCCGCTTCGGCCGTTGTCGAGAAAGCGACCGCCTCAAAACCGATCCCTTCGAAGAAGCGGGCCATCCATTCGGCGGCATCCGGCTCCTCATCCAGGATCAGCAGGCGAAGCGCCCGTCCTCGCGGCCGGACCATTCTCCAGATCGCCTGCAGCTCCTCCATCTCCCGGGTTTCCCGGAGGGCGCGGGTCGCCTGCCGGCTCGGCAGCCCGGCCCGGGCTTGGGCCGCTGCCTGAAGGAGACTTAGCCCATACAGGCCCATGTAGAGGAAGAGTCCCGGCTCCTCGGCCCGGGGGGTATCCAGCGCTAGGATTCCCCAGAGCCCGCCGTTGACCGGAATCGGGATCACCAGGTTCACCCCCAGCCGGTCCAGCTGTTTCAGCAATGCCTCCGAGTCAGCGGCCGAGAGTCCCTTCAGGGTCAGATGGGAACGAACCAGCGGGCCGTTTTCGAACAACCAACAAAAGAGGGGATGCTTTCCCGGAAGGGCGGCGTCAGCCGGATGGGTGGCAGCGATCCGCTCGAAGTGGTCCTGCCGCGCCCCATAGAGGAAAGCCCGGCGGCTCAGCATGCAGATCGCCAAAAAGTCGGTCAGTTCCATCTCTCCCGGCTCTTCCGGGACGGGGTCGTCGGCATCGATCCCTAGCCAGATGGTGGGCTCCTCCCCGCCGCAGAGCTGTTGGATCTCCTGCCGGAAACGGATCATGTCGGGCGGGGGAAGCGTCTCCCCGCTGTCGGAGGCGATCGCCTCGAGATGGCGGAAGTGCCGGCGCCAGTTGATCATCCGGCCCAGAATACCCGCTCCGCTTCCCCCGGTCAAGCGCCGCGGGCTTGGAGCAGAACCACCGGGATCTCCCGGACGCGGGCCAGGGATTTGTCGGTTGCGACGAAGGCGGAGGCAGAACAATAATCTATCTGCAAATAATATGCAAAAAGGACTTGACAAGTGGTCTCCTCATGGGGTAGAGTTGCTGGTGCAGCAAACAATTTGATTCCCCGATAAACCGACAGCCGACGCTCCATCGGCTTGAGGTTCCACTCCCTCCCCAGGGAAGCGGAAGGCAAGTCAGCCGGATGCTGACGCGCAAAGCCACGGGTCCTGAGTGAAGTCGAAGGACAGCCGGGCCGCCGAGGGAAATAACCCGAGGTTCTCATGGCGGCAGCGCGTCCGACAAGCAGGCGGTTCACTTCCAGCTGGTCCTGGCCGGTCCAGGCGGTTTCCCTGACCACCTCGGCCGTCTTCCTCCTTTTGCAGATTCCCGCTCCGGCGATCGCCGAGCCGGTCCAGCCCCTCTCCTCGCTGGAGCAGGAAGGGGACAACCTTTCCTTGGAGCAGATGCAGGCATCCCGGGGCGCCGCCGCCGGCCTGCTGGCCCAGATGACCGCGCTGCAGCAGGCCCTTCAGCAGAACAGCCCGGCCCCGGCCGATCCCGAAGCGGCGGCCGCTCGCTTCCGGGCCGATGAACCCCGTTTCCTTTCGATCGGGGACGACCGGGCTTTCTCTCCGGAGGGAGAGAGTTTCGGGATCATCCTGTCGGTGAAGCTCAACGACACCGACCGCCGGCATTCCCTGGTGGTCAAGCAGGATGGGTCCGGCTGGGAGTATGACTTCGGCTTTCACCAATCGGAGAAGGCTTTCTTCATCAACCTGGAGGGGATCGGAGCGGTTTTCGCCAAGTCGGCCGGCCCGATCACCGCCGGCCGCTGGTATACGGTGGAGGCTTGGGTGGACCGGGCGGCCGGCACCCTGAACATCCGGGTGGATGAGGGGCCGGTGGACAGCATGGCGGTTGCCGGGTCGGTCTCCCGCGCCTCTGCCCCGGTGCAGGTCGGCTGGAACGGCGTCAATGGTGGCCACTTGGATGGAGCGATCTCCGGCCTGACCTTCTGGAAGGGGACCCCCGATCAGGCGGTGACGCCGGACTTGGGGGCTTCGGAAGGGGCCGGGCCGCCGGACCCTCAGCCTCAGCCCGATCCGGAACCGACGCCTCAGCCGACACCCCATCCCCAACCGGCCCCCACCGGCGCCGGGGTGGTCGGGGAGGCGATCAGTTTCTCCGGGCAGTCCGCTGACGCGGTGACCCTTCCTTCCGATGAGCGGTTCTCCGCCGGTCCGGCCGGTTTCGGGATCTCCCTCTGGGTGAACCTGAATGAGACCGAAAGTCGTCAGGGACTGGTCGTCAAGCAGGATGCCAACGGCTGGGAGTATGAGCTGGCCTACCACCAGAGCGAACACACCTTCTTCCTCAATGTGAATGGCCTGGATGCTCTTTTTGCCGCCGCTCATCGGAACCAAATTCGGGCCGGGGAATGGAACCTCCTGACCGCCTGGTACGACGCGGCCGCCGGCACACTCAACATCCAGGTCAACGATGACCCGGTGGAATCGAAGCAGGTGTCCGGCGCCCCGGTGATCGCTCCGGCAGTCTCCCTGCAGATCGGCTCCAACGGGGCCGGCGGGGCGTATCTCAACGGCCGGCTGGATGAGGTGCGCTTCTGGGAGGGCTCCCCCTCCAGCTCCAGCGAAATCGCCCATGCCGGGTTCGAGAACGGGGAGGTCCGGTTCGACTTCCCGCAACGCCCGGCCGACACCACCCCCCCTCAGATTGAGTTGGCGTCCGATTCGGTCGCCTCCGACGAAACCTATCTCCTTCAACTGACCGCCGACGGCGCCCCGCTTTCCGAGATGTTCTGGCGGCTGGGGCGGGGGACGCATCGTTTCGTCGCGGAGGCGGAGGATGATGCCGGCAACCGTTCCCGGGCGGCCGTGACGGTCCGCCGGGAAGGGGAGCTGCCGGAGCCGGTCGATCCGCCGGCCATTCCGGCCGGCGACCGGGTGACCCAGACCCTGACCGACGGCTCCACCGCCATCTATGTGAATGGGGCGCTGGTGGAGGTTCGCCGGACTGACGGCAGCCGCCTGATCGCTCCGACCCTCGATGAAACCGGAGAGGTCCGTTCCGGCTGGGTGGAGTTTTCCGACGGTACCCTGAACTATCTGGAAGAGGGGGAACTTCGCTGGAGTCGGACCCCCCTCGGGGCGGTCAGCTGGTTCTTTGAGGATGGCTTGCTGGAGGCGGTCCGTTCCATCGCCGGGACGGTGACCGCCTACGCCTACCGGCTGGATGCTAACGGGCAGGTGGACCGGGTGATGCTCTCCACGGCGGAGGAGACCCTGCTGCTGGATCCGGACGGATCGGTGATCGCCCGGACCGACGCCGCCGGGCAGCCGCTGGAGGGGACTGTCCCCCCGCCACAAGACCGGCGG
>Ga0210019_1003861_pt1 | contig 13472 bp, 13 predicted proteins | sample CryGeyCG2114_020_2_FD_183969 | JGI IMG/M metagenome (GOLD analysis project Ga0210019, IMG submission 183969) | Groundwater microbial communities from aquifer - Crystal Geyser CG11_big_fil_rev_8/21/14_0.20 (SPAdes) (version 2) | ecosystem: Environmental > Aquatic > Deep subsurface > Groundwater ...
CGTGGCCCGGCGCGCCAATGTTTCCATCTCCACGGTCTCGCGAGTCATTAATCATCTCCCCACAGTCACTGCTGAGAACCGCCGCCAGGTCGAAGAGGCGGTCGCCGCTTTAAAATTCAAACCCAACGTCAGCGCTCAGCGCTTGGCAAGCGGCACAATCAACGCCGTCGGTCTGGTCATCCCCGGTTATCCCGGCGTTTTTCATTCGTTTTACGCCATTGAAATCATCCGCGGAATCGGTCACGCCTGTGAAGAGCTCGCCCTGGACATGGTCCTTCACATTGCCAACGGCACACGAGTTTTAAATACCAACAACGTCGGGGGAGTGGTGTTCGCGGACATCCTCGAAAATCGCAGCCAGGTCGAGTCCGCTTTGGCTTCGGCCACGCCGTGCATGGTCATCAACAATGAAGTCAGGGATATGGATGTTTCTTTCGTCGCCGTCGACAACCGCAAAGGCGGCGAGATCGCGGCGGATTATCTGTATGGTTCGGGCCATCGGCGCATCGCGGTGATCACCGGAAATATGGCGTCTCAGCCGGGACTGCTGCGTTACGAAGGGTTTTGTTCCTGGCTTCAAAAGAAAAACGCGGAGGTGGCGCGGGATTGCATTGTCAGAGGCGATTACTCGCGGCGCTGCGCGCGCGAAGGCATGGAGTATTTATTGGGTCTGCCGCAAAAGCCGACCGCGGTTTTTATTTGCAGTGATGACATGGCCCTCGAAGCCGTGTCGGTCATTCTGGAAAAAGGTTTGAAAGTTCCCGACGATATTTCTGTGATCGGTTTCGATGACAATCCCGCGTGCCTTTACGGCCCTGTGGCGCTGACGACCATCCGCCAGCCGTTGTTCGACATGGCCTGCCAGGCCGTGAAAATTCTTTACGCGCAGATGCAGGACGACAGCCTGCCGCCTGTCAGAAAAATCCTCGCTCCGGAACTGGTGATCCGCGAATCCTGCCGCCGTTTGTAAGGCCCTTTGCGGCGAGTCGTTGACAAACATTCCGTTTCAAGCTATTCTTCTTCGCAAAAGAAATGATAAATTTCTTTTGCTTCGAAGGAATTATTCCTGCGAAGCCCCGCTATAGCGGGGCGTAGCAGAATAAATTAGCCATCGTTTTTATCGGATCTCATATGTCAAAACATTACGATGTCATAGTCATCGGAGCCGGCCACGCCGGCCTGGAAGCCGCCCTGGCTTCTGCGCGCATGGGATCATCCACGCTGATGGTCACGTTATTTTTCGACACCATCGGCCAGATGAGCTGCAACCCGGCCATCGGCGGCGTGGGCAAGGGCCAGCTCGTTAAAGAAATCGACGCGCTCGGCGGAGAAATGGGTCTGGCCGCGGATCGCACAGGCATCCAGTTTCGCCAGCTCAATATGTCCAAAGGACAGGCCGTCCGTTCTTCCCGCTGTCAGTCCGACCGCAAACAATACAAAATCTACATGCAGAATGTCGTCAAGAACCAGACGAATCTTGACATCCTTATCGACAAAGCCGGCGAACTCCTGGTGCACAATGGCCGCATCGTCGGCCTGCGCATGGAAAGCGGAGTAGATATTTCCTGCAAAACCGTTGTCATCACCGCAGGAACTTTTTTGAAAGGCCGCATTCATATCGGGCCGCAGATCACAGACGGCGGACGCATCGGGGAGCCGAACTCAACACGCTTGGCGGATAACATCAAGGATTTGGGATTTGAAGTTGTGTTTTTCAAAACAGGAACGCCGCCGCGTCTCGACGGAAAAACCATTGATTTTTCGCAGATGGAGGCGCAGCATTCCGACAATCCGCCCGTTCCGTTTTCATTCCGCACGAACAAAATTCCCAAAGAGCAAAAGTTGTTGCCGTGCCATGTCACGCACACCAATGAACAGACGCATGACATTATCCGCCGCAATTTTCATCTCTCGCCGATGTATTCGGGGCAGATCCAGGCCGCGGGCGTGCGTTATTGTCCATCGATCGAAGACAAGCTGAAGAAATTTGCCGGCAAGGGAAGTCATCACGTTTTCCTCGAACCGGAAGGTCTGGACACGGACGAATATTATCCCAACGGCATTTCCACCGGCTTGCCCGAATATGTTCAGGAAGAGATGGTGCGCTCGATCAAAGGCCTGGAACACGCAAAAATCGTCCGGCCCGGGTATTCCATCGAGCACGGCGTGATTCCGCCGACGAGTTTGAAGCCGACGCTGGAAACCCAATTGATTAAAGGATTGTTCCTCGCCGGACAGATCAACGGCACGACCGGTTATGAAGAAGCCGGGGCGCAGGGCCTGATCGCGGGAATCAATGCGGCGCTGCAGGTTCAAGGCAAGGAACCATTTGTCCTCGGCCGTCATGAAGCCTATACGGGCGTTTTGATTGATGATTTAGTGACCAAGGGCACACAGGAGCCGTACCGGATGTTTACGTCCCGCGTCGAATATCGCTTGGTTGTTCGCGAAGACAACGCTGACAAGCGCCTGACGCATTATGGACGCGCCTTCGGCCTTTTGTCTGACGAGTATCAGCGGCAGGTTGAAGAGAAATATAAAATCATTGATCGTGAGATCAATCATTTGCGTTCCACCAAAATCAGACCCGGGATGAATCTGGATGACGTTCTGGAACGCCTCAACAGCGCGCCGGTGCGGATGCCGACGAGCCTGAGCGATATCCTCAAGCGGCCGGAAGTGACTTACGAACATATCGCCCCTTACGACGGAGATTTGAAAAATTATCCGAAGGACATCATCGCCCAGGTCGAGTACGAGATCAAATACGAAGGCTTCATCGCCCGCCAGTTGAAGGACATTGAAAAATTTCAACATTTGGAATACATTCGCCTTCCGGACGACATGGATTATGACAGCGTTCCCAGTCTCTCGATGGAAGTCCGGCAGAAATTGAAATGTCACAAGCCGTCCACGCTGGGCCAAGCTCAGCGGATTTCCGGCGTGACTCCTGCGGCGATTATGATTTTGATGGTGGTTTTGAAGAAGAAACTTCACGAGAAGAACTCCCCTTAATCCCCTCTTTGTGAAAGAGGGGCGGGGGAGTTCAATTATCAATCATAGAAGGGAGCGACTTATGCGTATTGCCAAAGATGTCACAGAACTCATTGGAAAAACACCCCTGGTTCGTCTCAATAAAATGGCCCAGGGATGCCAGGCCGATATTGTTTTGAAACTGGAGTATTACAATCCTCTCGGCTCGGTCAAAGACCGCATTGGCCTCGCCATGGTTGAAGCCGCGGAAAAATCCGGAAAGATCAAAAAAGATAAAACCGTTATCCTTGAGCCCACGTCGGGGAATACCGGCATCGCGCTGGCATTTGTCTGCGCCGTTAAAGGTTATAAATTGACGTTGACCATGCCGGAGACCATGAGCCTCGAGCGCCGCGCGCTTCTGAAGGCTATGGGAGCCAATCTTGTTTTGACGCCGGGCCCGGAAGGGATGAAGGGCGCGATCGCCAAAGCCAAAGAATTGGCGGCGTCTGATTCGAATTATTTTATTCTTCAGCAATTTGATAATCCGGCCAATCCGGAAATCCACCGCAAAACAACTGCGGAAGAAATCTGGAACGACACCGACGGCAAAGCCGACATTTTGATTTCCGGGGTCGGCACCGGCGGGACGATCACGGGTGTGGCTGAAATGATCAAAAGCCGCAAGCCGTCGTTCAAGGCGATTGCCGTCGAACCCGCGGGCTCGCCGGTTCTCTCGGGCGGCCAGCCGGGTCCGCACAAAATTCAGGGCATCGGCGCGGGATTTGTCCCCAGCATTTTGAATACCAAAATCATCGACGAGATCATTCAGGTCAGCAACGAAGATGCTTTTGCTTATGCCAAACGGCTGATTCGCGAAGAAGGCATCCTTGCCGGGATTTCCTCCGGCGCGGCGGTCTGTGCGGCTTTGCAAGTGGCCAAGCGTCCGGACAACAAAGGCAAACTCATCGTCGTGATCATCCCGAGCTGGGGTGAGCGGTATCTCAGTACGGATTTGTTCGCCGAATTCAGAAGTTAATTTGTCGTAAAGATAAGCCTGCGTGTGCCGCCCATCTTAGGGCGAAGCACGCAGGCTTATCTTTACGACAATCCATTCCCAGCGGATAGGTTTAAACTTATCCGCTTTTTTTATTGGGTTTCGTATCGTTGTCATGTATATTTATAGCGCAAAAGGAGGTTGAGAGATGGTCAAAATCAATACAGAATTTATCGTCAATGCAAAAGGAAGAAAGACCGCAGTTGTCATTCCTTATAGAGAATATTTGGTTTTGATGGAAGATTTGTCTGATGCGGCTGTGGCCGGCGCCCGTAAAAGAGAAAAAACGATCAGCACGGAAGAAATGGAAAGACGATTGAAACACGATGGCCTCCTTTGAAATCATCTGGAAGAATTCCGTTCATCAGGATTTGAAGAAAATCAATCCTGCCGCCGTTCCCACAATCGTCAGAGAAGTTAAAGACCTCGCCCTGAATCCTTTTCCCATTGGTTTTAAACAGCTAAGAGGCAACCGCAAACTTTATCGTATCCGCATCGGCGATTATCGGGCGATTTATGAGATAGATAAAGAAGAGCGGTCGATCAAGATTGTCCGCATCCGTCACAGAAAAGATGTTTATGAATGAAAATAAGAAAATTGTGGTCGGCATCATTTTCCTGGCCGGTTTTATTATTTTTTTAATAGCGCTGGGAAAGATATTCCATTTCGATATCGATCAGACCCGGGCCTTCCTTTTGCAATATCCGCTGTGGCTTAACGGGCTGATTTATATCTTCCTGTATGTTTTCTCGACGACGCTCATCTGGCTTGGTCCCAAAGATGTGGTGCGGGTGCTGGGCGCCCTTTTTTACGGCGCCGGCGTCAGCACGGTTCTGGTTTATATCGCCGAGCTCATCAACGCGTTGATTATGTTTTCTCTTAGCCGCAAACTCGGCCGGGATGTCGTCCTGAAAAGCTGGTTCAAACAGAAAGACATCGACAAAGCCAAAGACAACACGACGCTGCTGGGAATCATCGCCCTGCGAGTTAACATGCTGGTCTCTTTCCGGGTGCTTGATCTGGTTTACGGGCTCACACGCGTGCCGTTCCGCAAATATTTCACCGCGGCCGTCATCGTCTCGCCGCTGCGGCTGTTCGTGGTGCAGTATTCCGTTGTCCTGCTCTGGGATGTCTTCAAGACCATCAAAACGTTCGATCATTCCGCGCTGATTCGTCTGATGGCGGAAATGACCCGCGTCATGATGGAAAATCCGTCGCTGATGAAATGGTATCTGGGTTATTTTCTGATTGTGGTGATCCTGAGCGTTGCGGCTGTCATCGAGAAAGTGATTTTGAAACGCAGAAGAAAAGCGGCTGCGGTTTCAAACGACGTCTAATCCTAAAGTCAAATCCAGAACAATTTCCGCCATTTTCGCAGCGCAGGCCGTCACCCGCGGCGCCATGGGGGGATGGCCTTCGGCCGAGTCCGTCGTCAAATCCCCGACAAAATAAATATTCCCAACCTTTTTAACTGTCATCGGTTTTTTTTTCGTCAGTCCCGCCATGCCCACGCCGCTGATCATAAATCGCACACGGTCGTGATAAAAATCTACGAACTGGTGTTTCCACAATGTTTGGTCGAAGGCTTCCACAAGGATGGCGCAATTTTTGAAATAATTATTGCCGGTCTCAGGCGTCCACGCGGCTTTATGGGTGGTGATCTCAGCATCGGGATTGATCTGAAGCAGACATTTTTTGAGCGTCGTGACTTTATCCTGGCCGATGTCATGGAGGAAATACTGTTGGCGGTTGAGATTCGACGCATCGATGACATCCTGGTCGAGGATTTCCAGATGTTTGAATCCACAGCGCACAAGAATCATCGCCGCGTTGGACCCGAGTCCGCCGGCGCCGCCGATGCCGATGGTTTTTTCCTGGATCGTCCGGAGCTGTTGCGGCGTCAGATACCTGAGCAGGCCTTGTTCAAATGCGTTGGACATAATTAGGCGGAACGATCTTTTTGATCGCGCCGGATTTCAATTTCCCGGCATTTGATCCAGAGAAAAATCGGAATGATGAACGAGGTGACGCTGATGTTGAAGATGAATTGCAGAGACGTCAACAGTGCGGGCGCGATATCCATCACGCCTTTGTCGTTGAGCAGTTTGGCAACGCTGTGGATTTGGGGCAGGATGAAGGCTCCGAAGAGAAGGATCAAGCCCGCAAAAAGAGGAACGACGATTTCCAGCTCGAGCATGTTTCCCATGAAATAAACCAGCGCGGTAAAGAATCCCGCCAGAAGAACATACAAAATTTCAAAAATGATGAATGATTTTTTGAAATCAGCGATGGTTTCGGACGGCGTTTTGGCTGTCAGGTAGTAAAGGTGCGGTTTGAGTTTGGCCATGATGTCCCCGGGTTCAAATGCGGGCAAAGTATACCAGAAAACACCCGGCAAAGCGAACAGGGAAAAATCATTTGTTGTTGATCGGCCGCCAGTCGGTCAGGACGGGATCGAAATTTTGCGTTTTGAGCATGGCGATGATTTCGTTGAGGCTGCGGTGATCACTGATGTCAAACTGCGGTTCCTGTTGTGTTTTTTCGAGAATTTCATATCCGCCGACGGCGGTGCTGGAGCCGGCGGACATTTTCGTTACGCCCAGATGAATGGCGCGGTCACGGATCTCGGGCCGCTCGCGGGTTGAAAGATTGATGCCGACGCGGGGAAAATGGATGCGCGTGAGGCAAATGATTTTGATGAACGCCGCATCGTCCACCAGCGAGAGCGCAAATTCCCGGCCCTTGATGGTGCGGATGCGCGGGAACGACACACTGTATTCCACGCCGGGATAATTTTTTTCCATGAACTGCAGGTGTTCGTACAAGAGATGAAGATCCTGCGCGACATCGTCGGATAATCCCAGAAGAATGCCGATGGAAATTTGGCGGACACCGGCTTGGCCCGCGCGCTCAGGCGTGCCATAGCGGTAATCGTAATCGCTTTTTTTGCCTTCCAGATGAACTTCTTTGTAGCGCTCGCGAAGATACGTTTCCTGATACACCGTCACGCCGTCGACGCCGGCTTCGAACAATTCCCGGTATTCCTGAACCTCCATCGGATAGACTTCGATGCTGATGCCGGTGAAATATTTTTTGGCGATGACCACCGCCTCTTTGAGATAGGACACCGGCGTGGCTTTGTAGGACTCTCCCGTCAGTAAAAGGACATTTTCGATGCCGGTTTGAGCAAGCGTCCGCATTTCTTTTTCCGTCTGCTCCGGCGTCAGGCGCGCACGTTTGATATTGTTTTTGCTGTGGAATCCGCAATAGGTGCAGTGGCTGCTGCAATAATTCGAAAGATAAACAGGGGCGTAGAGCGCGATCGTCCGTCCGAAATACTGCCGCGTCAGCGCCGCGGATTGCTGAGCCAGTTGTTCCGTCAGGCGAGGGTCGGGATTGTCAAGAATTTTTCGGATGTCATTGAGGGAGGTCATAATTCAATGTAGGGGCGAACCCCTGTGTTCGCCCTTATGATTGGGCAGACACGGGGGTCTGCCCCTACGGATCATTTCTCATACAAAAATCCCGTCAAGGGAGAGGAGGCGTGGGCGTCGGATTTTTGCGACGGCAGACCGCTCAAATATCCGAGGCGGCCGGCTTCAACGGCTTGACGGAAAGCTTTGGCCAAAAGCGCCGGATTCTGCGCGGTGGCCACGGCGGTGTTGGCCAGCACAGCATCGGCGCCCATTTCCATGGCTTCCGCGGCCTGCGACGGCGCGCCGATGCCGGCGTCGACAATAACCGGAAGATCAATTTCATCAATCAGGATGCGAATGAACTCCTTGGCTTTCAATCCCTGATTCGATCCGATCAAGGATCCCAGCGGCATCACCGCGGAGGCGCCGGCTTTCACCAACTCGCGGGCGGCGTAAAGATCCGGCGACATATAGGGAAGAACCACGAACCCTTCGGCCGCCAGCGTTGCCGTGGCTTTGATCGTCTCGACATTATCCGGCAGAAGATATTTGGAATCGTTGATGACTTCGATTTTGATCCAGTTGCTGAGAGTCGTTTCTTTGGCCAGATGCGCGATGCGGATCGCCTCTTTGGCGTTGCGCGCGCCGGAGGTGTTGACCATCAATTTGATATTTTTCGGTATGTATTGAAGGATATTGTCTTCGTGCGTCTCGATATCGATGCGGCGTAAAGCCACGGTCACGATCTGGCTGCCGGAGGATTCGATGCTGTCCGCGAGATCCTTTTTATTTTTGAATTTTCCCGTGCCCAGCAAAAAGCGGCTGGTGAACGTTTCGCCGGCGATGGTGAGGGGATCTTGAATTTGGGAAATAGTATTTTGCATATGAGACGCCAGGACACCAAAAGGATGAATTTTTCTGGTGTCTTTAATTTTTAAATTACCCGCCGCCGACGAACGTAACCAGTTCGATTCGGTCGCCGTCTTTGAGTTGAGTTTGTTCCCAGCGGTCCTTTTTCACGATGCCGCTGTTAAGTTCGACGATCACATGTTCCGGGTTTTTCGATACAGACGCAATCAGCGTTTGCAGAGAGAGGCCGTCGAATTGTTTGTCCCGGCCGTTGACGATCAGTTTCATGGGGACAATCTTAGAGGAGCTATGGTTAAAAATCAAATGAAATGAAGTCGTCTGAATTAAAACTTAAATTTTCAGCGATTTTCGCTATAATAACGCCGTTTTTACCGCTTTTTATTTTTCGGGACATAAAAATTTATGAGCCACAATTCCTACAACACGCAGGAAATCCATCGCATCGAAGAGAAGTGGCAAAAACACTGGGCCGACACAAAAGTCTTCCGGGCCCGCGTCCATCCGTCCAAAAAGAAATATTATTGCCTGGAGATGTTTCCCTATCCATCAGGGAAAATCCATATGGGCCATGTGCGCAACTACACCATCGGGGACGTGCTCTCTCGCTTTCGCATGATGCAGGGATTCAATGTGCTGCATCCAATGGGTTACGACGCTTTCGGTCTTCCGGCGGAGAACGCGGCGATCAAACACAATACACATCCCGGCGAGTGGACGTCCCGATGTATGGAAGAGATGAGAGAAGGTCTCAAGCGCATGGGATTTGCTTACGATTGGAGCCGGGAACTCGCCACCTGCAACGTGGATTATTACCGCTGGAACCAATGGATTTTTTTGCAATTTTTTAAAAAGGGTCTGGTTTATAAAAAGAAAGCCATTGTCAATTGGGATCCGGTGGACAACACCGTTTTGGCCAATGAGCAAGTCATCGACGGCAAAGGCTGGCGCAGCGGCGCGCCGGTTGAGAAACGCGAGATCGAGCAGTGGTTTCTGAAGATCACCGATTACGCCGAGCGTTTGTTGAGCGATCTGGACAAGCTCGACCACTGGCCGGAGCGCGTCAAGGTCATGCAGAAAAACTGGATCGGCAAAAGCGAAGGCGTGCAGTTGAAATTCGATGTCGTTGATGAATTCGGAAAAACAATCGACACGATTGAAACGTTCACCACGCGCCCCGATACGGTTTACGGTATTACTTATTTGGTGTTGGCCGTTGAACATCCGAGCGTGAAGGCCTGGACCCGCGGAACATCTCTGGAAAAAGAAACGGATGCGTTTGTCGCTGATGTTCTGAAAAAAAGCGCGGTGGAACGCGCGTCGGAGAATTCTGAAAAGAATGGAAAATTTTTAGGCCGATATTTTATCAATCCGTTCACTGGTGACAAATGTCCGCTGTGGACGGCGGATTATGTGTTGGCTGAATACGGCACCGGCGCGGTCATGGCGGTCCCGGCGCACGACCAGCGGGATTTTCTATTTGCGAAGAAGTATGGATTGCCTGTTAAAAAGGTCATCAAAGACACAAAGACACAAGGACACAAAGACACAAAAACAGAAGCGTTTGTCGATCCCGGCGTCATGGTTCATTCGCAATCGTTTGACGGCATGAACAGCGAAGACGCCAAAAAATCCATCGCCAGGTTCGCGGAAGAGAAAGGATTCGGCAAGAGAACAACGACCTTCCGTTTGCGCGACTGGCTGGTCTCCCGCCAAAGATATTGGGGAACGCCGATCCCGATTTATTACAACGACAAGGGTGAGCCGCAGCCGATTCCCGAAGATCAGCTTCCCGTTATTCTTCCCAAAGATGTCAAATTCGGCGAGGGCAATCCGCTGGAAACCTCCGAGACGTTCAAATATTACACGGATCTCAAGACGGGAAAAAAATACCGCCGCGACACCGACACCATGGACACGTTCTTTGATTCGTCCTGGTATTATCTGCGGTTTTGCTCAGCGCATGATGACAAACAGGTTTTTGACAAAACCGAAACGAATTACTGGATGACGGTCGATCAGTACATCGGCGGCATCGAGCACGCGATTCTGCATTTGTTGTATTCGCGCTTTTTCACAAAATTTTTGCATGACCTTGGGCTTCTGAAATTCGACGAGCCGTTTCATCGATTGCTCACGCAAGGGATGGTTTTGAACAAAGGCGAAGTCATGTCAAAATCCAAAGGCAACACCGTTGATCCGCACGCCATCATCGCCAAATACGGCGCTGACCCGCTGCGTGTGTGCATGCTCTTTGCCGCGCCGCCGGAAGATCAAATGGAGTGGAGTAACAGCGGCGTGGACGGCGCGTGGAAATTTTTGGCGCGCGTCCAGAATGCGGTTGAGCAGCGTTATCGTTCGGTCAACGCGGAGTTTGATGCGAAACCATTCGATACGGCGGACAAGGATTTGAACCGTGAACGCAACGCCGCTATCAAAAAAGTCACGGATGATCTGGAACATTACAAATTCAACACCGCCATCAGCACGTTGATGATTCTGATGAATGCCATCGATAAATATAAATGTGAGGCATCACAGGCCGGCAAGCAGGCGTTGTTGAATCGCACGCTGAAAGATCTGGTTTTGCTGTTGTCGCCTTACGCGCCGCATCTGTGTGAAGAACTGTGGCGGGAAAAAATGGGTGGCCAAGAGGAGAGCATCGCTCTTGCCGTTTGGCCGAAGCATGATGAATCAGCTCTCAAACAAGATGTCATGACCATTGTCGGTCAAGTTAACGGAAAAGTTCGCGGACAATTCAGTGTGCCGTCGGAAAGCACGGAAGAACAGATTCGCGACATTGTTTTGAAAGACGCAAAAATTCAGGAACACACTCAAGGCCGGCCGCCGAAGAAGTGCATTTATGTTCCGGGCAAGTTAATAAATATTGTTGTTTGATTGTCATTGCGATGTGTCATTGCGAGCGAAGCGAAGCAATCTTTTAATAGATTGCTTCGTCGCAAAAGACGCTCCTCGCAATGACAAATATTTTCCTTCTCCCTCCCCCGACGAAGAAAGAGACTTCTTTGTCCATGTTCCATTTCAATGATCCTGAACGCAAAGTCGTGATCGGCTTGGGCCTGCTGATTTTTTGCGGCATTTGTCTCGAGGGATTGTTTCATCGATCTCCCGCGTTGAATCAGGCCATGACGTTCATCGACCGGAGTGTCAGTTATTCCAAAGTCGATTTGAACCGTGCCACAGCCGAAGAGCTCGAGGCGCTTCCGTTCATCGGCGAATTCACCGCGCAAAAAATCATCGAATACCGCCGCAAGCACAAGCGGTTCCGTTTTGTCGACGAACTGCGAACGATCAAAGGCATCCGTCCCGACAACTTCAGCCGCTTCCGCGATTATCTGGAGGTCCGGCCATGACCTACCGTCCGGCATTGCCGCTGGTTTTGGGTTTGATCGCGGGAATCCTTATCGAGCATTGGATGGCTGTTCCGTTGTGGGTCATTGGGATTGTTTTTGGAACATTGATCGCGTTGACGGTATGGCAACATCGTGCGGCGTGTCTCCTGTTGGCGCTCATGGCTGTTGTGGGCTATGTCTCGGCGGATGTCCAGTCGCGCCCTTACCGCAACGACATCCGGTTTCTGCCTTTGAAAAGCCGCGACGTTACGCTTGAAGGCATTGTCCTTAATGATGTGGAACATCGCAGCGTTCTGAAAACACGCAAGACAGTCTTTGAGTTCAAACTGGAAAAGATCAAATTGCCGTCGGGATGGCGGGATGTGCGCGGCATCGTCATGGGCAATCTGTTTCGTCCCGAAGATTTGCGTTTCGGCGACCGTCTGCGGCTGACCGGCAAATTGCACCGGCCGTACGATTCGGGCGATTCGTCCAGTTCATATTCGGATTATCTCAAGCGCCGGGGCGTTGATTATCTGTTCAGCGTCAAGAAAAACGCCGAAGTGAAAATTTTGCAAAGGCGCGTATTTTCGCCGGTGCGCATGCTGTTCCGGGATTTGCACCGGAGTATAGGGGAGATGTTCGACGAATATCTTCCGCCGCAGGAAGCCGGCATCATGCGCGCGATGATGACCGGCGACCGCTCCGACATTCCGCCGCACGTCAAACAACTCTTTCTTGAGACAGGAACCATTCACATCGTGGCCATCAGCGGACTGAACATGGCGGTCATTGCCGGGATGTTTTTATTCATCGCGGGCTTGCTGCCGCTGGGACTGCGCGGCCGGATGATTTTCTGCGCCGTGATGGTCATCGCTTATGCCTGCATCACCGACGGCGAAGCCTCGATCGTGCGCGCGGCGGTGATGGCGTGCATTTTTCTGTTGTCGTTTGTTCTGGAGCGCGAACAGGACACGTGGAATACGTTGTCTTTTTCGGCGATTGTGATTCTCATCTATGCGCCGTGGCAGCTGTTTGATATCGGATTTCAGCTGACGTATCTTTGCGTGGCCGTGATCCTGGCGGTCCATCCCGCGCTGGCCGCTATTATAGAGAAGACAGTTGCCCGAGCGCCCCTGGGACTGCGGACGGTTTTGAAAGGCGTTCTTGAAGCCGCGGGAATTTCCCTGGCCATCTGGATTTTCATCGGAGGGTTGACCGCTTATTATTTCCGGATGGTCACGCCGGTGACGATTCTGGCGAACGTTCCGATTATCCCGCTGGGCGCGGCGCTGGTGGTTTTGGGGATGATGATGTGTTTGTCATCGGTGATGGCTCCTGTCCTGTGTCCGATTTGGGCGCTTTACACGCATCTGTGCCTGAACTTCATGATCTGGATTCTCCACATTTTACGTTACGTTCCGGCGGCGTGTTTTCATCTGAACGCTCTGCCGATCGTGTTTGTGGTGATTTATTATTCAGCCTTAGCGCTGCTGGTTGGGGGAATTTACGCCGTCAGGAGGAAACCAGCTTGAAAAGTCACCGCCTTGTTATTGATTTTCGGGGATGTTATACTTCTTACGCTAATCGGGAAGGAGTTGACCCATGAAAAAAATCATTTTTCTTACCCTGTGTGCATTAATGGTTTCGGCACTGCAGGCACACGCCGGAAGCAATCCGGCGGCCAATTATCTGGTGCAGATCGGCGAGTCATCTTACGCAAAAGGCAACATGGAAGATGCGGCCCACGAATTCAGCAAAGCTCTCATCCTTGATCCCGCCAATTTCAAAGCCGTTCAACATCT
>Ga0210019_1003865_pt1 | contig 13464 bp, 12 predicted proteins | sample CryGeyCG2114_020_2_FD_183969 | JGI IMG/M metagenome (GOLD analysis project Ga0210019, IMG submission 183969) | Groundwater microbial communities from aquifer - Crystal Geyser CG11_big_fil_rev_8/21/14_0.20 (SPAdes) (version 2) | ecosystem: Environmental > Aquatic > Deep subsurface > Groundwater ...
AATACCCGCCCCTACGAATGGTGATAATACTATGAGTCCTCTACTTTAAATCAAGTTGTTCTGCCCTTGTGTGTTTCATCTTCTCTGAAATACTGCTCGAGTGTATATCGTAATTCATCGATCTGTTTTTCGTTGTTTCAAAGTTGTTTTTGGATCTTTTCGAGTTTATCAAAGATGAATTGTGTGTCTGCGAGTTGGCGACGCATGTGGTTGAAAACTCTGATGATGTTGATGTTGACTTCAATAGCTTTGTCACTTCTCAAGACACTTGAAAGCATCAGGATACCGTGCTCGGTGAATGCCATGGGGAGATACTTACTGTATTTCCCTCTCCTATCATGGTTTTCTAAGGTACCAATTTGTCACCTTAGAAATTCCACTTCTTTATGATCCAATTGAAACATAAAATCATTTGGAAATCTTTCTATATTTCTTTTCACTTGTCTCTTGAGGTGCTTTGTTTCTACCGCATAAAGCATTGCCAAATCCCTGTCAAGCATGATCTTGTGTCATCTGACAGAGTAAATTTTGGAAATGATTATTTCTTGGGGAATGAGTGAAGGTATGGTGATGAGGTCATTTAAGTGAACACTGATAAACAATAAGATTTGTCATCCTGAGTTTTCTCTGCCTTTCTCATCCCGCATTTTCCGCGGGGGAAGGATCTTATGTTGTACTAAAATAGCTATGATAGTAAGATACTTCACTTCGTTCAGTATGACAGACTTCCAGTTTAAACATTAATCAGTGTATACTTAAAAACTCTTCACAAATCTCAAGTCTCCATTGGTGAACATACGGACATCTTTGATGCCATATTTGATGGCGACGAGTCTGGTGAGTCAGAGGCCGAAGGCGAAACCACTGTAGACTTCTGGATCAAGGCCTGCTTCACGTAAGACATGGGGGTGGAGCATACCTGCGCCGAGTAATTCCAATCGATTATCGTCACCGGTTTTGTTTCCGATATTATAATTCACGTCGATTTCAAATCATGGTTCGACAAAAGGGAAGTAGGCAGGTCTAAGTCTGACTTTCTTCTCTTCTTCAAACAAAGCAGAGAGGAATTGCTCCATAAATCATTTGAAATGAGCTATACTGACGCCTTTATCGACATAGACTCCCTCTACTTGCTGAAACATGGTGTCGTGTGAAGCATCAGTTTTCTCATATCTATAGACTCTTCCCACAGTGATCAATCTCGTCGGTGTGCCATATTTTTTGATGTAGTCGACATCGTGAGCAGACGTATGTGTTCTCAAAATATAGTTTTCTCAGGTTTGGTCTGTCTCATTCAGATAGATCGTATCATGCATTTCGGTGGCTGGATGGTCGGCTGGAATATTGAGACTAAAAAAATTTTCATATTTACTCACCATATCATGGCCATATTCCATATGAAATCCCAATCACAAAGCGACATTTTCTACATGTCTCCTCTCTTTTGCCAACAGATTGACATGTCATGCTTGTTGTGGAGGCAAATCCAAGGAGAGATCCACTGGATCGTTGATGAGTTTTTTGTTGATCGCTTGAATGGTCAACTCGCTCAGTTTGCTATTGTATGCATCTTCCACCTCATCCTTGAGCTCTTTGAGAAATACTCCCTGAGTTTTTTTTTCTTCCATACTCAGATCCTTCATCTGTTTGAATCATAGTGTGATACTCCCACTTTTGCCCAAATATGTCATATGGAATATCGTCAACTCCTCTATTGTCTTAGATCCAGAAAGTTGCTTGAGAATAGATTGTTTGTTCAAAGACATGGAGAAGGAGAAGGGGTAAATGGCACCACCGACGAGTCGGGGCAAGAAGGACAAAGGGATAAGGGCACCACCGACTTGTCCCCGCGGGAAGTGTCGGGGCGGAAGATAGCGGGGCAAGAAGGGCAAAGGTGAAAGGGACAAGCTCCCTTTGGTATCGTGAGGATTATTTTCTTCGATATGGCGATCCAATTACTTTACAGAAAGATCCTCTGCCTTATGAGATTGCCACACCCGCAGAAAATTCGGGTTCGCAATGACAGAAAATTTCATGTGTCTGTGTCTGTCTTTTTTTTGTATCAGAGCGCCCAATAATTGCAAGAGGAAAAGTTATCTATCAATCTTCTCACAGCTTGTCAACTCAAGCTGAGGAGAAGTTGTAAATAAATTGGTTAATTTTTTTCTTCAAGAGTATACTATGTTCAATGCAATGGAACCTTTATCTTTGGAATGGGAAAGATAAGATGTATCATGACCCTCACATATTGATACAAATCAGAGATCTGACTTGGTGATATACCGATCAGCATCAACTTTTTGATCATTTCAATTTTGTGATTCATCAAGGAGATTTTTGTGTTTTACAAGGTGCATCATGATCTGGGAAAACGACTTTGGTCAAAATGTTGACTTGATATATCAAGCCTCCCCGTGGACATATTTTTCATCATGCAGAAGATCTGGCCAAACTCTCCCATAGCGAAATGCAGTTGTATAGGAGATCCGTAGGGACGATGTATCAGGAAAATAAATTGTTGGATCATCTCAATGTCAGAGAAAATGTTTGCTATCCATTGGAAATCCATGGGTTTGCTCGCCATGTCATAGAACCTAAATATAATGAAATCATGAAACTGGTCGCTTTGGAATGAAAAGATACTTTTTTGCTACATCAACTTTCTGGTGGTGAAAAACAAAAAGTTGCGATTGCCAGAGCATTGATTCATAGTCCTGAATGTGTAATTACTGATGAGGCAACTGGTAATTTGGATGCTCAAGCTTCTCAGGGAATTGCCACTATCATGATCAAGGCAAACCAACTCTGAACCACCGTACTGTTCATCACACACGATAACCAGCTTGTCGAATATATTCGCCAGCAACATCCTATCATCTATCATCAGCTTTAATTCTTTGCATACATCATGGGAAACGATACCCCCCTTCTGAGGAAAAGTCTCAAACACATGGTCAAAGAACTTGATATCGCAGGATATCTGTATGAAGAAGCATGTTTTTTGCTGGACAACTTCAATTACTATAAGCTCAAAAATATCGATGACAACAAAGAAATATTTTGTGAGTATCTCTACGGTTTGGATGATCAAAATACTCAGGCCATTAAAATCATGTTACAACAAACCCGTTAACCTTTTACTCTTTGCTCTCACAGATTCATGACTGCGACGAAAGCATCATCCATACTAGGTCAAGATATTCCCATGGGGATCTATTATTATATTTCCAAAAGATGACAAGAGCAGGTGGGTAGCAAAAAGCTCAAAAAAATATTTTTGGATAATACATTTTTGGAACAATCTTTGTGGCAAATCGTTCATGGCCTTAAGGCGATCCTCCTCCTCACATCTACTGAATTTTCTCATGCAAGTATGATGAGACTCAAACTTGAACAAGAAGACATCAGGCGTCTTGCACAGAAAAAAAAGAGTGTCAAATATTCTCGCCACTAAAGAGTTGTACAATAAGACTTGTGACTGTAAAATATTTTTGTATGATAAGTCTTAATTTCATTCTCACAGATTGTCTATGACCAAAGCTCAAAAAGACAAGCTTCTTCAATTGCTCGATGTAGTAATCGAAAACTATATCGACAAAGGAGATCCTATTGGATCGAAATTTTTGCATACATTGGATGATGTAGATTATGCTCCGTCGACCTTGAGGAAGTATCTCAACTTGTTGGAACAATCAGGCTTGGTGTATCAACCATACAATAGTTCTGGCAGGATACCTACCATTGAATGACTTTCTTCATATATCGATAGTTACATGAGTGAAGAGTCTGACTACAAAATGCAAACTGGTTTTGATACAGATATGGCCAGGACTTCTATGAGATATATGGTCGAAAAACTCTGATCAATGGTTGATGGTGTCGTGAGCTGATTTTTGGCCAACGATGAGTATTTCTACTTGGGTATCAATAATTTGTTGAAAAACAATCCTGACGATTACAATACGACCCAACATATTGTCGAATTTATCGAAAGCAAAGAAGTCATCGATGTTCTCTCCAAAAAAATGATGAGAAAGTGATGTGTATATTATAGCTTTATTGATCAAGCTGACACAGTGATGTCCTGTTTGTATGGCAAAGTTTCGATCAACAACTTTGATGGTGTCATCAGTATTATCGGTCCCGTGAGAGTCAATTACAAAAAAAATCTCGGAGTTTTGAAAAGGATTGTCGAGCAGTATGGATAAGGGGGGAAAGGTTAAAGGTGCAACTTCTCTTGTCATCCTGAACGTTTCAGTGAAGGATTCAGGCTTTATATGACTCTTCACTTGTCATCCTGAACGTTTCAGTGAAGGATCCCAGGCTTTATGACATAGATATCATCTTCATTTATAAAAAGGTGATGGTCATAAAACAATGTCGTAGGGACGCGCTCGTGGCGCGTCCGCTTATCATCGAATAAGGTGTTTATGTTTGTATTATAATCATGGTTAATCGCGTGAAGAGATTTGATGAAGTACCTTTCAGTCCTTGAGGGGATAAGAATAATATTGAAAAGAATACATCTGACCCTTTAAATAGTGCTGAAGCAAAAAAAGCGGAAATAATTGCTGAAGAAATTAAAAAAGCAAAAGAAGCACTTGCCCTTACGAATACTACTGGAGATGAGTTAAATAAACTCGAATGATGAGTACATGATGGCGACTTGAGAAGAAAACTTTATGATGCTAACAATGCTCCCGATTGAATAGCATACTCCCCTCCTCATCCGGAAAACATGGACGATGGCGCTCTCACACAAGACCCACATACCGGTAAATTCAATGCGGCTAATAATGTTAAATTACTTGTTGAGGAATGACCCAAGCTACTTAAGAGGATGAGCTTATGGTGATAGCTTTTGTAAAGAGCTTTCAAGATTATGATCATGGATCCCCGCATCCGCGAAGATGACAAACACCGTCCTTCCAGAAGCAAATAAACGAGATATCCAGGATACATGCATGAGTCTTTATCCCCCCTGTCTCCCCCCTTGGAAAGAAGGGGGCAGTGTTGAAAGAAGATCATTGAGAAGGGGGAGATAGTGGTTTTTGCGAGGATGATGGTTTTGTGTCCTGTGCCTGCCTACCGATAGGTAATGTCTTGTGTCTTAAATCTTTCGCATGTATCTCAAATCTAGTAGCTAGTAGCTAGTGTCTAGTAGCTTGCATCCAGTGTCTTGTTTTATATTTTGTATTTCTTATCCCATGTCTAGTATCATACAAAGTGCTTGAGGTATCGTCTATTACCTCAGTGAAAATGGTCCCAAATATCTCTTGCTCAAAAGGCATGCTCTTTCTGGTAAGATAGAGCGAGTTGCTCCCAAAGGGAAGCTTCAATGAGGGGAAACGAGTGAAGTAGCTGCATTGAGAGAAATCAGTGAAGAAACTTGAATACCTATCAACAAGATGAAACTTCAGCAAGAAATCGGGAAAACTCATTTGAGAAATCCTGATGGATTGATGTGAATGGTGGACAAAGATGTGACCTATTATTTGGTAGAATATACTGGCGATCCACACATGGTCAAAATATCTGATGGAGAAGGATATATCGGTTTTTATAAATGGGCGAGTATCAGAGATGTATTGGAACTCCTCTATTATCAAGATATGAGAGAATTGATCAGACAAGCTCATATGATTATCACCAAACAAGATGTCAAAACCAAAATCAAAGATGATTTTATGAAAAAGTTGGATTAGTACTATTGAGAAAGTTTTTTGTTTGCATCAAGGTGTTCTGACCTCTCTATCATTTATCTCTTTATGTTGATGCTTCATACGACTTTTTTGTGAAGAACTTCTTTGTGATGTGAGGAAGGTGACTTTGCTCTTTTGCTCAATGCTTCTTCAGCTTTTGAGGGAGAAGGTCAGCATGAAGCTATTGAATCGAGGGCAACAAAATTTCATAGGAGAGTCACCGAGCATAGTTCTCAAGTTCTCAATATCTCAAGCTACAAAAGTCAGGATGCTATATTTTTCCCTCCTTCCACACAAATCGTTCATGGCCCATTTGTCCTCAAACATCAAGTATTGGGAAATAATTCTTTCGTCGAAATGATGGTCAATGATTTTTGTGTTTTGATAGACCTTGGATTGCTAGATACTTATTTCCTCGCATGACTTTCTGTGCCATTGCATACCTATATCCCCAACCTCGCTACTGGATCAATCGAGTTCCATCTTGATGTGTTGACCAAGCTTGGAGGAGCGAGGTATGTCGTCCCTTTCCCCACTATCCCTCAAACTCTTGCCATTGATTTTGCTAGGCAGGTCATGCTTCACCAACTCTGAGTTCCCAAATTTTTGCAAGCTGGTCAGCAACTGCTTCATCAGATATAAAAGATAAAATATCTGATTTTCTCCTCCTTGTGCTAACGCTTCGTTGGCAACTCAATCTTTTTTTTCTTCCTTGTCACTATCATTTTCATCCCTTGATTTTTTTCATGAGTGAAATGGCATCTCTTGTCGCCTAGATTTCGCTTTTTTTTTGATCCCTCTTATAGTAGTATTACTTTATCACCTTGTATGCTCATGACAGAAAACCTCAATCAGTCTCTCGGATCATCCAATAGTATCTCTCAGCATCTTTCGCTTATCGGTAGTTTGTGTGACCAGCTTCTCGATTCACTCAATTTGAGTTGGGAATCAGTCAAGTGATTTTCTCGCAAAATGATGTTAGGATTTTCTGGTAATGGTGATGACTATCTGTTGGTAGATAAGATTATCATTTTGTTGAAGAAACTTGTGCATCATGTCAATGAATTGTTTGATGGCTTGAAGAAAGGTTTGCAGATTATCAATACACAAGAGGTTAAAAAAATATTAGCTGACTTCTCAGCACGCTTGCATCAGTCTCTAGAAATTTCAAAATATTTTCGCACTACCTTTGGATGGTTTGTCGAACATATCATGAAACTCATCCAGCAAACACAAAACCTGATTGCATAAATCTTGGTCATTGTTCCATACATAGCATGAATACTCGTCCTGCCAGGTGGCGAGTATTTTTTTTGTGAAGAAACCAATGACGAAATTTTAACTGTTCACGAAAATTTTTTCGTCTTTTGTGATGAAAAGAAAACGCTTCGCTGAGACCTACTTTTGGCTTGAAGAATGAATATCACTTATTGAAGATTTTGGTTGCTTCATTGTGTGTTGTGTGTTCGTGATGGGTCCCAGTCGCCATGAGTGCAAATAGATATTCACGTTAACGGTTTCTCAAACAACATGCTCAGACGTCAACTTTATATGTTCTTTGAACACTGAGTTTTCCTCTTTTGTTATTTTTGATACAAAGAAAAAGACAAGTCCATCGACTTGCCCTCAATGTTTTTTTGTTTTTGCTACAACAGGTTTCGTGTTTTGGATTTTGTGTAGCCGTATACCTTTTTTGAATGATATAACAGTGAAATTATAATCCTCTTTTTTTATTCTGCAAGTTTTTGATGCTTCTTTATATTCGTGATATCAAATGTTCTCAAGCTACCTTTGTATATTGATATGATAATGAATGAGAGAAACAGAGATAGAGACAGAAAAAACGAAAAACGGCCTATTGATGGGGTGAAGACATGCTTCATACTGTCATTGCGATCTGGCACTCAAGTCACTTGTAGTGCCTGAGGGCAATCTTTTGGATTGAAAGAAACTATTGTTTGGCTGAGTGGATCGCCACGTCGCTGAAACGCTCCTCGCGATGACAATAGATGAAGTGGATCGCCACGTTGGCGGAAACGCTCGACAAGGCGGAAAAGGGAAGGCTAAAACATGAAATACTAAAGTATACACTGATTAACAATTACAAAGAGTCATCCTGAGTATGCCTTGTCTCGACAAGAATCAGGATGAAGATCTTGGGTGTATAAGGTGTATAATATAGAGCTATAACAGTAAGATACTTCACTTCGTTCAGTATGACAAACTTGTTGTCTGAAGCATTAATCAGTGTTTACTTATTTTTGTGTTCGGACAACCTTTTTTTCTCCATCGACTTGTTTGAATCACATAGCGGTGACCATAATATTGTCTCCCACATGGTAATAATTTTTGAACTTCACCCCGTCAGGGACCACGATAAAATTTTTGTGCAAAAGTCATTCTACTCCCTTGACAGTCACAAAAACTCCGTAGTTGTACATCAACTTCACATATCATTCGTAGGATTCTCCTATTTTGATATCATTGATGCTAAATCACTCATCAAACTGGGGTGGCAAAGATGAAGATCAGCTCTTATTTTGTTTGTCTCTTTTGCTTTCTTTTCTTTTTTCTACATTGACTACTGCTTTCCATTGCTGTGGATTGTTGAAATGGCCTGCTATATAGCTTTTTATACTGTCAGCTGAAGCTATAAAAATTTCAAGTGCTTTGTCTTGTTGTGTCGTGATTTCTTTGTGAGTATACAGAGCGATAGTGTTTGTGGATCAGGATGCTTGTGGTTCTATCAGCTCATCTGATCAAGCTATGTTGCTATATCGGATGGCTTTGTGTTGTCCACCGAGCAGGTCAAAAAGGATTTCGTCAGGTTCTACACCTTTGATGGCATAATCGATAAAGAGTCTCATATTGGTTTGAATAATGGGATCTTCTAGGTCTTTGATGTGCTCTGGCGACAATCACAATCACTCTAGCATTGCCTTGTTGGCTATTTCCTCTTGTTTGGAAAAGGTTTTTTTGGCCCAGGCGTCGAGCAAGGCTTCCAATTTGAGTCTCTCGATAGCGTATCTTTGTCTACTGGTTTTTCTGATTTTTGCTTTGATATCTTCGGATGCACTAGGCGATGGAAGTGGCAATGTCTGCATACTAAAGGGATCGGACATCACTCCATCGATCATCAATTTGCTGTATGCTTTGAACTTGGGTAAAGATAAGAGGTCGTTGGGGCTGACCATCTCTTTGTATTGTTTGGCCATCATCTCTGCATCATCACGGCCAAGCGTGAAGGAAATAATTGTTCAGACATTGCCAAAAATAGCGTCTCTGACGTTTTCTTGGAGTTGGGCGGTGAACTGGTTCGCGACGATCAGTGAGAGTCTATATTTTCTTGCCTCGGACATGATTTCTGCAAAAGAATCAGTCGCAAAATTTTGAAATTCATCGATATAGAGCATGAAGTCTTTTCTCTGGTCATGAGAGACATCCGCTCTGGACATAGCATCAATCTGGATTTTGGTCACGAGCAGTGATCCCACCATCTTGGCGTTGTCCTCACCGATTCTCCCCTTGGAAAGGTTGATGAGAATGATTTTCCCACTATCCATCGCTTCTCTGATATTGAGTTTGGTTTGGGGTTGGCCAAAGATATTTCTGACCAAACTGGATGAGAGAAACTGCCCTACCTTGTTGGTGATAGGACTGATAGCCTCTTGTACTTGTCTCTCTTGCCATTTGTCAAACTCCGATCTCCAAAATTTCAAAATCACCTGATCTTTCAGATGAGTGAGCACCTCCTCTCTAAATTCCTTGTCCACCAAGACTCTCATGAGGTGTAAGATGGTTGCATTGGGATAGTCTACAATCGTGAGTAAGACATTTCTGAGGATATATTCCAACCTCGGTCATCGAGAATGGCCGAACATTTTGTTGAATACGGATACAACACCTGAAACAATACGTAGTTTTTCATCTTGAGTTTTGTATTGGAGGAGATTGAAACCAATGGGGAAATCACTGTCACCAATATCAAAGAGGATGACATCATTGCTACGATAGCTTGGCACATGTTCCAAGACTGTGTCGACCAAATCGCCATGGGGATCTATCAGACACAGCCCTTTGCCTGTGATCATATCAGATTTGACCATATTGGACAAAAAGGTGGATTTTCCTGTTCAAGTTTTCCCAACCACATAGACATGTCTCATCTTGTCCTCGTTTCTGATACCAAATCTCATTTTTTCTCCTTTGAAGTCGGTATTTCCCAACACGGTGATATCGTTTTTTTGTGAGTTTTCGATGGTCGGAATATTTCATGGATAGGGAAGTTTTCTGTACACTGCATACTCGAGTCATTTGACGAAATTGGTTTTGGTAGGGATATGAAAAAAATTGATCGCCTGTGAACGACTCATGGGATGATATTTGGCATAGCTTCTGATCTTGAGCTTCCCTTTTTGCAAAAAAATGCCAAAGGTTTTTTCGATATTGTCTTGGATATTTGTGACAAGATAATGATCTGATGTCTGCAGTGCAAAGCCCATAGCGAGGAATATTTCTTTGGTATGTTGTTGATAGATCTTGACGGTGACATCTTCTCCTCCTTCTATGACTTTTTTGGGGTCATCCAAAGTTGCTTTGCTTCCATTTCGTACGAGGTCAACTCATTTGTTGACAAAATCATAGATATGTTTGAAGGGGTTTTTGCGTTCGTAAAATCTGTATGTGAAAAATAATGTCAGCTGTGAATCTTTGGGGATGCTTGAAAATATGGCTAGTAAGTCTCTCAGAGGATCGATATAGTCACCATCTTGGACATAATAGTCTTTGACTGCTATTTCAGCTTTTTTTTTGAAGTGGATATAGTGAGTCGATGCGGACCGAGTGATATTTTGTTTCAACTGGAGCAGATCGGAGGTATTGTAAGCCGAATAAAAGACATTTTCAAAATAGCCTTTGAGTGAATGAGGAAGGACGACAAAAAATTTGGAATTGGTCGTATTGCCTTGGACGACAAATTGAATCTCTGATTTGACTTTGACAAAGTTTTTCAAAAAAGCATGTCGATTGCTGACACCGTTTTCGTTGTCTTTGAAGGGGAAAATTTGATAGCTGACCAGCTCATCCTTGGGTGCAAGAGGATTTTTTTCTTGTGTATTTGATCTACCTGCCATTGATTTGGCAAGTGATTCTGCTCATTTCAGGAGTGATTCAAACATGGGCGGATGCTTACGCAAATGAATACAGATGCGGTCTTTTCAAAAGCTCCTAAGGTATATCTTTGAGGGCGAGTTAATAATACGAATAAGAATGGGAAAAGCAAAGGGAATGAGTGAGGAGGAAAGACTTCTGATAATACTGAATATTGTCAAGAAACATAATAGATAGTGTGTTGTAAGTCAGAGATGTGTCAAAATATCTTGCAAAAAGAACGTATGTTCTTATCTTCATAATACTTTATAGTAAATCGACTATAAACCTCTCGTATAATAAGTCGATTTACTAAGAAGTAAACTCGCTCTATGTAGACTTAAACCAAATCGTTATACTCGTTGCTTTGGTCTACATTTCACTTACATTTACCATATTTGGAAATTTCTCGTGCGCCAACGCAAATCTCCTCGCCATCCCCATTATGATTACACAAGTCCTGGAGCGTACTTTGTGACTCTTTGTTGTGAAAAGCGTGTGCATTTTTTGGGAGAGGTCGTTGATGGAGCAATGGTGTTGAGTAAGATATGATCGGTGTGTGATCAGGAGATTATTCGCATAGAAAAAATGAGGAAGAACGTGGAGATACATGCATATGTGGTGATGCCCAATCATGTACATATGATTGTCGTGTTGGGTGAATGGAATCATTGATGGAATACATGATATTCCTCTCGTAGGGACGCCCTCGTGGGGCGTCCGCATATTGCTGTATGAGAAAATGGAGAGGGTTTAAATGATGGACAAATCTCGAACGACGGACGCGTCTCGAACGACGGACGGGTCGCGAACGACGGACAAATCTCGAACGACGGACGCGTCTCGAACGCGTCCCTACGGGATGGGGGGTGAGGTGGTATAAATATGAATACTGAGATGATTTGTCGTTCTGATTATGTATGACCGACATTGGGTCAGATTGTCGGAACATTCAAATGAAATGTCAGTAAATATGCTGCATTTCACAATCTTATTTTTGCCTGGCAATCACGTTATCATGATCGTATTATCAGAGACGAACGTGAATATGAATTGATAAAAGAATATATCAGGAACAATCCAACGAAACGGTATCAGGATGTGTTTTTTACATAAAATTTCATGATGTATATTACCAAATCACTTTTTGTTGAATGGATGACCAATCCCAAGCTGGCGTGGTGGCATGTGCATAGCAAAAAAGATATCTATCTTGTGATCAATGATTATTTGTATGGTGATATGGATGGGATGGCTATGGGTCAAGCTGCGGAAGATCAGGTACTTGCCTTGTTTGATGAGGGGACAGTGCATCATATCAATACAGACAATATGCGAAAAAACTGGCATCAGACCTATCATGATCGCACGATGAAAGTGATGGAATCTGCTGTAGGTCCAGTGTATCAACCTGCTTTTCTTTTTGAAGATGTGTTTGTCAAATGTGATTTTCTCATCCCGGATGGCACTGGTCGTTTTGACTTGCTGGAGGTCAAGGCCAAGAATACTATCTGGAAACAAACCAAGGATGCACCACTTTTGGATGAACTTGGTGTGGATGTCAGTATTCAAGCGTGGACTCTCAGGCAGATATTGGGTGAAAGGTTTTCTGGGAAATGTTTTCTTGCTTATCTGAACAAAGAGTATCGTTTGCAGGGCGCTATCGATCCTCATAGTCTCATTTTGATGGATGATGTGAGTGATGAGTGTCTGGATGCCAAGAAGATACTTGTTCAACTTGATCTGATGAGAGAACACTTAGCTTTGGATGAAGCATCATTCAATAACATCTATCCTTACAAAGGAGATGATTATATGCTCTACTATGGGACTACAGCTCCCCAGTGAAGTATTTGGTCCATGGGGTGTTTGAGGTCCAAAACGCAGGTTTTGGCTGAACATCATATCAGTAATATGGATGATATCGATGATTCGGTGATGGACCTCTTGCTCAAAAAAAATGGTGAGATGGGCTCTGTCTATCATTTTGTTGATCTGTGGCGTCGTGGACAAACGATGATCGAACATGAAAATATCAAAGAACGTCTCTGATCTCTCACCTTCCCTTTGTATTTTTATGATTATGAAACGATCAAGTGGCCTGTTCCTCTCTTGCAAGGGACTGGTCCTTGGCAACAAGTAGTGGTACAATACTCTTTGCACAAACTCGATGCAGATGGGACTATGACACACAAAGAATTTTTGCTTGCTCCTTGAGCGCATGACAATAAAGTACTTGTCGAACATTTAATCGCTGACTTGGATGATGCTCAAGGTGGTAGTTTTATCGTCTGGTATCAATGATTTGAGAATAGCAGAAATGAGGAGATGGCCAAGATGTATCCAATATTTCATGATGCACTCATGAGGATCAATGCTTCTACCTTTGACTTGATGGAAATTTTCAAAGAGCATTTGTATTTTGATAGGTGATTTTGGGGGTCTTGTTCGATCAAAAAAGTCCTTCCTGTGTTGACGGATATCAACTATGAGGACTTGAATGTAGCGAATGGTGCCGTGGCATCGGAACTGTTGATGAAGATGCTACGCAATGAATTAAATCCTTATGAACTAGCACAGGCAAAGCAAGATTTGTTGGCATACTGCAAGCTTG
>Ga0210019_1003866_pt1 | contig 13458 bp, 17 predicted proteins | sample CryGeyCG2114_020_2_FD_183969 | JGI IMG/M metagenome (GOLD analysis project Ga0210019, IMG submission 183969) | Groundwater microbial communities from aquifer - Crystal Geyser CG11_big_fil_rev_8/21/14_0.20 (SPAdes) (version 2) | ecosystem: Environmental > Aquatic > Deep subsurface > Groundwater ...
ATCAAATTGGGCTGTACCCTGTATTTATTTTATCCAATCTTCACACTTCTAAGGGGTTTTGTTGCATGAATAATTTTTATCATAAAAAACCTATGCTTTAGTATTGTTATGAAGTGAATCTGTACTCTTCCGACTCATTACCATCTCTTCCTTTTTCTTCTTTGTCCATGATTTAACTTCGTGTTCACGCTTGAGAACGTCTGACAATGTTTCGTATTCTTCAGAATATACCAGTTGTACTGGCTGTCTACTCCATGCATATCGAGCAGATTTTTTGGGATCCTCATTGTGCTCTTTTATCCTGCGATCAATGTCTCTGGTCTGTCCGCAGTAAAGTGAATTGTCGCGACAGCGAAGGATATAAAAATAGTGCATAAAGAAAGTATAATATCACTAATGCATAAAAATCTGGAGTACATTGTTGTCGGAGCCGGGATTGCTGGACTGGGTACCGCTTACAATTTAAAAAATATCCCTGACTATTTTGACTATTTCCTGCTTCTTTTTCATAGTGACCTTACCGGCAATATCTTTAATAATGGTGGCATCGGCAGTAAATAATTTGTTAGGTCTCACAAAACTTACGACGGGAAGTCTTCCTTCAGAGAAATCTGATGATTCAAGTCGAATTGCGCTCTTGCTAGAGTACGGCTTGGAGGTGATTTGACATAGAATTAAATTGTCAAATTCGACACGAGCAAGAACCATGGCTGGACGCACCTTCTGCCCTTTTAAATTCGAGAAGGGAAACAATACGAGAACTACGGTTCCTACTGTAAACTTTCCCATGCAATGTCCTCTTCTGGATTCATCCAATCTGTAACAAGTGTCTGTTCTGACAATAATAATACGTCTTTCGTACGTTTCATTTTTTTAGGGACCGGGACTATTCTTATTTCGCCTTTTTTTACCAAAAGCTCCACCTCTCCTTCAAGAGCGCTTTCATTGAGAAGTGGTTTAGGGATACGTATCCCTCGTGAATTACCAATTTGTATAAGTGATGTAATCATATGTAATTACATTGTACTCACTTTATCTTCCGGTGTCAAGATATTTGTGGGAGCTTTTTGTGGGAACAAAATATGATCCTCAAACATCCATCCTCGGACAACACTAACATTTTACGTCTTGAATGCTCGAATTCTGTCATAAATGAATGGATGGGTCAAAAAAAGTCTTGCAACCCATGAAATTGTTTTTTCGACTTTTACTCCATTTTCTTTTTCATAATATTTCAATAATCGCTCAAGAAAGCGAGCAAATGCTGTTTTATCCCTCAATGCGTCATAGGCATATTGATCAGCCATGCCTTCTCGCCATCTACTTATCGCTAAAACAATCGGCAGAGAAATAGCAGTTGTCAGAAAACAAAAGAATAATAACACGAGTGAACTAGTTTTAATATATGAAAATAGAGCAACGTTTATCATGCTACTGAGAACTAGAACAATTGCAGTTATCGACGTGTAAAGAGTAATATCGTCATGTGCTTGATGCCCAAGTTCATGCGCCATCACCGCCTCTATCTCGTCATATGGGTGGTTCTTTAGTATATTTGAATGATAAAAAACTGATTTACTTCTCGCAAAGCCACAGGTAAAAGCTTGTGAAGATGTACTGTCTATCGAATAAATTCCTTGTAAATCAATTTCTTGATTTTTCGTAAAAGAATATAATCTCTCTTCATACTTCCCTTTATATGGCTTTGATTTTAAGAATATGCGACACCATAGAGGCCCAAAATAAGAAATGGTACATACCGCGACAATAATGATCAACAATACCCACGGAGTTCTAAAGTAATAGAAAAAGAAGGTGCTCAAACTTATCAACACCGCTCCGACAAAATAAAGAACCAATACGCGAGCAAATATAAAATGTTTTTTGAAGAATTTTTTCATCATGGTACTGGGTTACAATACTGCAAATTTATACATTTAAAATCATAATATTTTATTAACTTCTTTTGTTAATCTATTGTAGATTGTAATGTCATTATTGATCAATATATTTTTATAGTAGTAATCTTTATGTTTTGATAACTTTCGTAATAATTTCTTCATCCTTCCAATCCAGTCATCTTCATTTCTTAATCCAATGCAGACTACACCTATTTTAATTTTTTTATTAATTCTTTGAAAGTCAGTAGTGTTGTGAGTAATGACATGATAATCTTTATTATTACATTCTTTAACTATTTTAGGATCGGTAGCACCTTGTCTTTTCATTATTTTAACAACACTCTCAAATCTAGCAAATTGATTACAGTCCTTTTTTAATTTGAGAAATTCTAAATTCTCATCGTGTGAAAAGAAAGGTTTATTACGAAGTATTGTTTTTTTCTTTTTCATTAAGATAATGAAGCCATTCAAGAGTGAATTTATATGCTTCTTCTAGTGCTTCGCTATTGATTTTTATTCCCATGCTTTTAAAATCTTTTACCATAGATTCAATTGTATTCCCTCTAACTTGTGCTCTAAAAATGTCGGTTACCAATACCCTTGTATTTTTAATATGAGGCCATCCCGACCTTATCTTAGGGTCAGTTGAAATAAATGAAAACGATCTAAGTAATTTACTAGGTATTAATGGAAGATGTTCTCCTTCGTTAAATAAAGCATTTAGAGATGTCATATTTCCATGATAACAGATATTTAATCATAGCTTCATCAATATTTTGTGGAAGATGATTATACAAAGCTCACGCGTCGAGCAAAAGCAACTCGAGCACTGGATTTTCAAAAACTTATCGAGCTTGGATTGATTGAAAGGCGCGCCAAAGGAAGGGCAACATATTATGTGTTGAAGGAAAAATGATGAGTAGTTTTTACTATTTGAGGAAATCAAGCAACTCGCGGTTTATTTCTTCTGCATGTGTCCAAGGAATACCATGCGATCCGTCCTTTATCACTACCAATCGACTACCCTTCATAGCTTCGTGCATGCGTTTACCTGTAGCGAGAAAAGGGAGAATTCGGTCTGCATCACCTTGAATAATGAGAGAGGGGATATCGACTTTGGCTAAATCTTTGCGAAAATCAGTGAGCCAAGCGGTGACACAAGCCAGTGTACCTGCGGGAGAAGCTGTGGCTGCAGTATTCCAATTAAATTGAACAGCTTCTTTACTGACGAGCTTCCCCAGATTGACGTCGAGGTTGTAAAAATCTGCAAGAAACTTTGACAGGTAGGCAAGACGATCTGTGGTAATACTTTGCATGATTTTATCAAAGACACTTTGATCCACACCTTCGGGATTATCTGTCGTTTTTAAAAGGAATGGTGGGATCGGGGCAATAAATACCGCTTTTTTCACCCGTTCGGAACCATAGGTACTCAAGTACCTCATTATTTCACCTGTTCCCATCGAATGACCAACCAGTGTCGCATCATGAAGATCAAGTTGTGTCATCAGCTTGTCTAGAACTCATCTCTAAACCTTGACAACTGGAGCTTTCTAGTAGTAGTCTGATAGGTATATGAGAAAATTATCAGATAAACAGTGGTCAATCATTGAACCACTTCTACCCAGGCAGGACTTTACAATAGGCGGAAGACCTCGTAAAGATGACCGTCAGATATTTGAAGCCATACGATGGATACTCACAACAGGAGCACAATGGAATGAGCTTCCTTCAAAATAGAAAGCGGCACGTTGGTGGTTATCCACCGTTTGAAATATACAAAATATTTCTCATGAACGATATCTGTTCGTATTGTGATTTCATGTGTTCTATGACACTTCCCACATCTGTATCTTTGATGACCATTTTTAACAGCGCTATTAAATCCCCGATGCGTAAGCTCGTGGGATGGAGGCGCTCCCCGCTTCGATAGTTGCGGGGCAAACAGCTACGCTGTTTGATTGATAAGAAACCCCGAGCGTAAGCTCGTGGGTAGTTTCATATCCCCAATGAATGATATTCTCCCCTCCACAATACGGACAGAGCCGGTGATGTTTTTTTCATAATACAGCACAGTATACTCACTGTCGGGAACTATAGATCAGTGTTTTGATTGTAGTACTAATCTAAAGAAGTATATTTACCAACACTGAATGTCTATTAAGCCGTCAATAATATAGTTACTTAAACTCCTTGATATTATTTTCATTGATATAGAAGTTATTGCCTTGTCCTGAAACGAGTTTATATGCAGTTTTTCTCACGATAGTTTCTATGAGTCTCTCAAGGCTACGGATACCTGGCTCAAATCCGAGTGGGCGAACAAGCTCAGGCCACAGCGCTTCATCGATCGTGAGCTGAGTTGGTTCTACTCCAGTCGCTTTCAAATACTTTGGAAAAATATAGTTTTTGCCAATTTCAATTTTCTCCTCATCGGTATACGAGGGCATTTGAACAACTTCAAGACGATCAAGCACGGGAGGAGCGATATTGTTGGTATTATTTGCCGTTGCGACAAATAATACGTTTTCGAGGCTAAAAGGATAATCAAGAAAGTAGTCCACAAAATGCATATTTTGATTTGGGTCAAGAAGCTCAAGAAGTACGCCCATCACTTCTGCGCGTGCATCTGGAGTGATTCGGTCGAGTTCATCAAGAAGAATCACTGGATTTTTTACTTTGACCTCTCGAAGTGCTTGTATGATTTTTCCTGGCTCAGATTCCGGAGAGGTTTTTGATTGTCCACGCAGGTCTCGAGCTGATGCCAATCCTCCAAACGGAATTCGCATAAATTTCCTACCCAAACTTTCTGCAAGCGAAATCGCAAACGTCGTTTTACCGGTACCTGCAAGTCCAACAAAAAAAAGTGGACGAGTGTGAATTGCATTTGATCCCAATTTATCCTTTTGAAGTTTATAGATCGACAAGTATTCAAGGATTTTTTGTTTGATTCGTTCAAGTCCGAAATGATTTTTGTCAAGAATTTGTTTTGTTGCAACAATATCTATGACATCTTTGGTCTCAGTAAACCAAGGGAGTGAAACGATCCAATCGATGTATTTTTCGATGACATCAAGGTGAGAAAGATTGCCTCCATATTTGAGAGACAAATTAATTCTTTCGATTTGCTCAAGAGCCTTTTGTTGCAGGTTAGCAGGCAACTGCACTGATTGCAATTTCTCCTTTAGCTTTGTAATCTCCGATAAAGCCGATTGGTCATCCATATAATTAGCAGACGAATAATGCACTTGACAAAACGACTGATTTTAGATATAAATTTACCATTAACAAAATCGTTATCAATTAAATATAACAGATTTATGTCATCCAAACAAAATATCAAACCACTTTTTGATTATGTTTTGATAAAACCGCTTCAACCAGAAGCAGTGACCGCATCGGGTATTCTCATTCCTGATACCGTCAAAGAAAAGCCTCAAATGGGAGAAGTCATGGAAGTTGGAGATGGCGGAGCTTGCTGCAAAGATGAAAAGAAGTGCAAATGCAAGATGATCGTCAAAAAAGGACAACATGTCATCTACAAGAAATGGGGTGGTAATGAGATAAAAGTTGGAACTGAAGAATGGCTCCTTGTTGAGCAAAAAGATGTCTTGGCGGTGATAAGTTAAATTCAGATTCCCAGCTCCTCAGTAGCTCAGTAACTCAGCCTTTCAGCCAATATTAACGAAGGATAAAATTATTAATTAATAAAATTTACTTATGGCAAAACAAATTATTTACGGTGATGAAGCCCGTCAAAAACTCTCAAGCGGTGTGAACCAACTTGCGCGTGCAGTTGTCACAACTCTTGGTCCGAGAGGTCGAAACGTTGGAATTGATCGAAAATGGGGTGCTCCAACCGTCGTACACGATGGAGTGACCGTTGCAAAAGAGATCGAGCTTGAAGATCCATTCGAAAATATGGGTGCACAGATGGTCAAAGAAGCTGCATCAAAAACAAATGATGTTGCAGGAGATGGAACGACATCATCAACACTTCTTACTCAGGCTATGGTAAATCATGGACTCAAAAATATCACCGCAGGATCAAACCCAATGATTCTCAAGCGTGGAATGGACGCAGCAATTGAAGCAGTCGTGAATCAGGTTCAAAAGATGGCAAAAAAAATTCCCACCGACGATATTGCACAAATCACCCAAGTTGCAACAATTTCAGCGGCAAATGATGAAATTGGAAAAATCATCGCACAAGCTATAAAAAAGGTAGGAAAAGATGGCGTTGTGACAGTGGAAGAAGGTAAAAGTCTTCAGATGGAAAGTGAGCATAAAGAAGGTATGGAATTTGATAGAGGATATTCCTCTCCATATTTTGTGACCAATCCTGACAGAATGGAAGCAGAAATCGAAAATCCATATATTCTTATTACCGATAAGAAAATTTCATCAGTCTCAGACATGCTTCCATTTTTGGAGAAAGTTGTAAAAGTATCGAAAAATATTGTGATCATCGCAGAAGATGTCGATGGAGAGGCGCTTGCTACACTCGTTGTCAACAAGCTTAGAGGCACTTTCAACACACTTGTAGTCAAAGCTCCAGGCTTTGGAGACCGCAGAAAAGCGATGCTTGAGGATATCGCAATTTTGACTGGCGGAACAGTGATATCAGAAGATATCGGAAAGAAGCTTGAAAACGTAGAAATCGAAGATTTGGGTCGCGCTGATCAGGTATGGGCAGACAAAGAAAATACCCGAATCGTTGGTGGAAAAGGAAATAAGGATGCGCTCAAAGGAAGAATTGGTCAGATCAAAAAAGAAATGAAAGCATCCACATCTGACTTTGATCGTGAAAAACTCCAAGAACGACTTGCCAAACTTTCAGGTGGGGTCGTTGTCATAAAGGTAGGAGCAGCAACAGAAGTTGAGATGAAAGAGAAAAAAGAACGAGTCAACGATGCAGTTGCAGCGACAAAAGCTGCACTTGAAGAAGGGATAGTCTCTGGTGGAGGCACGACATATCTTCAAGCACGAAAAGTACTTGTTGCACTTCGAAAAACTATGAAGTTTGACGAAGAAAAAGTCGGGGTCGATGTCGTCTATAATTCGCTAGCTGAGCCGATAAAAATGATCGCTCAAAACAGCGGAATGGATCCAGGACAGGTGATGTATCAAGTCGAACAAAAAGACGATCCTGACTATGGATTTGATGCAATTAACCGAGACTTTGGATCTATGATAAAAAAAGGAATTATTGATCCAGCAAAAGTGGTACGAACAGCAATACAAAATGCAGAATCAATTGCAGCAGCAATCCTTACCACAGAAGCTTTGGTTGCAGACCTTCCTGAGAAGAATCCACCAGCACAAGGTGGAGGTATGGGAGGAATGGGTGGTGGAATGCCGGGAATGATGTAATATTTCGCATTGCCACTACTGTGTCAAGCCCCGCCTCACAATGTGTGAGGCGGGGCTTTTTTGTGACTGACAAAATACGAAATATACATTGAATATTTTTCATGAAAGCATTACCATGAAATTGTTTATTGTATATTTCTTTGCCTATGGATTTGGAATCCGTCAAGATAAAACTCTCTCGTTATTTTCGATCAAATGAGGTTGATTCCGATCATATCCCTCTGACGATTTTCAAGAAAAATAACCAAGTCATTTTTTTATATAAAAGTAAAAAGGATCATCGAGTAATCAAGGCGGAAAGTGAAGATGGGTTTTATTTTGAAATTACTCCCGGCAAATATGAGTACCCACTTCCTTTACCAAATGAATTTCGAGTTCCTCATGTATTGTATAAAGAACAACAGGTGAAATATTACGGAGATCGGAGCATCAAAGTTGCATACTCAATGAAGGGGGATGATTGGAAATCAGACAAAAAGACATTGATACTGGCGCCATTTCCCATTTCGGTTGCTCAGGTAATTTCTCGCAAAGAGGGGATTTTGGTCCAGTATTTTGGGAAGGAAATTAGAAATAATAGAATGCATTACTCAATGTACCTTGCCCTGTTTAATAAAAATCAACCCGATCAATTATTATGGAAAACGAATCAACCGATTTGGCATCAAGATGATGAATGGAGTGAAAAAGATATCCGTCCCATTGGATCAATATTTCTCAACGATAAAATAATTAGTTATTGGTTTGTAGATGGTAAATGTATGTATGGTATTGTTCATTCGGGATTCTTATACGATCCCAAGAAGATTCTTGAAAATAGTGTTATTAAACATAATGATAATCCAATAATTGCACCAAAAAAAGATAATGATTGGGAAGCATTCAACACCTTTAATCCAGCAGTATTACAAACGGGCAATAAGGTCCATATTTTGTATCGAGCACAGGGCTATGATTATATTTCAACAGTCGGGTATGCATCTTCAGATGGCGGAATAACAATTAATGATCGTCTGGATAAGCCAATTTTTTCTCCTTCCAAGGATTTTGAGACCAATAATTCATCGGGAGTTTTTCATGATTTTGTTTCTGGTGGGGGATACGGAGGGTGTGAAGATCCTCGATTAACCCAAATTGATAATAAAGTATATATGACCTATGTGGCATTTGATGGTTGGTCTCCACCACGTCTGGCTTTGACGTCAATCAATATTGAGGATTTTTTACGAAAACGTTGGCATTGGTCCAAACCAGTTCTTGTATCGCCTCCCGGAATAGTGGACAAAAGCGGATGTCTCCTTCCAGAAAAAATTAACGGTAAATATGTTTTTTTTCATCGGGTATTTCCTAATATTTTGATCGATTTTCTCGATGATTTGAATTTTGACGGGAAAACTAATTTTTTAAAGGGTGAATACCAAATTAAAGTTCGTCCAAACAAATGGGATAGTCGCAAAATTGGTGCAGGTGCGCCACCGATCAAAACAGAGTATGGTTGGTTACTTATTTATTATGGCGTTGACAATCGGGATGATAGTAAATATCTTATTGGAGCGATGCTGTTGGATCTGAAAGATCCAACAAAAGTTCTGTATCGCTCTGATGATCCAATCATGCGCCCAGATGAAGCATACGAAAACAATGGTTTTAAGCCAGGAATTATTTATCCTTGTGGGGCAGCGGTTATTGATGGAAATCTTATGATTTATTATGGCGGGGCAGATTCATATGTGTGTGTTGCATATGCCAAAATGGATACTTTTCTTCAGGAGCTTATGACTCAGAAACCAGTTCATCTAAAAAGTCTAGAAGTTCGTGAATTATCATACGGCTAATGCTTCTGAATCGTCATCCACAAAACCCCATCATTTCTCCAAATCCCAATAATTCTTGGGAAACATTTGCTACTTTCAATGGTACAGTCATTAAAAGAAATGAATTATTTTATATGTTCTATCGATCGATGGGTGATGAAACAAGCGTACTTAATTCTGAGTTTAGAATGTCAACGATTGCGAAGGCAACTGGCCGTGACGGGATATCATTTGAAAATCATGAGTTATTTATTAAGCCAGAAGAATCATGGGAACGGTATGGATGTGAAGATCCTCGCGTAGTCGAAATAGAAGGTACCTATTATATTTTTTACACGGCATTAAGTATTTATCCTCCCAATGAGAATGGAATAAAAGTTGCAGTAGCAATATCTTCTGACTTAAATTCGATTTCTGAAAAACACCTCGTAACGCCGTTTAATGCAAAGGCCATGACGCTCTTTCCTGAAAAAATTAACGGTCTGTTTACCGCGATTTTAACAGTCAATACCGATAAACCACCTTCTCAGATTGCGATTGCTCAATTTGAGCATATATCAACCCTTTGGGATGTTCATTTTTGGGAGCAGTGGTATGAGAATTTGGATGAGCATATTGTAAATCTGCGAAGAGTAAATAGTGATCAGGTTGAACTGGGAGCGCCACCTCTTAAAACATTTCAGGGATGGATACTCATTTATTCATATATCAAATATTATCTCAGCCCTGACATTCAGAAAGAATTTCGAATAGAGTCAGTACTGCTAGATCTCACGAATCCACAAAAAATTATTGGACGAATAGAAAATCCATTATTAAAACCAGAAGCTGAATACGAGTTGCATGGCCAAATTGAGAATATTGTATTTCCCTCAGGTGCGATTATTGAAAATAATGAACTAAGAGTATATTATGGTGCAGCAGATAGGTATTGTGCACTTGCGAGTATTGATATGCCTGCTTTTATGACACATTTTGAAATAAATACTCCTTCTACGCTCAAATGCAGAAAATTTCAAAATAATCCACTTCTTGAACCTATTCAAGAACATTCATGGGAATCAAAAGCTGTTTTTAATCCGGCAGCAATTGAAATTGAGAATATTGTCTATATAGTTTATCGGACGACGGGATCAGATAACCTTTCTCATTTAGGACTTGCGGTAAGCCAAGATGGTGTTTGTATCGACGAGCGGCTTACGAGCTCCATTTATCCTCATCGAAGTGTATATGAGCTACCACTCATAAATGGAAGTACAGCGGGTACTGAGGATCCACGAATCACACGGATAGGAGAAATTTTGTATATGTTGTATACCGCATTTGACGGAAGACTCCCTCGTTTGGCAATGACCTCCATAACAGTTCAAGATTTTCTAAAGCGCAAATGGGAAGCATGGTCAGAACCTAAGATTATATCACCTCCTAATATTGCTGATAAAGATGGAACACTTTTTCCAGAAAAGATCCAAGGGAAATATGTATTTCTGCATAGAGTTGAACCAAATATTGTAATTGACATGGTTGATGATTTAGAATTTGAAGAAAAATCACACCTAGGTGTGATGAAAATCATTACTCCACGACAAGGATCATGGGATGGGGTAAAAATTGGGATTAATGATCCACCAATTAAAACCAAAGATGGTTGGTTGATCATTTATCATGGCATAAGTAAAATTGATCGTCATTATCGTATAGGTGCACTACTTTTAGATATAGTAGATGTTACAAAGGTTTTGGCACGGACACCGTATCCCATTTTGGAACCAGAAGCATTGTATGAGCGGGACGGAGTCGTGAATAATGTAGTGTTCCCTTGCGGACATGTACTAAAAGGGGATGAGCTTTATTTATATTATGGTGGAGCTGATAAAGTACTTTGTGGGGCAAAAATCAGCATATCGGATTTACTATCCTATCTCAATAAAAGTCGTGAGAAAAAAATACTTGCAGTAAGTGAGCACTTGGGTTATTTTATAAATTGGTTCCAGTCAGCAAGAAAAATACAAGCGCAAGAAAAATAAACAGAATCGTACTTATGATTAAGACAACTGAAGGGAATAGTGTGAGAAGAAGTCCAATAATAGCGTTAAATAATTTTCGAACATTTTCAAGAATATTAACCGGTTCCATAGTTTTGAATATTTTTTAATTCAGTAATGATGATTATCACCATAGGAATAATCAAAAATAATACTTTTCCAATCATTGAATTTACAGAATTGGTCAAAAATCCTAAGTATGGGATGATTGCATTCACCGAACCTTTAATTTGAATTGGAATAATGTGCTTTGAATCAGGCAGTTCGTTATTATCTCCTTTTGTAATAAACTGACCATTTTCTATTGAATCAATGCGATGAGTGATGACACCATTTTGCTCGAATCTATTTGAAGTGAATGAAATAATATCTCCAACGGAGTACTGTGAGAGATCCATCTTTTGAACAATTACCAAATCATTTCGAGATATTGAAGGAGACATGGAATTTGAAATATTGATGAAAATAAAGAACTTTCCCAAAAGCCCATTGCTAATAAATAGGGAAATGAATACATTGAGAGAAAAAAAATAAGGAAGACAAGGTAAAGTTTTGAATTTCGAAAAGATAAAAAAATTGATGAGGACATGTATGCATTATACGAAAGATTTACCATGTTCCACTTGTGATATCACTTTTGAGTGTCCGGGTCGCATGAATCCCGGTAATATTTTCACCAGGTTCGTTTCGATATGTCCGTATATATAGGTCAAAATTACATTCTTTCAATTTCAACTCTTCATCACTTGCATTCAAATTTAAAAATAGTATCCATTCTTCAAGATCCCCATCTTTGAGGGTATCTTGAGAGAAAGATCCATCAAATTGCCATTGTATACCTCGGTTAAGTCACGTCGCACAATATTTAGTTTGAGGGAGATACAAAATGCGTCATCACCTCCCCGTTTGACCGTTTGAAGAGAGTACTTTACATCAAGCTCTCCATCTTTTTCGATGCGTACGGTTTTTGCATCGAACCCTCCAGGAACAATGCCTTCAGTTGTGAAAAAGTTAATAAGTTGTGAAAAATTTGCCGTATTAATATTTACAAATGAAAGTGTTGTGATGAAAAATTGATTGCCAGCAATCTTTCGTTCTGCGACGAGATCTGCACTGGTGAGGCCTGTTTGAAGAAACCAGTAGCCGAGAGTTATCATAGCGATGAGCATGACCTGAGATCTTATATTTAGCATTTCATTTATCTATAATGATTATCATTTTCTTTTTTGAGACATTTTAATCACACGGTCAATAATGAGGAGCGTTGCAGGAATCAATATCAGGATTACCAGGCCGAATGGAGATTTCGCAAACGCTACAAGAAAACCGATCTTTGGTACGACTAGCATGACTTTTCCAAGTACTTGTTCGGGAGTGACAATGTCGTTGTCAATAGATCTATTTACATCACCCTTTGTAATAAAAACTGTATTATCCGAATCATCTTGAACCTTGATTATTCTATGGGTAACAATGCGTTCATCTGCCTCTTTAAAGGTAACAACATCATTTTTATTGTATTGCTGGATTGCTTTGATCAAAATAATGTCTCCGGTCATAATGGTATTTTCCATTGATCCAGACTGAACAACTAAGGATTTATAATTTCCAAGTAAGCCAGTATTTGCAGATACACTAAAAAAAGCAACTATAGCAAGAAGAATAAAGAATATATACGAAATACTATTGAGAGTTGCTTGAATGATTTTCATATGGATGCAGGCAATTCATATTATGAGAAAGGGGAGGAAATAATTCCTCCCCTTTCAAAAATAATTCTTAGAGCCTGTTTGAAAACTTCTTGCTGATAGAGTAGTCTGATAGGTATATGGAGAAACTTTATCCTTCAGATGTAACCGACTTTGAATGGGAAGTCGTGAAAAATCTCATTCCAAAAGCCAAGAAAGGAGGAGGAAAGAGACGAGTTGATATGCGACAGATACTTAATGCTTGTTTTTATCTCACGAAAACAGGCTGTCAATGGAGAATGCTCCCCCGTGAATATCCCCCATGGGGAACAGTCTATTGGTATTTCGCCACGTGGAAAAAAGACGGAACATGGGAAAACATTCACGATACATTGGTTAAACTCGTACGAGTACAACAGGGGGGGAAACCATCCAACCGCCGCTATTCTTGATAGCCAATCATCAAAAACCACCGAGTGTGAAAAAAGAAACAGTCCCCGTGGATATGACGCTGGTAAAAAGATAAAAGGAAGGAAGCGTCATATACTCGTTGATACGTTGGGGCTTATTATTGCTACTATTGTTCATTCTGCAGGAATACAAGATCGTGACGGAGGACGGTATGTGTTGGGAAAGG
>Ga0210019_1003869_pt1 | contig 13445 bp, 7 predicted proteins | sample CryGeyCG2114_020_2_FD_183969 | JGI IMG/M metagenome (GOLD analysis project Ga0210019, IMG submission 183969) | Groundwater microbial communities from aquifer - Crystal Geyser CG11_big_fil_rev_8/21/14_0.20 (SPAdes) (version 2) | ecosystem: Environmental > Aquatic > Deep subsurface > Groundwater ...
GGGCCCGGCGGGGTTGGTTTGAACGGTCCTGACGATTTGGCCGCCGGGATCGAACACGGTGATCCGGTTGTGGACCGGATCGGCGGTCCAGATGTGCCCGCCCGGGTCGATCGAAAGTGAAAACAGGATTCCCGGTCTGAATTCGGGATTTTCCCGGGCTCCCATCGTGAGAAGGTATTCTCCTTGCGGGGAGAATTTTTGAATGCGCGGATTCAGCGCCTCGGCGACATAGATAAACCCCTTGCGGTCGACCCCCACATCCACGGGATTTTTGAATCCCCCGGGGTGATCCCCCCAGATTCCGAAATAACCTTTGTAGTCCCCGCTTCCGCTGAACCGGAAAACCCGGTGGTGCTCCATGTCGGTGACCAACAGGTCTCCGGAAGGCGCGAAGGCCATCCCCACGGGTTGGAGGAATTGTCCGGTCAGGGCGCCGCCTTTCTGGATCGATCCCTTGAAATTAAGGGAGGGCGGACCGGCATCCACAAACGACAGGATTTGATTGAGCAGGTTCCGTATCCGCGAGAACCGGTCGAGCACGATTTCCAGCCGGCTGATTTCGAATTGGCATTCGAACAGATCTTCCCGGTTTTTTTCCGCCCGTTGAATGTCGCCCACTTCATTCCGAAGGTTGAGGCTTTCTCTTTCGAGGTTCAATTCGCCCTCACGAAAGGAGGCGGATTTTCTCGCGGCGAATAAATCAGTCACCTTGTTTGCGATCCCGTCGCGGAAGTCACGCATTTTCTGAAGATGCATGCGGGACGGCTCCGAATCCTTTCCCTCCGGGCTTTCCACGAGCAGGGCGGTGCCGATTACAAGGCGGGAGAGGTTGAGGGTTTCATTCAACTCCAGGGCCAGAATCATCCTTCTCAGAAGGCTGATCTGGAAACCGACGATGAAGATGCTGTTCTGAAGGGTGATCGGGGTCTTTTTATCCGTAACGTTGACCTGCCGGAGCTGGATATGGAAATTCTGCTCCTGGAGGGAGAGTTCCTTGAGATGGGCGAACAGCTCGTCTTCTTTTTCGTCGTATTGCGCTTCGCTGGCGATAATTTCCCCCAGGCGGCGGGCCAGGTCGGAGCCATTTTCTGCCAGGGTCCAGGGGAAAATGCGGTTGGCGGCCACCAGTCCTTCAGGCGTGTCCTTTAACGGGAGGCAGGGAAGCAGGACGCCTTGTGCCAAGTCGTCGAGCTCCATGCGTTCAAAATCGTAGGGAACGGCGGAGAAGAAATCCGCGGTCAGTCCCGTGGCAACGGCGGGGGCGGGCGGGTTCCACTCGTGGGCCCATAAATCGACTATGTTTTTATGATGGATGTCGATCCACTTGTGAGCCAACCAGTCCTCCTGAAGGCCCATCAAAATCTTCGTTCCCATGTGAGCCCCCGGCGGTTCAATGAACAAATCGCGGAGGATTTCTTCCAGCAGGGGATTTTGGGGGTCATGGACGGCCACCTCCTGGAAGTTGCGGATGTGGGTGTGCAACTCGAATTGAAGGTGGATCAAAAGACCCAGGATGCGGCGGCTGAAATGCAGTTTCGGCAGGAAGGTGGCCCATTTTTTCCCGTCGTCCTGCATTTCCCCGAACAGCCGAACCATGGCCTCCTCGTTTTTTTCCTTGGCTTCCAGGTAGCCGATCATCAACTGGCACAGCTCGTTCGTTCGCCGGGCGAGAAGCCGGAGGAGGGCGGCAAGGGCCGGCTCGGTCAGACCGCTCCGGAGCGCGTTGGAAAAAAAATCGGCGAAGTCATCCGCACGTTGGCGATAAACAAACGCAAGCCGCCGGCATTCCCGGAATAATTCCCGCTCGCGATCCTCGGCCTGGAACAGATCTTTGTTAAAAACCCGTGGATCGTCCTGGTCCGACAGGATGCGGTTTTGCTGTTCGATGACGAACTGCGTTACCTCGGGTACCGCCTTGTCCCAGACCGCCTGCGCGTCCATCAGGTTCTGGCGGGCCTGAATCAGGTGGCCGTCGATCATTTCGAGTCCCTTCAGCAGAAGGGCTTCCTGTTCGGGACCGCTTTTCATCTGAGCCGTACATCGGCTGAGCCGGACAAGCAGGCCCGCGGCGAATCCGGGATCGGAGTCTTCTTTGGCGGGGTGCAATCGCGCCACCGCCGCCGCCCAGGATTTCACGGCGGAGGAAAAGTCGCCTGCAAGACAGGCCAGCCGGGCGCACCAGTCCTGATAAAAATAATCATCCGGGTCACCCTGCGCCCGTTGCCGGGCCAGGTCTTTCTGGGGTTCGGAGGGCGGGATGAAGATGGAAACCGTCGTGTCGAACGTCAGGCCGGTATAAAGGGCTCCATCGGGCCCCACCGCCACCAGGCTGGGGCTTTTAAGGGATTCGCCCCCGCGCGATTCCCCGATGCTTGCCACGAAATGGCCCTCGGAAGAGAAAACCTGGATGCGGTCGTTGTTCAGGTCGGCGGCATACACCAGGTCGTTGGGTCCTACGGCCACCCACATGCAATACTGGAACTTCCCGGGCTCGCTTCCACGCTCACCAATGGACAAGAGACGCTTCCAGCCGCCATCGAACTTGAGGATCCGGTGGTTACTGCTGTCGGAGATAAAATAGTTTCCGCGGCTGTCCCGGGCGATGGAGGTGGGAAATTCGAACAGCGGCGGTGGAAGAATGCGGGCCGGGGTGTCGAACATCGCGGCCAGTCGTTCTTCCAGCACCATTCCCCGGCTTCCCAGGTAGCCGAGGGATTTCCCATCCGGCGCGAAGAACTGGATGCGGTGGTTGTACCGCTCGACGACGAGAATCCGGCCTGAAGGTTCGACGTGGATGTCGTAGGGCTCGTTCAATTCTCCCGGATTTTCCCCGCAGGTCCCGAACGCGAGCAGGGGAGTCCCCTGCGCGTCGAATTTCTGTATCCGGTGATTCCAACTGTCCGCGACGTAGATGTTTCCCGCACCATCCACCGCCGTGCCCTTCGGGTAATGAAACTCGCCGGGACGGTTCCCCTGGCTTCCAAAGCAACGGATCAGTTCCCCGTCGGGTGAAAAAATCTGGATACGATGCTTGAAGTCGTCGGAAACGACGAGGTTTCCCTCGGGAGTGAAAGAGAAGCCCGAGGGCGGGGATAATTCTTCGGTTCCCTGTCGGGCGGAGCGGAATGAAGTCTTGAATGTGAAGGATATGTTATCTGCCAAGGCGCTCAAACCGAGTGGCTGTCGATTGAGGAGGGTCAGGGCCACGTCAAGGAAGCGACCCGTGGGTTGCCATCCGGCATCGTTACGGAGGGCATTTCATCATAAATGGCAAAAGATTACAACGTTATTTGGGAATGCATGCGCCCGAATGCAGATCCGAGAACCGGTCGAGAAATTCAAGCGACGAGACCCTGCGCCGGGGCCCGAACGGCACGGGGGTCTGAAGGGTCATGAGCAGGTAGAGAAACGAGAATGCCAGCTTATGATGGAAATGAAACTGCACCGCGCGTTTCATTTGCATCGTCGCTGTTTCCAGATCGCCCCGCAGGAGCTGGATTTCACCCAGGTGGAAGAATATTTTTCCCTTCAGGGCGGGGTCGGTGCATCGCTGAAGCGCCTGGTCAAACAGGTTTTCCGCACCTCGAAGGTCTCCCGATCGTTTCATCGCGGACGCACGCCGATAGGTTTCCATGATCCTCTCGATATCCGCCTGTGGCGCGAGCCGGGTGGGCGAGGTTTCGGCGTATTTTTTCGGGTTCATCAGCCAGCAGGTCTGGCAGGTATGCGGCAAGTGGCCCTCGTCGGCATAGTAATGCAGATGCCTGAAATACCGGAGAGGGAACGAATTCCAATATTCGCGAGGCGGGAGGTCGCCCCGCTCCAGAGGAGAGGTGAGGGGGCCGCAACAGATATCGGGACGCGGACGCATCGGATCGAAATTGAAATCGCTGTCCACGAAATTGCAGGCCTCCAGCGCGTCGTGGATCAGGTCTTCGCGGTTGTTGGTCACCCGGATGCCCCGGCCGTTCCACGCTTCGATGATCCGGTTGATGTGTTGACGCGATTCCTCGAAGCTGGAATAAATGGATTTTTCGTAGTGCTCCTGGACATTGGGGTTGAGCGGATTGAGGATGATGCTATGGATGCCGTGATCGACGGCGGTTTGGATGATCGCGTCCAACTGCCCGAAATTCTCTTTATCGATGGTGACGGTCAGATGGATATTGGGTTGGGAGGATTTCATTTCTTCCTTTGCCCGCCGCATCATTTCCGCTTTTTCCCAGAATTTGCGGATATAGTTTGCGGATCCTCCTCCATGGCCCAGGGTGGTTTTTCCGTCGAAGGAAAAAACCAGGTTCCGAAGTCCGGACCGGATCAGCTTCCGGGCCTTTTCGCGGTTGAGGGGAACGCCGCTGGTGTAGAGGATCGTGGTTTTACGTTCGAGGGTGGAGATGAAATCGTAAATAAGCGGCGAGTCGAGGGTTTCCCCCGCGCCGATGAAAACGACGTGGGTGGCCGACTCGATCCAGGGGCCGAGTTTGCCGAACTCGACGGGATCGAGATATTTGTAATCTTCATACAGGACGGTCCGGTCCGCGAACCCCGCGTAGCACATCTTGCATCCGATCCCGCAGGTGTAGGAGACGGAGATTTGCAGTACCCGGGGCAGGTTGCCCTCCAACCCCGCCAGGGGCGGCGTATGCGGGGAGGGGATTCGATCGAGCAAATGGGCCAGGCTCTCCAATCCGGTTCGATGATGCAAAAGGAGGGCGCGCGCCTCGTCCAGCCGGTCCGTTAAAATGGCAGTCAGAATCCTGTCGTTCACGGGGGTCGAGTCCGGGATGTTATTCACGGAAGCGGGAACGGACCTGAAGTTTTCACGGTTTTCGGTCTTTGGGGTATGGGTTGTCATCAGGTTGCAGGGGCGTGGATGGCCTTTCTTATTATGTTTACGGATGGGTTGGGGGCGGACTTGAGGTCCGCAGGCTCCTTTTCAATCCGTGAGGGTGAGCTTTTCGATCTCCTCGTCTTCCACTTTGCGGGTCCGCTGGATGTGGTAGCGGCGGGTCAGCATGGGGAACAGTTTCAGCAGGGCGTCGATCTTGCTCTTTAATAGCACCGTTCCCTGGCCGCGGGACGTGAAGTACCGGATGTCCCGGACCTGGTGGCGCAGGATGCTGAAGAAATACCGGCAGTACCAGCCGAGCGAGAAATTCTTGATGAGAACGAAGATGTCGTTTCGCTTGCACAGGTAGGTGTAGCGGTCGCTGTACAGCCCCACCGTCGCGGTGCCGATGTGGTACACCTTGGCCCGGGGCAGGTAAATTGCCTTGTAGCCCTGAAGCTGGCTTCGCATGTTGAGATCCACGTCCTCGGCGAAGATGAAAAAATCCTCGTCGAACAGGCCGATCCGGTCGATCATGGCTTTCCGGTAGATGCCCGCGCCCGCGCAGGCGCCGAACACGTATTCCTCACGGTCATACTGCCCCACGTCCTTTTCTCCCTGTCCCCTTCCCCCGCCCGCCGACCAGGCGTGAAACAGATCCCCCGTGTTGTAAAACACCTCCCGGTCGTCGAGGAACATCATCTTGGAGGTTCCCATGCCGCATTCGGGATGCCGCTCCATGCCCTGGCACAGTTCTTCGAGCCAGTCGGGTTCGACCTCGATGTCGTTGTTGAGCAGAACGAAATATTCCGCTTGCGAGGCGCGCATCCCTTCGTTGCAGGCGCGGGCGAATCCCATATTGAAGGGAAGCTTGATGAGCCGGACCCAGGGATATTTTTCCTCGACCCATTCGCGGGACCCGTCGGCGGACCCGTTATCCACGACGATGACTTCGAATTCCTCCATCGTGGTTTTTTGGAGGGAGTCCAGGCACATGCCGACGAAGCGGATGCCGTTCCAGTTGGGGATGATGACGCTGGCTTTCAAAATAACCTCGATCGGTTCGGATTAATTGTGAAATATCTCATGGGTTCGCTCCATTTCATTGAGAATTTTCCGGGCCCCGTTATGGTTGGGAATCAATTCAAGGCATTGCCGGCAGAAATCTTCTTTAAGTTCCTGGGGTGCGAGCCGCGCCGCTCGAAACCATGCCGCGCCCCGGATGTCGGAGTAACCGGGTTCCGTTTTGGCGATGCGCTCGAATCGCCGGAAGGCTTCCCCCGCTTTACCGCCTTTTTCCAGGGCGGAGGCCAGGGCGTAAGCCAGGAGGGTGTTGCCGGAATCCTGCCTTGAATATTCATCCAGAGTTTCGTGTTCGGGTTTTTCCGGGGCCGACCCTTCGGCGACGGCCTTGGCGATCAGGGTCCGGACCCATTCCGCTTCCTTTCGATTCTCGATCCGAACCGTTTCGTCGAAGAGCCGATGGATGGATTCCATTTCGTTCAATGACGCGAGGCATTGGATCGATCGTTGCCAGGCTTCGGCGCGATTGGGATACTCCCGGACGATTCCCTTGAATGTTTCGACGGCCGAGGGGAAATCGTGCCGATCTTGCGCAATGCGGCCCCGGAGAAACGCGATTTCCGCAAAGGCGGCGGGTTCGAGCACCTTGGAGAATCGGCGTTTTTCCTCATCCAGAAGCCGTTCCGCTTCGTCGGTCATGCTTTGGTTCAGACGGGTGGCGGCGAGAAGGATGCGGATGTAGGACCGATGCGGTTCTTTTCCGATCACGAGGGACAGGGCATTCGCCGAATCGTCGAACCGTTCCATTTGATTATAGATTTCGCCCAGATAAATCAGGCCCTCGATGTCATTGGGGTTCATGCGCACCAGCTTGTGGCATTCCTTGTAAGCGGTGCGCAGGCGCTCGGGGGTGAACTCCGTCCGGTCCACGCCGGGGATGTGTTTCCCCCCGGAGGTCAGGCGTTCCATCCATTGCATTTTTTCCTGCCAGGTCAGGGAAAGCGGATCGCGCGCCACGGAAGTCTGCGCCATCAGGCGGAAGACGGGAAACCGCGCGTAGAACACCTTGATCAGGCGGTAGTCGAGTCCGGTCAATTCTTTCAGCGCGTCCAGGTCCAGGTCGTGAAACGCCTGCACCAGATAAGGGGGGCGGTGGCGCATCCATCCCCCCACCACGGTGTCGAAATAAATTTCCAGGGCGGGACGGTTCCAGGGCCCGATGCAGTAATGGAGATAGGTGTCGGAGGAGGGGCACTCGGTCAGGTGATACAACTGGGTGAATGTGCCCCAGACGTAGATCCGCTCCTCACTTTCCCCGCGCGCCCGCATGATGCGCTTCATCAATTTTCCGAGCCGGGGAAGATACAGGTATTGGTCGAATTTTTCATACCGCACCAGGGTTTCCGGTGCGGTGGGGCGGCTGTAGTAAAACTGCAGAGACTTGACATTCCAGAGTGTAATAGCCCCCAGCGCGGCAATACCCGCCAATCCCCATTGGGGATCCCAGGCATAAAGCGAGTGGAGTGCGATCCCGGACGAAAACGCCAGCAGTCCCAGCAGGGGAAGATAATGATAACGGGAGAATGCCCGCTGAAACACGATCATTCCCACCGTGGCCAGCGTGAAGCCCCCCATCCAGACGGCCCCGGCTTCGTAAAAGGAAAGCGCCAGGCCCGGCAGGCCCGCGATCCACAAAGGAAGAGTTTGCCGGATAAGGCCTCCCACTTCACGCGCCACGCTGAAATACATCCCCTTGGTGCGGGTGGAGCGGATGGTGGTGGCGTAGCGGGCGGCCATTTGCCGTTTCGCCTCGGGGTCCCAGTACCCGTTCGCACGCTCCACGAGATGGGACAGGAGCATGGGTGCGGCCCCGGCGGCGGCGAATGCGCCCATCGCCGGAAGTCCGTAATGAGATCCGATCGGCCACAGGAACACCGCGGGGTACAAGCCGACGTTGGTCTTGGCGAAGGTGGCGATGCCGAAGCAGAATCCGGCCCAGGGGACTCCCCAAGGTCCGGCGCATAAAAACAGAAGACCGGCAAAAATGACGGGAACATAGAATTGTTCGTGATTGAACGATCCGGCGGTGAGGTCCGGGGAGGTTCCGTAAAAGGCGTGCAACGTTCCGCCTGCGAGTGCGGCCCAGGGATCCTGCGTCCATTGCCAGATCCCGATGAAAATGACGGCCGATCCGGCGCAATGGAATGCGGTTTGAAGATGGCGCACCCGCTGGATCCCACCCTCGGGGGAGCCGTAGAGCCGGTCGATCAACCGCATTTTCCAGATCGGGATGCCGATCACCTGGAGGTCGTGTTTCCAGCGCAGGCCCCGGCGGGAAAAGCGGGCAATGTAGGTGTAGAGGGAAAAATCGTCGTCCAGGGGAAAATGGAGAAAGGGGCGCCGGGAGAGAATCCCGATCCCGATGACGATGAGCAGAAAGGTTGCCAGCAGGGATGTCATGGCCATCGAGCCGCTTTGCGGCCGGAATAAAGAGGACCTCTAAAAATCACCGGAAGCCAGGATCCGACCCTTTGGGTTCATTCGGGCCAGCCAATGGGCCAAGCGCAACATCATGGATGGTCAGAGGCGCCCTGAAAAAAATGGTCTGAATCATACTGATCGGAAAAGTCGAACGACTTCTTTAGGGCGGGACCGAAAATGCCGGGGAGCACTCTCGCCGGATCGACTCGCTGGGCAAAGTATAAGACATGGCGGGGCGACCGTCAACGCATACCGGGGGGGAGAGGGCCTTCTCCAGAGTGGAATGCGGGTAACTCGCGCGCACTTCGGAATCCGGGGAGAGGGGTTTCAAATTGTGATTTGCGGGCACGGGCCAGCCCTGAAAATTTCCTTGACCGTTTCGTTATATATAGTAATATACAACGCTATGCGTTATATTCTTGTGTATATAACGAAGCAATCTTGGGGTCCGGGGCCGATTGAGATATGCGCGTGCCTCCTTTTATGGAATGAGGTTCGGAATGAGAAAAATGTTCAGTCTGAGGTCGACGGGTTTGCTTTTCCCGGTCATGCTCTTTGTCCTTCATGCTCCGGTGTCCTTTGCGGCCGGTGGAAGTCTTGATCTTGAGCGCCGCGTGGAGATCCTCGAAAAAACGTTGGAGAACGATAACCGCGAGATGAAGGTTTATTACGACAAAGGGTTCAAGATGAAAACCCGCGACCGAAATTTCAAGTTTCAGATCGGCGGCCGCATTCAGGCCGACTTCGCCCAATTGGAGGGGAATGATGCGTTCGACCGGGCTTTTGGCAAACCTGAAAACGGGGCCGAGTTCCGCAGGGCCCGGGTTTTCCTGACCGGCCTTTTATACGGGCGGATCTTGTTTAGGGCGCAATATGATTTCGCCGGGCAAACGGCTTTCAACGACGTGTATTTGCGTTTTATCAAAATTCCGGGCGGGGGAAATTTCCAGGTGGGACATTTCAAGGAACCGTTTTCGCTGGAATTCCTGACAAGCGCCAAATACATCACCTTCACGGAACGATCCCTAATGAACGTCTTCGGCCAGGGCCGAAATCTTGGGTTTGGAATTTTCAATCATGAATTGAATCAAAGGATGACGTGGGCCTTGGGAATTTTTCGTCCCACCGGCGACAACTCCCCCCGGATTCAGGATAACGAGGGGTTCAGCGTTACGGGACGGCTGACCGGGCTTCCGTGGTATGAAGACAAGGGTGGCCGTTTACTCCATTTTGGAGCCGCATTCAGTTTCAACGAAATCTCGGAAACGGGAACGGCCCGATTAAGTTCCAAACCGGAATCCAACCTTTCACTCGCCAGCACCCTGGATACGGGAACCCTCCGGGTTAAAACCATAACCAAATACAATTTCGAATCGGCTCTCGTTTGGGACGCATTTAACCTGCAGGGAGAAGTGACTGCGGCGCACCTGGACCGTCCGGAACCGGCGCTCGATTCCGACCTGTATGGATTTTATGTTGAAGGGGGATGGTTCCTGACCGGTGAGCACCTCAATTACAATAAATCCGGAGGGATCTTCGGAAGAATTTCGCCGCGGGCAAACGCGTTCGATGGCGAGGGCTGGGGAGCCTGGCAATTGGCCGCGAGGTATTCCCGCGTCGACCTCAATGGAGGAACCACCCGTGGCGGCGAAGAGGAAAACGTTACCTTTGGGATTAATTGGTATTTGAACCCGATGACCCGGCTGACTTTTAATTACGCCAATGGCGACATGATCCGGGGAACCGGGGGGGACGGAGGGGAGGTGAACGTCTATCAAATGCGGTTCCAGGTGGAATTTTGATTTTCATGGGGGAAACATGACACGGTTTCCCTGCGCGGGAACATAAAAGCGTCGCTGAAAATTTTTCTCAGCCCTTACCGGGGTGGGTGGGTTTTCCCGCCCGGGGAACTTTCATGAAAAAGAGGCGCAGGCGAAGCGCGGCGGAGTCGTCGGCTCCAGGCCGGGCGGTTCCGGTCCACGACCGGAACAGGGAACGAAGCATTCCCAGAACGAAGGCCGCGCGGTAGGTCCAGCGGAGCGCCAGGTTCCATGCCGGGGAATAGTATTTCGAATAAAAATACAGGTTGCTTCTGTAGGTTTCCAGGATGACCCTCTCCCGGGCCTCCGGCTGGTGGGTACTCCGTCCCAGGAGATGCACGATCGAGGCTTCGGGAAAATAACAGATTTTAAATCCCGCCTTCCGCGCCCGGCGGCAGAGGTCGTCCTCCTCATTATAGAGAAAGTGGCCTTCATCCAGGATCCCGATCCGTTCCAGTAAATCCCGCCGGACCATCATGCAGGATCCACCGACGGCTTCAACCTCACGCGGGGAGGCATCGGAAGGCATGCGGTCCCGTTCGCGTTCGGAATCGTACAGGCCAAGAATCTTGAGCCAGGCGTCGCGCGGGCAGTCTTCCCATAGACGCATCGGGCAGGGCCGGTTGCGTTCGTCAAGGATCTGCGGACTGAGAATGGAATATTCCGGATGGACATTCAGAAACCGGATCATGCCGAGAAGCGAGCCTTCGGGGACGCGCGTGTCGCTGTTGAGAAAGAGAAGGTACTTGCCTCGGCATTGGGGAATGGCCTGGTTGAGGGCGGCGGAAAATCCCCGGTTCTCCCGGTTTTCGATCCGGTGAACGCCGGGAAACCGCTGGCGGACCGCCTCGGCGCTACCGTCATCGGAACCGTTGTCCACCACCCACGCCTCCCGGGCGGGATCGGGTCCCTGGGTTGTGACGGATTCCACGCATTGGATCAGGATGTCGCGGGTGTTGAAACTGACGATGATGATCGAAAGGTCCAGCGCGGGGGGGTGAAGAAAGAGGGAGCCCGCCGTCATGTCTGTAACGTTCACCGGATCTCTCATCCCATGATGAAAGGACGGTCGGAACGGAATCGGCCGTCTCCATCGTAGTAGTCGTGCAGATTGTGCCAGCTCAGGTGAATATCGCAGTTTTGACACAGGGGGGTCTCGAACCTCTTCCGTTGTTCCATGGACTGCCTCAGGGAACGGAATTCGGGGCCGTTCCAGATTTCCCCGATCGAGTTTTCCTTCACGTTTCCCACGACATGCTGGGAAAACATGTCGGCACAGCAGAGAACCACGCTTCCGTCCCAGTAGACGACCATCCATTTCCAGAGCTGGGTACAGGGGGCGGGGTTTTCCTGGTTGAACCGCTTGTGCGTGTACCGGCCCGCCGTACTGCGGCGGACTTTGTATTGGTCGAGAAATCGGGACTTGTCGAATACACCCGCCCAGTTGGAGATGATGTTGTCGTCGATCGAATTGAGCACGATATTGCAGGCGTGCCCGGTGATCGATTGAAAGAACGGGTTTTGGAGTGTCTCCTCGACCGGCTTCAGGGTTTTGATGCGAATGTTGACCGGAACCGGCCTGGGGTGCCGGTCGTTGGCGGCAAGAAACGCCAGGATATTTCCCCGCACCACCTCGAAACTCATTTGTTTCACGTCCTCGAAAGTTTTCGGATCCAGCTCGTCGAGGCTGATGTCCACCCCCACCGAGTGGCCGAGAAGGACCGGGACGATTTTGGAGTTGAGGAAGAAGGCGTTGGTGAGAATCTCGATTTTTTGAATGCGCGGGTACCGGACCAGGTATTCGACCCGCTCGCGCATATGCTTGTCCATGAGCGGTTCGCCGAAGGTTCCAAAGGTGACCACGCCGCCCCGGGGACCGTAATCGTCGATCAGTTTCCGGTAGAGATCCATGTCCATCGCCCCCAGGTGGGTGAGATCGGGATTGGGGCACCAGACGCATTTTGCGTTGCACCGGTTGGTGATGTCGATCAGCAAGGCGCGGGGCCAGTCTTCCAGCGTACGCGCCAGGGTCCGGGTCCTGAAATCGAATAGAGGCGAGTCGAGCGCTTTTCGCCGGTAAAAGTCCAGCGCCGGGAAAAAGGGAAGCCGCTTGATCCAGGATTTGATCTCCGCGTTCCAGGACCCTCCCGGACCCGGGTTCAGGGCGCCGGGAACTGGGTTTGACTCCGGAGTGGGCGCGGCGGGTTCAATGACTGTGGGATCGGCGGAATTCATGAAGTGGGGAGAAAAATAATTTCTCTTCGTTATCGGACATTTTAGACCAAATGATGAGGAATCGCCCCTCATTTTTGGCGACCGGGAGGGCGGCAAGGCTTGCTTTCCCCAGGGGAATTGGAGACAATGAACGGATTATTGGAATTTCCCCAATCAAGGAGTTGAAGATATGCTGGACGATTACGGCAGAGATTACGAAGACCTGAAACGCAGGATCGACCGACTTCGAGGTTATCTTTGACGTCGACAGCAAACTGAAAGAAATTGAAGGCCTCGACCAGATCAGCACCCAGCCCGGTTTCTGGAGCGATAATGAATCGGCCCAGAAGACCCTGCAAAAACGGGCCGGACTCCAGCGTGCTGTGGACCTTTGGAAAAAACTCAACAAAAATTGCGAAGATGTAGGCGTCATGATGGAACTTTGCGAGGAAGAGGAAGATGCCTCCCTCGTTGAGGAGATCAAGTCGTCCCTTGAATCTTTGGAAAGCGAGCTGTCGGGAGCCGAGTTGAAGGCGATGCTCTCCGGCGACAGCGATTTCAACAGCGCGTATCTGGCCATCAATTCGGGTGCCGGGGGAACGGAATCGCAGGATTGGTCGCAGATGCTCCTGCGGATGTATCTGCGCTGGGGCGACAAGAGCGGGTATAAAACCGAGGTGCTGGACATGCAGTACGGCGAAGAGGCGGGAATCAAAAGCGCCACCGTTCTGTTCACCGGGGAATACGCGTACGGCTACCTGAAGGCGGAGATCGGCGTTCACCGGCTGGTGCGCATTTCTCCCTACGATGCCAACAAGCGGCGGCATACCTCCTTCGCGTCGGTATTCGTGTATCCCGAGGTCGAGGAAGACATCGAAGTGGAAATCCGCGAAGACGACCTCAAGATCGACGTGTACCGTGCCTCGGGGCCGGGCGGGCAGGGGGTCAACACCACCGACTCCGCGGTGCGCATCACGCACGTCCCCACCGGCATCGTGGTGCAATGCCAGAACGAACGGTCCCAGCACAAGAACAAGGCCGCGGCGATGAAGGTGCTCCGCTCCCGTCTGCATGAACTG